>Ga0315539_1000284_pt1 | contig 38640 bp, 28 predicted proteins | sample SalMarSW160150MG_FD_203097 | JGI IMG/M metagenome (GOLD analysis project Ga0315539, IMG submission 203097) | Salt marsh sediment microbial communities from the Plum Island Ecosystem LTER, Massachusetts, United States - Salt Marsh Sediment SW1601-150 ...
ATCAATCTTTCCCTGCAGCCCGATCATGGTATTGACCACCCGTTGTGTGAAAAAGAGGGGACCGCGAAGGTTTATTCCTATAACCCGGTCGTAACTTTCCGGGGTTGTTTCAAGCAGATCCATGCGTTTTACCGGGGCAACTCCGGCGTTATTCACAAGCAGATCAATCCGGCCAAAATCCTTCATGATGTTGTCGATCACGTTCTGATGGCTTTCTATATCAGCAATATCCAGGGTGTAGGATTTAAAATCCACTCCATACCCTGTAATTGAAGTTTCAAGTTCGGCACGATTTTTTTCTGATCCCGGAGAATGTATTGTCCGGGATATTCCTGCAATCGTATATCCTGCTTCTGCAAGACGAATTGCTGTTGCTTTTCCAATTCCCCGGCTTACGCCGGATACAATGGCTACTTTCTGGTTATTTCCCATCTGTCTCAACGTTTTATTTTCTTATATATTGGTCCATACACTTCCTTATCCCTTATGGGACAGCCGGTAACGAGCATATTCCTCATCAGTTCAGTACATTTTGAACAGGAGGTACAGGTTTTTTCCTTTCTTATTTTTCCGTATTGCATGAGCTCTTTAGGCGCATCGGGATAGGCAAATGAGCTCCGGCCCAATCCAATGAACGTGGCTTTTTCCTGCTGCAACACTGCAGCTGCCACCTGCGGAAAGAACTGCCTCAACCAGGAATACCCAGTCCCAACCAATTTAGCTTCCGGAACAGCCTGCTGTACAATCCCCACGCCATCAATCAACCGGGCAACACCCTCCAGAGGATGTTCATCAGGCAGGCTCATCCCCGGCAGTGGCTTATCGTAGGGACGATTCAGGTGAGCGTTTAATAAGGGAATTCCCATGGTCCCGTTTATCAGATAACAACCCGATTGCTTCAACTGGCGTGCCAGTTTTACCGGTTCATCCGGGTCCATTGCATCCGACCCATCGTTCCTTACACCGAATCCATAGGGGTATGGAATTCCATCATACAGGTTAATCCTGCTGGATGTTTTCAGCCCGGTTGTTCTGGTTTGTATCCCCTGGATCACCTCCCGGATGAAACGGGTTCTGTTTTCGAAGGATGGCCCGCCAAACCGGCTATTCTCCCGGGTAAATGAAGATAAAAAGTCATGCAGCAGGTATCCGTGGCTTGCTTTGATATCCACACTATCGAAACCAGCTTTTTCAGCCAGGGTTCCTGCTTCTATGAATATATCCTGAATCTGTTCAAGTTGTTCATCCATAAGCAACCTGATCTCATTGCTGTCCCGGTCTAAATAGGGATTAAAACAAAATACCGACGGTTCAGGAAGACCTTCCGGTTTACTGAACCGTCCTGAATGGGTTAGTTGGAGAACGAGATACAGGCTGTGTGATGGACCGAATGCCTTGAGCGCTGATGACCGAATATCCTCAATCAACCGCTGAAATCCGGGCAGGGTTTGTCTGTTTATAACCAGTTGTCTTGGATTTGATCTTCCCTCTTTTACAACCGCAGTCGCCTCAAACCAGATCATTCCACTACCGCCTTCGGCATACCGGTTATAGCGTCTGAAGGTGAGTTCTCCTGGAGAACCATCCGGATTGGCGTCAAATCCTTCCATCGGATGCACCACCAGCCTGTTTTGGATCTCTTTTTCACCCAGGCAAACCGGTTGAAACAGGGGATCCAGATCTTCCTGCCAGGGAAGGTTGATCCCCAGTTCTTCCGCCTTTTTCAGCAACTCATCTACTGTTTTGAACCGGAAGGTTTCGTGGACAGACATTTTTGTTCGTTTTGCTTTATTCGGGTTTCATCAGGTCGCACCTATGGAGCTTAGTTTTTCTTCAACGTCCTTTTCTAAAGACAGCTTGCTCCGTAGGTGCGGCCTGTTTATTCACTAAATTGCCCTAACGATTTTCCTGACATTTACAATATCTTTCTTCACCCGTTCCTCGCAAATTTCTGGCCACTTTATACGGGATAAAGGGGATATCTTTCCATCTACGATCTTCTGCTGGGATAATTGTACCAGCTCGATCAGGTTAATGAATTCTTCCTTCTCCAAATTCGGAAATTCAGCCAGGAAATCCGGATCATACACTGGCATATCGAAGTCACCCCCGTGATCCTCTATGGAGAGAGTAACCTCATTCGGTAGTGTATCCAGCAATTCAATGATCCGTTTCAGGTTAACAATTCCTTTGCCGGTTTCCACGGTAAATGCCGACAAACCGCTGTCGCACAGGGTAATGGCACCATCTTTTATGTGTGTCGACACCACCCATGGAAGGATCCGTTGGGTAGCACCGACCGGGTCTTCCAGCATAACCAGCAGGTTCATGGTATCGAGACAAATTCCAAGACACTCTCCTGGCTCAGTTTCACACATCGCAAAAACCTTTAGCAGTTCAAAGGTGGTAAACTCAAAGTGTGTTTCTATGGCGAGTATTACGTTGTGGTCCATCAGCATCTGTTTCTGAACTTTCAAGGCATTGGCCATTTCTTTCAACAATACATCGGTTGGTGGATTTGCCGGATTCCATCGCATCAGTCCGCCGGAACACGACCGCATGATCCTTGTTCCGAGAATTTCTGCTTCCCGGGCAGCATTTCGGTTGTGTTGAAACAGATCCTTTTTCTCCCACGAGTTCATATCGCGGGGAATATGTTGTGCTCCTCCCCATTCGAGGTAGAGGTTGTGTTCTTTTCCAAAGGCTTTCAACAATTTGAGGTATTCATAATCGGGTTTGCTACTTCCTTCCGGCAAACCGGAAAATGAAACCCCATCTGCCTTGTTTTTCTCCGCCCACGCTAACACCTTCAATGGTTCCAGGTTTAATGGAGACAGGCTGTAATTGTCAATTCCTACTTTGAACTTCATGGTAATAAAGCATTTAGTAAACAGGCGATCAAATCTATCAGACTCCCGCTAAGAGTGGGCGGCAGACGGTTCGGATGGTTCTCCTGCTTTTCTTTCCATGTATCCGTGATCGATGAATGGCTCATCATGCATGTGTTTTTCCATCAATGATATTCTCACCTTCAGCAGCTTTTTCAGGTTTTTTCCATAGATCAACGGTGTTTCTCCCTGGTCCGTCATTGCCATAAATTCGACTCCGGAATCAAAAAGTCCGTGGAGAATTTTCGAATTTTCGACCTCACGTTGGATCAGGTCCGTCACCCTTTTGCGTTCTGTTAATTTTGATTTCTCACTCTTTGCATTCATGTACCCATAGACACCTGTGATCCATGCAGCAATGTTTCTTTGTGTCGTCATCCAGCATTTCAGGGCTTTGATCCGTATCCACTGATCATACAAAACGTTCCTTTTGCCCGGATCTGGTGTTGCTTTATTCAGCGCCTGTTCAATAACATTAATGGCTTTATCCAGTGGATCCCAGGCATTGGCATCGATCCGTTCCATGTCATGTTTGCTTTTATCAGGGTCTGTTAGATAGAACAACACATCCCTGCTGAGATCCACATTGTTCGGATTATGAGGAGTTGTACACATGAAATTTTCGTAATACTCTCTCTGGTTCTGTGGAATTTTTTCAATATCGGGTACCAGGGGACGTGCCCATAACCTGTACCAGGTAAAGCCATAGGTGGAATAGAGGGGTGTGACATTCGGGAATGCCAGGATAGCCTCTTCGGTAAGCTTCCATGCTTTTAGCAGCACATTAGCATCCCAACCTTCGGTCCATTTCAAAGCTGTTTTCTCCAGGAACGCATCAACATCCATATTCGGATCATACTGAAATGAATGGATTACCTCCTGGTTGATATCATGGGGCACTAATTCAGGTGGTACGATTCCTCCGGTACAGGCGAGAAGGTCAACTCCGTTCTCATGCAATGTTCTTAATCTCTTGCAGGTAAGGGATGGATAGGGGATACCGATCAGCGGGTCAAACATGGAATGTGGTCCGGCTGAAAAATAAAAATGGGCAGCGCTTTCCCTTTTCACAAGCTCCTCCGACAATTCTTTTTCCCGTTGATCAAAATCCATCTGGTACACTGTACCTGCATTAATCTGGTTCGAATCCCTGTATTTCGGATGTCTGTAGGGCATTTCCCATCCCCTTGCCAGAAGTGAGGAAGTTTCAATTTCCAGTCCATCACTTAGCCCGTTCCAGATGGTTTCATGTTCTCCGTAAAATGATTCCATTCGGGTAATGACCCTGAAACTGGGATTAACCTTGCGGGCTTCGTCTCTGAGCACCCGGAAGAAGCGCAATGCATTCTCTCCGGCTAATCGTGAGATCTCCGCATCATCTTTCCATTCCCTGATAAGGTATGCACCCCCGTTCCGACCGACATACAGCGATTTTGTATGTTCAAACCCTGCACCGCTATCGTTGGTCCAGATGGTGATAAATCCCAATGCTGGAACTTCCTGCATCAGGTTCCGGATCAATTCGGCATAATGTTGTCGAACGAGCGGATGGGTTATGGTCATGTTATACCTGGGCTTAAAGCTTCTGAAGGGATGATCGACTCTTGCTCCCCGGAGCATCGGATATTCATGAAAAAACTGCTCGGGTACCGATCTGGGTTCAAAACAGAGCAACCCGGGTACCAAACCATACTCAACTGCCTGTTTTGCATTTTGCTTCAAAAACGTAAGATTAGCTGAAAGGTAATCATTGGGATACAATCCTTTATTCAACCGGCTAGAGACAAATTGATCCAGGGCAGGGCAGTAGGTATAGAACATGGGGTAAGCCTCTCCCTTCGGCCCGGTTTCCAATCCCATCGGAAATGCCAGTCCATTCACTTCGATGTGTGTAAAACCCAACCGGGCAAGTTCGGCAACATAGTTCTCCCGGTTTAGTCTATATTGTATCCTTCCCTGCTGGGTAAAAAAATAATCGTAAGAAATTCTTTGCCAGGTAAACGATGGGATAATCCATTTTCCGCAATTAATCGCATCAATACTCCATTCATCCATATGGTGGATCAAATGGTTAACAAAGGAAAAGAGATACCGGGTATGAGAACTTACGCAGCAGCCTGTTCCGTTTTTCCGAAGCAGAATATAGACAAACACATCCTTCGGTTTCAGGGGTTTCTTTATCCCAAACTCTTTTAGCCGGGACGAAGTTGCTACGGCTACCACAAATGCCTTCTCATCGGGCAGCACTTTCTTTACCGGTTCAATTACCGTCTCAGAAGAAGAGATGAATGCGTTAAGGAGGTCAATCGATCGTTCAACCACCCGGGGAGAAGTATCGGGATAAATAATTTTTTTAATGTTCTTTAACGCGTCGCTTATCTTCATACATTTTATTTTATGCAGTAACAAATTTTTCAATCTCCGACAGGATCTTTTCCACATCTGAATCATCATTATAGAGATGGAAGGAGACCCTGATCCCTCCCAGGTTTGCTTCATTCACAACCCGCACGCGGATCCTCTTCCCGGACAGATAGGACGCTATCTCTCCGTTATCATGTGATTTGCTTTTGAAGGTGATCATTGATGAGCGGTATTTCTCCTCTTCGGGGGAGAGGATTGTTATTCCTGAAAGATTTTCCAATCCATGATAGAATGCCTCAGCCATTTTCCTGTTTCGTTCGATAATCCGTTGGAGCCCTATGGTCAGGATAAACTCAGCTCCTTCCTGAAGGCCATGAAAGAGTGATTCATTCTGTGTGCCGTATTCAAACCGCTGAGCAGTAGGATGATATGTTAACATTCTGGATTCAGTATCATACCCGTCATCCGAATATGCTCCAACGGTTACCGGTTGGATGGCTTCCAGTTTGTCGTTGTTTACAAACAGAACACCCGTTCGTTTAGGACCAAGCATCCATTTGTGTCCGCTAAAAGTATAACAGTCAACACCAAAATCTTTGAGGTCAACCGGTATTTGACCAACTGCCTGCGCCCCATCGACAGCAAACAGTACCCCCTTCGATTTTGCCAGGTCTGCAATCTCTTTGATGGGAAAAATTTGTCCTGTTGTGCAGGTGACATGGCTGATGAAAATAAGGCGGGTTTTATGTGTGATCAGCTTACTGATCCGCTGAACATTTCCGTAACCGTTTTTCATGTCAGGATGAAAAGTTCGTAATACGACTCCCCTGTTTTTCACCTGGTTTAGTAATGGAATATGGAGTGCAGGATGTTCGTGGGTGGAGGTTATCACTTCATCGCCAGGTTTTAAATGCAATCCGTTAATAACGATGTTGATCCCCTCGGTTGCCGTGCTGGTGAAAGCCAGCTCCTCTTTAACACAATCATCCCCGAGCAATTTGCAGCAGGTCTCTTTTGCCATGAGCCACTTTTCATGATCATGTCCAGGCCTGGGATAAATTTCCATTTTATCCATGGATGTTTTTACACGATTCAGGACAAGGAGGGGTACCGCACCAATTCCACCAGTGTTCAGGTAGCTGTAGTCTTCAGGAAAAAGAAACTGTTCTCTAACAAACTTCCAGAAGGATGTTTCATCGGTAATCTTTTGTGTCTTACCAGGGAGTAAACAGTCAGCCAGAGCAGGTCTTGCCAGCAATGTTCCTCCGGTAAGTGTACCCAGGGTAGTAAGAAACTGATTTCTATTCATTTTCTTTCCTCACTAAATTAATTTTAATGGTGCTCTTTTTCTTAATATTGATTGTAAAATCAACGTAATTGCTTTTTTCAATAAAGATCATTCTGAAGAATATTGCTGTTCCGTTAGCTTCAACGCGGGATACGGAGGAAGTCTCCGGTATCATGACATGAAAATCAACATCGGCAGCGGTGGCTTCCACCTCCAATGACAACCGGTTCTCTTGCATAACATAGGAATAACGAATGCTACAACCGGAAACTGCATAACTGACCTTCACCTCCACCTCGGAGATACGGGCAGCATGCCATCGCGGTGAGATCTCAATTTTTTGCAACATTTTATGGTGATCGGTAACTCCTGCCAATCCCTCAATGAGTGCATATAGCATTGTGCTGGATCCCCAGCCGTCAGTTGGTTCTGCATCCGGACTTGTACTGGTTCCCACGGAGGATGGTGTTCCATCCGGGAAATACCAGAGGTAGGTTTCCCCCGTCTCGGAAATCATCCGGTAATATTGTTTTAATATACTGATTGCATACTCCTCAAAACCATGATCGAATGCTGCACGGGCAAGTTCTCCTCCTACTATGGGCATGATTCCACCATTGACGTAAGCGCCTTTCACCAGTTTATCATCACCGAAGATCCCATCCGGAAAGGGTGGGTCAATGGAGTACCATTCAGCAAAACCGGCCTTTTCTGCATGTCGTTTCCGGTATTCCTGAATGATGGACCGCGCCATTTCGTGGCTGGCAACTCCCCGGTTGATATTCATCGGATTACTCAGGCTAAGCTGAACGGATTCTTCCACTCCCGGAATGGATACCGGAGCGATTTTCACAAAATGGGTATAATATGAACCGTTCCAACACGTTCTGTTCATCGCTTCGCGTAACGCAAATGCCTTTGCCCTCCATTGGTCGGCTAATCCGCTTCTGGTAAAATAATCATAGAAAAGGGACATGATCAGAAAGGCTTCATAATACCCGCTGTTATCCCCGTGCATGAAGCCCCAGAAGGTATCATCATCGATTTGAAACTGCAGCCATTCGTGTTTTCCAGCGGTATATGCAAAATCCCAGGTGTCGATCGTATAGGGTCTTTTTACCAGGCCTGCCTTTTTATCCCAATAGGGCGAATGATGCAATACATAGGTCAATGCCTTTTCCAGGGAAGGAATCATCTCCTGAAGGAATTCATCATCACCGGTTGCCTGCCAGGCAAGGTATGTTGCTTTTACAAACCGGTATTCAACATCCGCTTCTACTGGTACCCTGACATATTTTGTCCAGTTCTCCTTCTCGCAGGGAAGTTTTTCAGGGAAGGTGGTAAAATAGTCAAAAATCCGTCCCTGTCTATTTTGGTTATCAGCAAAATGACGAATGGTGCTGGTCAGGTCATGTTCAAAATATTTTACTCCGCGCAGAATATCAGAATAATCTCTGATCCATATTGACCGCGTGTCCGGTGAGCGGTATCCCCGGATCTTCTGTCCATCGATATTGACTTCCAGCACATCTTTTTCAAGAAAGGATTTGACCAGCGGATAGAAACTGTCAAATTCAGGTTTCCCGGTTTTTATTTCGATTTCCATTATTCAATTTTTTCTATCAGGACTGTCCAATCTTTTTCACTATGCTCCGGAGGATCCCCGAGGGACACAACAGTTCCACCCTTTATTTCGGTCACCGATCCCCGGATCATCTCTCCTCCTGCCCTTGGATTAAACCATTTGACAGTAAATCGTTCGTTACTGTCTGAAAGATCCAAATCGGTTGTTTCCCCATCAGGCAGATAGATGGCATAGATGTTACCGGGGCGTGCCAGGCAATAATCGGTTTCAGATGTCGTCAGTGTATCCATGCTCACCATTTCCTGGAATGGTAAATAGTGGTGAAAAAACTCCAGTGCATTTCTGGTCTGATCCCAAAGATGATCACGGGAACGCCAGTCTTCGCAGTTCAGGTCATTATCATGATTATCGTATCCAAAATACCATTCCACACCACCTCCTCCGGCCATCAGGTTTGCCCAAAGAACATAACGCCTAACGCTATCCAGGTTATTGGGTTGCCGGTCATCCGGATCAACACCCCTGCTGGCAGGTCCGATCTCATCAACATTCACGACCCACTGCCTGCCCGCATTCGATGATTTTTCAAGCCAGACCAATGTTTCTTCATGTGCATTCATTAAGTTACCCACCTGTATGGAAGGCCCATCAAGGTAAGCATAGCCAGTTAACTGGTCAAAGATCCTGTACCGGTATTTCGGGTTTGAATGGGTGTGGATAACCACAAAATTCTCATAGGGATCCCGTTCTTTCATGTACCGGGTCATCGCTTTTTGTTGCTCAATCGACTGTTCTCCAGAGGTAAAATCAGCCGGTCCGTTTTCCTCACCCATATTCCACGTAACGGCAAGGTGGTGGCTGAAACGTGCAATAAGTTCCCGGTAATAGAGTTTCCTCTGAATACCCGTATCGCCGTTGTCAAGCAGTGTCTCATTCTCGGTCTCCTGTGTTACGATATGCAGCATTATTCCAAGCTGATCCATATGACTGAACACGATCTCCCATTGATCCAGTTTACTGCAATCAAACCGGTATCGCTCATTGGGAGAAGTATAGGGCCAGACATCATTCCCGTCACCCTGGATATTCATGGTTAGAAAATAGACGGAATTCATCCCTTTGGATGCAAGATAATTCAGGGCACCAATAATGCTTTTCCCCTTGTCGTTCTGCCAGAATGGATCTCCTGGATTCCAGTCTTTCAGATGGTTAGAATATCGATGCAGGTTTTTATTGGATGTTGCCTCGCCATTCCTTTTCACTTCATCACCAAATAAATAGGTATCATCAAAATCAACATAAGCCAGAAAATTCTCCGGACTGTCCGCCCCGCCTTTCAGGAAATATTCTCCTGTTTCCGTGAATTGAAGGTATCGTTCACCAATATACCGGAGTTTACCTTTAGCCCGCAGATCCCTTCCTTCTTTGTCGGTTGGTCCGATGATGAACGATCCTTTATAACCATCGAATCCTGCAGGTTCTCCGGCATTGGGATCATCACTGATGGCTATGCTTTCCCCTTTCCTGAATGATACAATATATTCCCACCTGCCTTCCTGATCCGGTGCAAACCTGACCTGCCATTTTTCGCCTTTGGAAGCCCCCGATTGTGCCGCATTCCCGTCTGCTGAATAGAAACCAGGAACCAGGTATTCCCTGTTTTCATGTTTGAAATTCACATTAAGCCTGTAATCAAGAAAGGGGTTGGGTGTATCCAGTTCATGAACCGGTGGTCCTGTAACGGTCAATGTCACCTTATGCCATTTCTTCAGTTCCCCTGTGACCACACATTGCCCTGTTTTTTGCCGGCATGAAGTAAAGGATAAAATGAAAAGAAATATTGTGAGATAAGATAGTTTGTGTTTCATCATTCAGTTAAATCGGCTTAAGTTGCTATTTAATATACACGGTCCTTTCTGTAAAAACAAATCCCCCTTCCCATAGGGATCCCTTTGGGATAATCCCCCTTTTAAAAGGGGGACAACCGTTAAGTTGAATAAATTTGAAAATATCCTTCTTATTCATCGTATCGTCACCATCAACCAGAGGAGGAAAATGACTAAACCCACCAGAATCCAGCTACCGCCAAATCCAATATAATCCAATCTACCTGGCTTCATCAGTTCCCATTGCGAACCAGGAAACAGTTTTCTCTTTTCAATCTGTTCGGGATTGTTAAAGGAAGCTTCAATGGCTTTTTCTTCCTCCTCTGCAGTGGGCTGGACGGGTGTATGCATTTTTGCGAAAAACCGATTCAGGGAATGGTTATCCACCGGTTTGGTTACCATAGTAAGCAATACCAGCAGGACGATTGGAAAAAGGGCATCAAAGAAAAACCGTGTTGCCACCAGCTGTGATTTTTTAAAGTGTGTAAAGTCGATCCTGAACCAACTCAACACCCACACTTCTGCCTCAAATCTTCCAATACCCACTTTTTCAGATTCCGGATCGGAGGGATCAATTCGGGCAATCCGTTCAAACAGGATTCCTACGGGCGGTATAACATGCTGCTTTTCAATTATTTGTCCGACATAATCGGCAAGTCCGGACTGGACATCCTCAGTTAATGCTTCAGTAGTAATGGTAATCTGTTTTGGTGCTGTTTCACTCAAAAATTTTTCATTGTATTTCACTGAATCCAGACCCTGGAACAGGTTGGGTATAACTGCATAAATGATGGTACAGAGGATCACCTGAATGATCACAGCCCATTTGGTTAAACGGCGCCAGATGAATCCCAGCCAGATTGATGCTCCAAATATGGCAGGTATGGAAATGATGTATTTGTATAGCTCCAGCAGGTTGTTAACAAAAAGGGCAACGGCAATTCCCCCCACCAGGGTAAATGCTATTACGATCCTTCCAATAAAGAGATAGTGTTTTTCTGACTTCCCGGGCAGAAACGGTTTATACAAATTCTTAATAAACAGGGCGGAATAGGATACGGACATGGCATCGAGTGTGGACATGTTTGCTGCCAGTATTCCGATCAGCATCAGCCCGATGGCTCCCGGAAAAAGAAGCTTTTTAGTCATGAATCCCCAGATCAGATCCGGGTCGTGCAATTGCCCTGCAAACAATCCGATGGCCAGCAAACCAGCCAGCGCCCAGAATATCATGATAATTCGTTTGGCAAACATCCCCCCGATCATTCCGATGCGGGCAGTCATTTCGTTGGTTGCCGATCCGGCTGTCTGCATACCGGAAGCAACAGCAATGATGGATACCAGGTTTGCCAGGACCATGGCAAGAATGGTATACCAGGCATATTCACTCAGGGTGGTGGATCCGAACAATTCGAACATAAAATCCGGAACACTGGCATGCAGGCCGGAGAAACCACCAATCCTGGATAGCCCGACCGGAATCAGGATTGCCGAAAAGATAATGATCAGGATCCCCTGTATTCCATCGGTAATGGCGGCAGCACGAAATCCTCCAAGCATGGTATACAAACCAACGATAAGGGCATAGATAAAATAGAACCATAGTGGATCGGTATAGGAGACAAACGAGTGGAGCTCACCACGCTTGTTTTTCTCGTTCAACACATTATACCGGGTCTGTTCTTCCGCAGTCAAATCCTGGTCTATTTTGGATTGCAGCTCCTGGTACTCCTGAAACTGAGCAATGCTTGCTTGCTCCTCTTCAGTACATAACTCAATCGGTTTGGGTGTCATGGCCATCATGGTCTTTGCTGCCACCATATAACCCACACCTCCTCCCAGAATGGAGAGCAGCAGGAAAAAAACAGCATAGGCGGCTCCCAGGAATTTGCTCCTGAACCGTTCGGTAAAGAAATCACCGATGGTTGTCAGCCGGACACGCCTGAAAAAGAATGTGCTAAACCAGTAGAAGGGTGTGAGAAACAGGACCAGGAACTGGATCCACATGCCCCCGATACCCTGCCTGTAGACCTCCCTTGAGACAGCCACAGCCTGGTCGGCATTTGTGGAACACCCAAAGTTCAGGAAAAATTGGTAAAATTTCCCGAGTTTCCTGCCCGCCAGGAAAAAATCCTCTGTATCCCTGGTTTTTTTTGCTGCCCGTCTCCCCAACCACAATATGACAGCAACAAACAAAAGGATCAGAACAAAGTCAAGCAAATGCAATCCCCAGATGGTCATGATGTGTCGTATTGATTTTAGGTCAAATAGTTAATGGCTTCCATACAGAGTGCTGTCTGATGATAATCGAGCTTCCATGTCGAACCCTTGTTCGTGTCCAGTGGCAAACCAAGGGGATCTAAACTGGTGAACCATCCACCATATACCGGATCGAGAAAATGATCCTGAACAAAATGAAAAATGGCATCAAAATAGTTCTTCAGATCCCTCCGGTCGAACTGTATGATGAAATGCAGCAACGTCCGTAAAGCTTCCGATTGTTCCCACCAGGATATCTCATCCCGGATCACCTTCCCCGCTTCATCAATCCAGGTCTTAATATAACCTTTTTCCCTGTGATAACCCAATGAGAGACCGGTTTCCAATAATTTACCGGCAAGGATTAGGTTGGTATCGGGCATGCCTTTTTTCACTCCTTGTGACAAAAGAAATGCCCACTCAAAAAGATGTCCTACTGAAATGTAGCCACCGTTTCCGGAGTGTATCGGTTCCCACGATTTGGTATACAATTCCGGAAGGATCATCCGATCACCTGTCGGAACAGGTGAAAAGAGAAAATCCACCATACCCGATAATTTAGTTCGTATCCTGCGCTTCAGGTTTTCATGATCGACAAACGCCAGCAATGCCAGCAATGCCTCGAAGGTATGCATGATGGGATTCTGAGAGCGGTTCGTATCCAGATCCTTCCAATCCCGGCTCATTTTCCAGATGATTCCACCCTGTTCATCGGCAAAACGTGTATCAAGCAGGTCAAAAATTTCCAGTGCTTTCTCCAAAAAGATCTCCTCTTTAATTGCTCTGAAAGCATTCACCAGTCCAAGAATGGTAAATGCATGACCATATGCGTCTTTCGTAAAATCCGTTTTCGAACCATTTTCGTCACAAGCCCAGACAAAACCGCCTTCTGCCTTATCATAGAAACAATCGATTAAAAAAGATCCACCCGATCTGATGGTTTTTATTATTTCAGGATCCTGCGTCACCCGGTACCCATTGGAAAAAACATAAAGTAACCGGGACTGACTGACCAGTGTACCAACGGCTTCACCTGACCGGCTCCAGTCCCGGCTCAGTTTGGGATAGAAAAAACCATTCGGATCAACAGCTGACTTCAACCAGCATGGCAGGATCTCCTGCGTGAAGTGGTCACGGAACCACGATAAAGGGATGATGCTATGGTTTGGCACGTAAGTTAAGGATGAAGGATGATGGATGATAGATGAAGGGAACTCACTTCTTTACTTGGGCAGTTCTTCTGGCTTGGATAAATATAGAGGTTAGTTCATGAGCTTCTGTTTTAAGTCTGTTAACCTCATCCCCTTTAGCTAGTCCTATTTCTTCTGAAAATTCAAGCCAGAATTCGGACTCATCTGCTTCTTCAATCACTATGCTAAGTTTTGATATAAATAATGCTTTTGTCTGACTAAGCTGAGATGCCCTGTAATTCGCTGCAACAGAGGATGAGGACTTAAACAACTGCGAAGCACAATGTTTTCCCATAAATGTCTTCGGGAATTTTTCAACCAGTCTGAAGCAATCCAGTGCAAATTTTTTAGTACGATCCTTTAAATCTTTCATTTTTAAAAATAGTTATGATAAGTGGTGACTAATGTGTTTAAGTGTTTGATAATGCAAGGTATTTTAAATTATTTAATGTAGTATTTTATGTTTTATAATTCATTTTTTTATTACCTAATTACTTCATCCTTAATCTCTTATCCTTCATCCTTAATCCTTCATCCTTCATCCATCATCCTTCATATCCTTCATCCTTCATCCTTCATCCTTAATCCTTCATCCTTAATCCTTCATCCTTCATATCCTTCATCCTTCATCCATCATCCTTAATCCTTCATACCCTTCATCCTTCCCACAGCTCCGCCACCTGAGTCCCATGTACTGGAACAATAATGTATTGAAATTCTGCACTTTGAAATTTGGTTTGCGAAAGTTTCAATAAATCTACTAAATTTATTGCTTGACTGAAATGTGTTATTCAATATACCGGGTGATGTTTACTCACAGAATTATCCACCGGTTTTCAGGTTGTCATTAGTTAAGCCGAACTCATGGTTAGTCCATTAGAAAAAATCAAACAGATAAAAATCATCCCGATCATCACCATTCATCAGGTGAAGGATGTCATTCCTGTAATTCAGGCACTGCTCAAGGGTGGATTACCGGTTGCGGAGATCACGTTCCGTACAGGTCTTGCCGTTGAAGCAATCAACCTTGTTTCCGGGAAATTTCCTGATTTGTTATTGGGAGCGGGAACAATTCTTACGCCGGATCAGGCTGATGAGGCTTATGCGAATGGGGCAAAATTTATGGTTACACCCGGTTTTAACCCACGCGTTGTGGATCACTGCCTGGAGCGGGGCATACCCATTATTCCGGGACTGAATTCCCCCACACAGATTGAGCAGGCTCTGGAGAGGGGAATCGATCATGTTAAATTCTTTCCGGCAGAAGCTTCAGGGGGCCTCCCATGTATCAACGCCATTGCCGCGCCTTACAGGACAGTCCGGTTCATGGCCACCGGTGGGATAAACAACACCAACCTTAGACAGTACCTTTCGAATCCATTCATTTTTGCCTGTGGAGGAAGCTGGATGGTAAAGAAGGAACTTGTTGAGCAGGACCAATATGACGAAATTACCAAACTCGTTCGTACAGCAGTTAAACTCACTCATGATCTTTAAGAAGTCCTTTATTCACTTCCAAAACGGTGAATTATGAATACTTACAGGCGATGCGTATTTTTCTTATTCATCTTATGCTTATCCCCAGATCTTTTTGCTGATATTCTTGATCCGTTTGAGCCAAAAAAAACTTTAGAAGCAGTTGTGATTGACGGGATTCTGGATGATCCAATCTGGCAGGAAACCATACAATTAAGCGGATTTAAAACGTTTGTTCCGGATTTTGGACTGGTAATGGAGCAAAAAACTATTGTGTTTGTGACCTATGACGAAGAGAATCTATATTTTGCATTTCAGTGTTTTGATACTGATCCTGATAAGATAAAAACATCGGTAGCACAGAGAGATAAAATTGTTGCTGATGATTGGGTATGCATCAACCTTGATTCTTTTAATGACCAGCAGGGGCTATATGCATTTTACATCAATCCATCCGGGATTCAAATGGACAGCCGGTTTGCCGGCGGACAGGAAGATCATGATGCCGACTTTGTATGGTATAGCAAGGGTATCATTCATGATGAAGGGTATAGCATCGAGGTGCGGATTCCCTTTAAAAGTATTCGTTATTCAAACAAAGATAAGGTGGAAATGGGGGTCATCTTTGAGCGAAGGATCAGTCGTATTTCCACTCAGGGAACATTCCCCCCACTGGATCCCGATAAGGGATTTTTCTTCCTGACCCAGATGCAGCCATTTTATCTGTATGGCATTAAACATTACCGGCTTTTTGAGGTATTACCTGCAGTTACCTACAGTCGCAGAAGCATTCAGCATGAAGGGGAGTTCATAACCCCGGACAATGTTTTCGATATCAGCTTAACCACCAAGCTGGGCATTACCTCCGAATTGATTCTGGATGCTACCTATAATCCGGACTTCAGCCAGGTGGAATCGGATGCCGGTCAGATCGATGAAAACCTGAGATACGCTTTGTTTTATCCCGAGAAAAGACCCTTCTTTCTGGACGGTCGGGAACATCTCAATTTTGCCGGTACTGTGGAAGGTGATCCATTAGCTGCCATCATACATACCCGGCAGATTGTAGATCCCTTAACCGGGGTGAAATTTTCAGGGAAACTGGGTAAAAAAGACCGTATATCTGCCATATATGCCCTGGATGAACTGCCGGAAGAAGGATCTGAGCAGGATGATCCCTACGCACATTTCTCCATATTCCGGTATAAACGCTCTCTCCAGGAAGACAGTTATTTCGGGGTGATCTACACCGGGAGGGACCAGTCTGAAAGCTTTAACCGTGTTTTCGGATTCGACGGGCTGATCCGGCTGAATCAATCAAGCGTAATTGGATTTCATGAATTCCTCTCCACCACCAAAACCCCCCGGTTCCAATCTGTTGAAGCCGGTAATGCCCTGGGGCTGGATTATCTTTATAACACCAGAAACCTAGACATTAATGTTGGAATACAGGATCTTACGGATGATTTTGAAACCAATATCGGATATGTAACCCGAACAGGAATTACCAGAGCACGGTTTTCAATCATGCCCAAATTCTATCCAACAAAAGAATCCATTCAACGCATCTACCTGAAATTATCAAGCTCTGTGATCAAAGACAGACCAAGCCGGTTATATGAAACAATCAACTCCATAGTGTGTAGCATACAGCTAAGGAACAATACCGTCATTGCCATGGGGGGTGAATATTCAAATGAAATTTTCCAGACAAAACGATTTAATACCAGCGGTGGTTTTGTTCAGGTTCGAAGCCAGGCCACCAAAAAGCTCTATCTCTTCGGCAATTACCGCAGGGAATACATGATCCGGTATGTTTCTGATTCCTACCCCGGTTACGGGAATATCATCAGTGGCATCATTCTATACCAACCTTCGGATAAAATCAAAACAGAGTGTACGGTTTCCTACTCCGACTTCATGAATACATCAGACAATAACAAAGAATATGACTTCACCATACTCAGAAGCAAGAATACCTTTCAGATCAATAAGTACCTGTTTTTCAGAATAATTGCTGAGTATAATACATTCCATAAATCGTTGACCGCGGATTTTCTTACCTCCTTTACTTACATTCCCGGTACAGTTATCCATCTGGGGTATGGTTCCCTTTTTGAAAAGGTCAAATGGGACGGCGAGTTTTATATTCCGGGAAACGGGTTGCTGGAAACCAAAAGAGGAATCTTCTTCAAAGCTTCTTACTTATGGAGGTCGTAGTTAGGTAACGAACAAATATCTTTTAAATGGGTTATCTTCATAAAAACAATTTATGACTTTCACGGGAACATACGTGATCGCTCTGGCAGGGATACTAATAATGATGACCCTGTTATGGCTGGTTAGCATTAAACTCCGCAATGTCAGCATCGTTGACCTCTTCTGGGGATTGGGTTTTGCAGGAGCCGGCATCTATTATTTCCTGGTTACCGATGATGGATTCGGACCCAGGAAAATAATGACACTCATTCTTGTTTCTGTTTGGGGGATCCGGCTTTCTGTCTACCTGACCTGGAGAAATTATGGAAAAGGAGAGGATATCCGGTACCAGAACTTTCGGAAGAATTATGGTGAGCACCGTTACTGGTGGATCAGCTTTTTCCAGACTTTTTTGCTTCAGGGTGTGCTCATGTGGATTATTTCAGCACCGTTGCTTGGTGCCAGTTTTTCATCTGAACATACCGGTTTTAACTTTCTCGATTTTGCAGGATTATTTCTCTGTTTATTCGGTATTGTTTTCGAAACAACCGGAGACCTGCAACTGACACTTTTTAAACAGAATCCTGAAAACAAGGGAAAAGTAATGAGGTCCGGTCTCTGGAAGTATACACGCCATCCGAATTATTTTGGTGACTCACTTGTCTGGTGGGGCTTTGGATTAATCTCCGCTGCGGCTGGTGTTTACTGGCCTCTAATCAGTTCAGCAATCATGACATTCCTTCTTCTCAAGGTTAGTGGAGTTGCCATGCTTGACAAAACCATGGTTAGCCGGAAGCCGGCATACCAGGATTACATCGAGACCACATCCGGGTTTTTCCCCTGGTTCCCTAAAACCAAATAAAAAAATAGATAACTTTAAGGCATAAATTGTCTATCATGCCTTCTAACAGATCCCATGTTTTACTCTATCTGTTCATTGTTCTGTTGTTTTCTCTTTCCTTAACCTTTTGTTCTCACACCAAGCCTGTCGCCAGGATAACGATTGAAGCCGGTGATTATGTGAGAATAAACACTCCCGTATCCGTTTCCCTGGAAAATCTTTCCATTCGTAAAACAGACGATCTTATACTGAAATGTATTGATGGCAAAACCGAAAAGGAAGTGCCCTGCCAGCTTGAACCGGGCGATCCCCTGCAGCTCTACTGGATCATATCCGATACCCTAAAACCGGGTGAAGAAAGATCATACCGACTGTATCTGGGTGAAAGCAGTGATAACCCCATTCTGCAAACCATCCGGAAGGAAGAATATCTATCCATTTATGCAGGTTCCAGGCCTGTGCTTCAGTACAACCATGCTCCGGTATCCCCTCCGGAAGGTGTTGATTCGAGCTATACCCGAAGTGGTTTTATTCATCCCTTATGGTCTCCTTCCGGGGATACACTCACCCGGATACAACCACCCGATCATTATCATCATTATGGGATATGGAATCCCTGGACCAGGGTGAATGTTGAAGGAAGGGAAGTGGATTTCTGGAACCTGGGGGATAAAAAAGGCACTGTCCGGTTCAACTCCTATATTTCTACTACCGGGGGCCCTGTTTACGGAGGATTTCGTGTGCTGCACGATCACATTGACCTGACGGCCCCCAATGGGGGAAAAGTTGCGCTGAACGAAGAATGGGATGTGCGTGTATGGAGCCCCTTTCAACATTGGTCAGGAGAATGCTGGTTGTGGGACCTTACCTCGATCTTAAGCTGTGCAACACCCGAACCGTTGATCCTGGAGCAATACCGGTATGGAGGGGGTATCGGTTTCCGTGCCACTGGATCCTGGACAAACGTTAACAGCTGGATAGTAACATCAGAAGGTAAGACCCGTGAAGACGGGGATGCGACGTCCGCCCGGTGGTGCATGGTTTACGGAGAAACGGGAGGGGGCATGTCAGGGATACTTTTTATGAGCCATCCACAAAACAGGGAACACCCCGAACCCATGCGGATATGGCCGGTGGATAACGAGGATGTTTTTTTCGAGTTCTGCCCTATCCGTCACAAAGAATGGGAGATCCTGCCTGGAAAAAAACAGATGCTTACTTACCGGATGCTGGTTTATACCGGAACAATTACGACTGAGGTTGCCGAGAGACTTTGGCAGGATTTCGCCTACCCTCCTAAAATAACAATTGGTTCATTCGATAAATAAACAATAACATGAAAAGGATGACAGACAAAAAGAAAAAAGAGGTTTTCAAAGGAGTGAGTCGCCGTGACTTCCTGAAAACTTCAGCAGTTATTGCCGGGACAACCTTTGTTGTTCCCACCATTGTTCCTTCCTGTGTCATGGGAAAAGATGCGCCAAGCAATGCCATCAATATCGGAGCGATTGGCGTGGGCAGGATCTCCCGGACTCACGACCTGCCAGAGACCTTAAAATACGATTTCACCCGGCTGATCGCTGTTTGTGATGTCGACAGCAAACGGATGAAAGAGGGTAAGGAATGGGTGCAAAACTTCTATGCAGAAAAAAAGGGAAATCCCAACTATGTGGATGTAAAGATGTATGGTGATTTCAGGGAGATGTTACAGAACCGGGAGATTGATGCAGTGCTGATCAGTACTCCGGATCACTGGCATGCGATTCCTGCTATTGAAGCAGCCAAAGCCGGCAAGGACATCTACTTGCAGAAGCCCACCTCCCTGACCATTGCAGAAGGCAGGGCATTGAGTGATGCTATTCAACGCACGGGCAGGATATTCCAGATCGGAAGCCAGCAGCGTTCTGTCAATCCATGGCCTCAATTCAAACGGGCATGTGAGCTGGTCCGTAACGGAAGGATCGGGAAACTCCACACGGTAATCATTGGTCTCCCTGGAGATCCTTCCGGCGAGGAGGAGCCCGAAATGCCAATCCCCGAAAACCTCAATTACGATATGTGGCTGGGATCCACCTCCTATGTCTACTATACGGAAAAACGGGTCCACCCCCAACACGATTATTCCCGGCCCGGGTGGCTGCGGTGCGAACAGTTTGGTGCCGGAATGATCACCGGCTGGGGCGCCCACCACGTGGATACAGCCCACTGGGGAATGGGAACCGAACTGACCGGCCCGGTTGAGGTGGGAGCCGAAGCGGAATTTCCGGAAAGCGGATTGTGGGATGTCCATGGCAGCTTTAACGCGAAAGCAACCTATGCCAATGGAGTAACCATGCTGATCAGCGGAGATAATCCCAACGGCGTGCGGTTTGAAGGAGATGAGGGATGGATCTTCGTTACCCGCGGTAACTATGCCGTTACTCCCAGTGACCCGGTATCGTCAGATGAGAACCGGAAATCCCTGGATGCCAGTGATCCGAAGATCCTGAAATCGGAGATCGGACCGGAGGATATCCACCTGTATCATAGTGAAGAGCAGCATGGCAACTGGCTGGAGTGCATCAAATCACGGGAACAAACTGTCGCTCCGGTGGAAGTGGCACACCGCTCATGCAGCGCCTGCCTGGTCAGCCACATCGCCATGAAATTGCCAAGAACACTCTACTGGGATCCGGAAAAAGAGCAGTTCAAGAACGACGATGAAGCCAACACCATGCTGTCAAGACCAATGCGGGAACCGTGGGTGATTTAACAATTAAAATGTCTACTAGAACCGCTACAGTCCTCCCTTGAGGGAGGATATTTAAAACCAAAACAAATGTAATAGGAGTTTTTTAAAAGTAGGATTTTAGTCATCCTGAACTCGTTTCAGGATCTCATTTTCGAAGCATGAAAAGAGGATATGTTTATATCATGAGCAATAAAAGCAGAACAGTCCTTTATATAGGAGATGCTGAAATAAATTCAGCATGACGATACATAAAATATAAATGCTCGTTTCAAGCAATCACCCCTGTAGTCCCCTCGAGGAGACACTATGCGTACATTGCTAAACTGGTTAGTTAGAATAATAGAAAACAGAGACTAATGATGAAATGTAAACTCTTTTTAATCTTCATCCTAATACTGATAGGTATGTCGTTCTGTAAAAATCCGAATGCATCAGACGCGTCGGAAAGCTGGCAATTTTCGGGTTCTAAAGGCGAGGTGATCCTGATGACCCTTGATCCCGGGCATTTTCATGCTGCACTGGTACAAAAAACCATGAAAGAACAGATCCATCCGGACGTACACATTTTCGCTCCCGAAGGTCCGGATATTACAAATCACCTTCAGCAGATCGAGAAGTACAATTCCCGTGATAAGAATCCTACGAACTGGGTATCTCACGTCTATACGGGAGACGATTTCCTGGAGAAAATGCTGGAAGAAACACCGGGAAATGTAATGGTGGTAGCGGGAAACAACAGGAAGAAAACAGAGTATATCCGGAAAGCTGTTGAGCATGGAATCCATGTACTGGCTGATAAACCCATGGCAATCGATACCGATGATTTTGAAATCCTTCTCAGGGCTTTTAAAACGGCTGAAGAGAAACACTTGTTGCTGTACGACATCATGACAGAGCGGTTTGAGGTCACCACAATCCTGCAAAAGATGTTTTCCCGAATCCCGGAAATTTTTGGAGAACTGGAAAAAGGCACACCGGATAATCCGGCAGTAACGAAGGAGAGTGTTCACCATTTCTTCAAATATGTATCGGGAGAAAAGATCAAACGGCCTCCCTGGTTTTTCGACAGCGCACAGCAGGGAGAGGGTCTGGTGGATGTCACCACACACCTGGTTGATCTGGTCCAATGGGAATGCTTTCCTGAAAAGATTATTGATTACACGAAGGATATCAGAATTCACAAAGCCAGACGCTGGCCCACTGAGGTCTCCCCAGATCAGTTTATGGAAGTTACAAGACTTGCTGAGATACCAGATTATTTACAGCAGAGTCTGTCTGAAGAGGGAATGTTACAGGTATATGCCAACGGATCGATCCTGTATGAGATCAACGGGATCATGGCAAAAGTATCCGTGGAGTGGAAGTATAAAGCTCCGGAAGGAGGTGGGGATACACACTACTCGGTGATGCGTGGAACCCGATCTAATCTGATCATCCGCCAGGGTATGGAAGAAGGGTATAAACCGGTTCTGTATATAGAACCGGCCAATGGTGTTGATGCGAAAACATTCGAAAAGGATCTGATCCAGGCCTTGAATACCATCCATGAAACATACCCCGGTGTTGAGGTAGAAAAGTCCGACAAGAACTGGAAGGTAGTTATCCCGGAACGATACAAGGTAGGCCATGAAGCTCATTTCGGACAGGTTACGGATAAATTTCTGCAGTACCTGGTGGAGGGTAAACTACCGGCCTGGGAAGTTCCCAACATGATCACAAAATATTATATAACAACAAAAGCACTGGAAATGGCGCGTGCTGAAGGAACAACCGATTTGCCATAAACCGGTGCATCACAATCCGAGGATCTTTTATTAACCCTTAACAATAAAAACCATGGTTAAACGAGGCATTCAAACATCCCTGTTGATTCTGATCTCTTTTTTGCTCCTATCCTGTAAAACCGGTATCCGGAAAGAACAACGGGTGCTGGTATACACAAAAAACGGAGAGGGGTATGTCCATGACAATATCGAAAATAACGTCAAAGCAATGAAAGAGCTGGGAGATGAAAACGGATTTATTGTAGATGTTTCCGATTCTCCTGAATCGTTTACCGAGGAAAACCTGACAAAGTACAGCTGTATTGTTTTCGCAAACACCAACAATGATGTTTTTGATACGGATGAACAGAAAGTAGCATTCATGCGGTACATCCAGGCAGGAGGGGGATTTGTCGGCATCCATTCAGCCTGCGGCACAGAACGAAACTGGCCCTGGTTTATCCGACTGGTTGGTGGCACTTTTGTTGTTCATGCTGCATACCAGGAATTCGCCGTCAATATCATCGATCACAATCATCCCTCAACCCGGGATCTTCCCGATCGATGGATCCGTGAAGATGAATGTTATTTTGTCAAACAGATGAATCCGGCCATCCATGTCCTGATCACACATGACCTCAGTACCATTGAAGATGACCGCAAAGACTCCTTCCCGGACCTCTTCGGGAATGATTTTCCCGGAGCCTGGTACCATGAATTTGAGGGTGGCAGATCGTGGTACACTTCATATGGCCATAATCCGGATGATTATGACGATCCCCTGTTCCGTGGGCATCTCCTGGGTGGGATTATCTATGCCATCGGCGAAAACCGGGAGCTGGATTACGCAAAAGCTACTGCAACGACACCCTGGTAATTTCTCTTTCATAAACATATGTTTTCAGGCACTGTGGTACAAAGTTTGCGAAAGTACCCATGATACTAAAACATCTAAAAAAGTATACCTTTGTACATTTTATATGCAAAAAAACAACATTATCTGATGAAAAAAACGATAGCATACGCAGTGATCCTGTTTATTTCCATCCTGTCATTACCCCCTCTTCATGCCCAGGTGGTACTGGATGAATGGGATGACGTTATCACCAGGCTCCGGATAAACAAACAATTGGATCCATCGAACACCAATTCCTATAATCAGGTGGAAGGTAATCCTTTTCTATACGACGGGAAATTGCAGGAGGGAGTGATAACGATCCGGGATCAGGGGACCTATAAAGGGAAATTCAGGTACGATATCTATGCCAATGAAGTTCAGTTTTTCCAGAACGGTACTTACTATGCCATTGCAGACCCCGGGATGATTGACAACATTACCATTGGGGATTATACCCTTATTTACGCCATGACTGATGTAAAGAAAGGCAGGGGGTCTTACTTCGAACTGGTATTGGATGGGAAGTGCCGGTTACTGGCAAGGAAAGAGGTGGATCTCGTCGAAGCTGTCCCCTCAAAAGCCTATTCCGATCCCAAACCTGCCTATTTTGACCGGGAGGATGATACCTACTATATCCTGAAAGACTCACGAATAGCCCATAAAATTAACCGGAAAAATATCCGGGAGATCTTATCGGACCAGGGTGAAAAAATTGAACAATACATTAAGGAGCAGAACCTTTCGTATTCTTCACGGGAGGATATGATGGAACTGATCAAATTTTATAACTCGCTTTAGTGCGAAAAGTATGCTCTTTCTGCGCAATCATGAAATGGATTTCCCACTCCTTAAACAATCGTGGAATTCATTCACAAATTAATATTTGACAGATTGCAAGTCAAATTTTTAATTATTTTTGTATCTTGAGTCGGTATTTTGAAGATAAATGAGCAGGGGTAATAATACTACCGTTACATCGATGTGAAACTTATAAAATTTGAACAATGAACCCATTTTCTATCGGTAAAACACACAATACACCACTGATAAACTTTGATCCTGAGAAGAAGGTTCTTGAAATGTCGGGCAAATCCATACCAGAGGATCCTCAGGCATTTTACCGGTCTTTGCTCGACTGGGTAGATCAATATACAGCCAATCCTCTCGATAAATTAACCGTTAATATCCGCCTGGAATACTTCAATACCAGCAGTTCAAAAATTCTGTTTACCATCTTCAAGAAGTTTGAAAACATGCCCAAAGCAGCGGATAAAATTGAGGTGAACTGGTATTTTGAAGAGGGTGATTATGATCTGCTTGAATCGGGTGAAGATTATGAATCCCTCCTGAAAATCCCCTTTAATGTGATTGAAGTGCCTGAATAGTGGTATAAAATATCCATCGGGAAAGCATTCTTTCACCCGGATTTGATCTTCAGTCCGGGTTTTTTAATCGGATGAATTCAATGATCCCGTTTGTTGTGCAGAGGACTATTGTATTGTCCTGCAGAACCAGTGGCGAGGAAAAGATCTTGCCCTTTGTACAATAAATACCTTTAATTTCCCCCTCCGGACTAAAAAAATAGAGGCATTTGTCAAACGAGCCGATGATCACCGTTTCATCGGAAAGGCGGGCAGGAGAAGAGACCACTTTCCCTCCTGTTTCAAACCGCTTCAGCAGCCTTCCCTCATGGTTCAGAAAGTACACACATCCGTCAAACGATCCGAATACAATATTGCCATTGGAAAGCTGAATGGGTGATGAATGGATCTTCCCCCCTGTTTCAAACCGTTGGATTGTTTCTCCCTTCCTATTCATGATATAGAGGTGATGATCATAGCAGCCAACAGCAATGCTGGAATCGTTCAATTCCAGAGGGGCGGAGTGAACAATCCAACCGCCGGTTTTCACCGTTACCAGTACTTCGCCTGTTTGATTTAACAGGTACAGTTGCCTGTCATTTGATCCGATCGCCACACACTTACCGGAAAGGATGGCAGGGCTTCCATGGGTTAATCGCTTTGTGGGGATACAGGAATAGGAACTGTCCGCCGGGTCGTAAAAAACAATGCCCCGTTTGTTTGTGCCAAAAACGATCCTGTTGTCAGGCATTTCTGCGATCCTCGTGAAAATGGAACCCCCCAGTTTTATCCTGTGCAGGAGTTTGCCATCTCCCGAAAAGAAGTAGATGTGGTGGTCATAGGATCCGATTGCAATTGTACCATTTGATAGCAGGCAGGGTGATGCATGCACCCACCCGTCTGTCTTATACCTTGAAATGAGTTCACCCTGTTTGGAAAAGAAATAGACGCATTTATCGTGTGAGCCGACAACCGCGTTTCCCTCCCGGGTTGCAACAGGAGTGGAGTAGATGGCTTTCCCCAGGTCGTGTCGCTGTATGATCTCAATCTCCTCTTCCGTGAACAGGTACTCCCCGTATTCTTCCTGGTAATCAGCACCGGAGCAGGACACCAACAGGGCGAGGATGATTCCCGTAACAGCAATTTTTAAGTAATGCATGGATTGGGCAGACATGATGCGGCTAAAATTACCATTTTCCCCGTGATATCATAAGAAAAGAGGATTATTTTGGGATCGGAAATCGGCTGGTCTAATGTAATTTTTGATTAACTTTGCATTTCTGATTGAAAATAATGGTCGCGTGGCCGAGTGGCTAGGCACCGGTCTGCAAAACCGGGGACAGCGGTTCTGCCATAGGTATCCCTACGGGAGAATCCGCTACCGAAAAAGAAAAATGTTCTTTAAAAATTCTTAGAAATAACGGTCGGTTGGCCGAGTGGTTAGGCACCGGTCTGCAAAACCGGGGACAGCGGTTCGAATCCGCTACCGACCTCAACAAATTGCAAGGGCTGCGAGGCAAATGAAATGCCCTGCGAAGCAGGGTGCAATTTGTTGAAGAGCTCCCCAATACCGGATCACATTCTTCACCTGCTGATCCACCTTCCAAACAACACATCATAAATCGCGTAATACGAATTACCATCTGTATCGTTCTCACGATAAATCAGTTCCATTCTCAGCAATGATTTGAGAGAACGCAGGACTGTGGCAGGATTTCCAAGGGTATATCTGGCTATGAAAGCAGATGAAGTTGGTTTAAATACTTTACCATCCATCGCAATCGCCTTTAAAAGCTCCCACTGGGGTTTTGTCAACATTCCCCTGTACCCGAAAAAGACAAACTCCTGCTCTTTCAGGATTTTAGAGGCTTCCTCTTTCCAGCTCTCTGTCGTGACCTGTTTTCCGCTGGACAGAAATACCCTGTTGCACAACAACTGAACATAATAGGTATGAACATCCGTCCATTTCAATATTTCAGCAACGATTTCTTCAGAAATGGATTTGGAATGCTCTCTGAATTTTTTAAGGATAAAATCCCGGTATGCTTCTTCATTTAGCTTACCCATTTTCATGAATTGAGTGCTTCTGTAAAAGGGACGCTCAGGATTTGCAAACATATCTGTCATCAGGTGCTGCTGACTCCCTGAAAAAATAAAGCTTACGTTTCTTAACTGTTGTACTCTGGACCGTAGCCATGCATCCGTCTGTTTTTCAGGATATTCAAGGATTTGCTGAAATTCATCAATTGCAATGACCACAGGTTTTGATTGTTCTTCAAGGATGGAAAATAATTCTGCAATTGTTTCCCTGCTTTCATCAGGTGTTGATTTTATACTTATCAGGGGTGTCCCACTCAACGCATCATAGGTTATTACCGGACGAAGCGATTTGATCATATGCCATACCTTCTTTCCCAGTGGACTTTTCTCTGAGTATTCAGAAGCAATAGCCGTAGAAAGCTGGTTCAGCATATCACCAAGTGATTCTGTCGGTAATATATCCATGTATATTGTGATGTATTTCGATCGCAGATGATGGAAGAGATGCCTGATCAGTGCAGTTTTTCCCAGTCTTCTCAAAGCAATCAGCGTTGTTGAGTTCCCGCCCTGGATATTGCTTATCAGCTGATCCAGTTCACTCTTACGGTCACAGAAATAATCCGGTCCGTAATACCCCGTTGCAGGGAAAGGTGTCTGAGCTTTCTTCATAATATTACAATTTGTTATTTACATTTTGCAATTTACATATTGTAAATCAATTTTCAATCTATTTATCCAACTATTTTCCCCAACAGTAAGTTCACTGCAAGAGTCATCCGATGACTTGGAGGGGCTTGCCCGGAGTCATCGTATGACTAGCTTTGGGTACTGATCATCACAGGAGGGATTTGTTATTTATCAAAATTCCTGACTGTTCCCGAAAAATTTTTCAATCATTCTTCCGGCAGGAAAATAACCAGCCACCAGTTTTTATTAAACTCATAGCTGATTTATTATTAAAATTTATAATTTTAATTAGTCAGATTTATTGAATGGACTTGTCATATGGGGTCTCTGTCAATTATTGTAACTTTGCTACTTTCCATGTCTTACCAGACCATGGCTTTAGAGACTACCCAGGATGTAGCGGTCGATACTGCGTCTATTAACAGCCAGACACGACAGGCCTATATTGTTGCCAGGAGGAATCCCGATCTTGCAATAAGAGATGCCCACAGGGCATTGTCGGCCTCCCGAGAGATCATGTACAAAAAAGGGATGGCCGATGCCAGCCTGGCCCTCGGGATGGCTTATCTTGCCAGGTATAACCTCGGCGATAGTGCCGGTTATTACAATCACCAGGCTCTCAGTCTCTACAGGGAAACTGAAGATATCACCGGCGTGGCACGAGCCTGCTACGGACTGGCATATGTATACAGCTTTAAAGGCAATCTTGACGAATCGGAAAAGTATAGCAGGCTAAGCCTGGAGAATTTCGAAAAAGCAGGCGATAAACGGGGCATGGTAAATGCCCTCAGTGCCCTTACCTACCTGGCAAGGCAAAAAAGTGATTTTGATGGTGCACTTGAAATGACAAACAGGGCCATTGAAACAGCACGGTCGATCAACGATACCATTCCTCTTGCAGACGCACTGAATACACTGGGTAACATATATAAGGATATGTTGTTGTTCAATGAGGCAATCGATTCTTATTTTGAAGCCCTCAGGCTCTGGGAATTAAAAAATGATTCAAGCGGACTGGCCATTGCTTATGGCTCGATCGCTTTAATGTACTTCTACCAGAAAGAGTATAATAAAGCTCTGGAGTTTAATTTTAAGAAAGCACCAATATCTGAACGAATCGGTGACCTCTGGGAGCTGAGTAAAACCCTGAACAATATATCCCAGATATATGCTGCACAGGACCAGCATGATAGCTCGCTCTATTTCCTGAGAAAGTGTCTGCACCTTAACGAGAAGATGAACCTTTCATTCGGAGTTGCAGGTGCATGCCATAATATAGCCGCAACCTTTTTGCTTAAAGGTGAACTGGATTCGGCTTATTATTATATCTCAAGATCAATAAGCCTTGCAGAAAGATCAAATGATCCTGAGCTTGCATCTTACCTTCTTACCCTGGCACGTGTTCAGAGAAGAAGGAATAATTATGATGAAGCCCTGGATAATGCTAAAAAGGCTTATTGGATGGCAGTGAAACAAAATGAACAAATTAAAGTATCTTCTGCTGCCATCCTTCTCAGTGATATTTTCAGTGAAACAGGAAGGAAAGACCTTGCTTTTGACTACCTGAAGGAGTACCATACAATTATTGACAGTATAAACAACAACGAATTCCTGAAGAAGATAACACGGCTGGAAATTCAGAACGAGTATGACAGGAAACAGGAGGCGGTTGAACTTGAACACAGGCAGGAGCTGTTGATTAGTGAAAACAAAATCAAACAACAAAATCTCTATGTAAAGGGATTGATCATACTGGTACTATTGCTAATTATTATTTCAATATTCTATATCCATAATACCCGGTTGAGGGCACGGTATGCCAGGATAGACCTGGAACAAAGGCTGCTCAGGGCACAGATGAACCCGCATTTTATATTTAACTCCCTCTGTGCTGTGCAGGACCTTATTCTTGCAGGTCAGCCCGAAAAGGCAAATACTTTCCTGGTTAAGATTGCCAGCCTGATGCGTAATATTCTTGAGAATTCCCGGGAAGAATTCATACCCCTTGATAAAGAAATTGAGACCCTGAAGCTATACCTTGATGTACAGCAACTCAGGTTTGAAACAGAATTTGAATATAAATTCAATATTGATGGTCCGATCGATACAGAGAATATTTCTGTCCCCCCTATGCTTGCCCAGCCATGCCTTGAGAACTCTGTTGAGCATGGCCTGATGAATAAAAAGGATGGTGGAAAACTGGAAATATCATATAAGCTGGAGGAGGAACTTATGAAGCTGGAAGTGACAGATAATGGAGTGGGAAGGAAACAGGCAGCTGAAAACCAGGAAAAAAGCATAAAGAAAAAGTCAATCTCCACAGATTTAATCAAGAATAGACTTGATTATTTAAGGAAAACAACGAAAAGCAAAAATATCTCCTACGAGATAAAAGACCTGTATGAAGAATCACAGCCATCTGGCACAAAAGTTATTATATTGATGCCGGTCAGGAAGGTATTTGCCTGATTAATATTTTAACGTGATGAAGATTATTATCGTGGATGATGAGGCTGCAGTTAGAAATTCTATCTCGGCTATACTTAAGGATAACTATCCAGGTATTGATATTGTGTCCAGTGTTGGCTCAGTGCAGGAAGGTTATGTATCGATACTTGAGCATCACCCTGACCTGCTGTTTCTCGATGTTGAACTGCCGGATGGGACTGGGTTCGATCTCCTTAATAAATTGCCATCCATTGATTTCAGGGTAATTTTTATTACCGCACACCAGGAGTATGCACTGGACGCCATCAAGGTAAGTGCACTTGACTTTGTCTTAAAACCATTCGACACGGATGATCTTTGCAAAGCTGTGGATAAGGCAAACAGGCTCATTAATAATGAGGAGGAGCAGGTTAAACTACAGGCTCTTAAGGAAAACCTGGAAAACAGGAGGGTCCTGAAGAGGATCGTGTTACATACATCCGAGAACCTTCATCTTGTGGCAATACCAGATATTATCAGGGCTGAGGCTGACAGTAACTACACCCGCTTCATATTATCAGATGGAAGCAGGATCATGGTCTCACGTACCATTAAAGAATTTGATACACTCCTTACAGGATCGGGAATGATACGGGTCCACCAGTCACACCTGGTAAATATTGCCTGGGTCGACCGGTTTGTTAAACGTGACGGGGGATACCTTCTACTGAAGGATAAATCCAAAATTCCAGTATCACAAAACCTCAAAAAGCAGGTTATACAGGCAATCAATGATTCGCTTTACCTGGATTAATTATCAATACTAATAATTCATAGCCCGATACTAATTCAATTCTGGCAGATACTAATCTTTGCTTTTAAATCTTCTTCGGAAGTCGTAATTTAAAAGAAAAAAGATTAGCATTATGAAAACCAGGACAATTTTCACACTTCTTGTTGCAGTTCTTCTTATCACACCAGTTGATGCATCCTGCCAGGTTAAACTAAACCTGAAGAAGAAAATAAGCAAGGAGGCAGACAAGCGTGCCAACAAGAAGGCAGACGAAACAGTAAATAAGGGCTTTGATAAGCTCGAGAAAGGAATTGAAGGAGTTCTCACCGAAGAGGATAGTGTGGCAGTTGAAAAAGAGCAGGCCGAGGATCCCGGTGCAGCAACCGAACAGGTTGCGGGGACTGGTAATACCGAAAATGCAACCGGTACCATGGATACCAAAGATGCATTGACACTCACATGGAGCCGTTACGACTTTGTTCCCGGTGATAAGATAATTTTTGAGGACAACCTTATCGGAGAGGAGAACGGTGAGTTCCCATCCAGGTGGGACCTTTTTGAGGGAACTGTTGAAAATGCACAGTTCGGAGGTGAGAATATTATTATGTTCAGGGGAGGCGCCCCTAGGATTGTTCCCTACCTGAAGAACCCGGAAATCGATTACCTGCCAGAGGTCTTTACGATCGAGTTTGACCTGTATGTGAATAACCATAACACATTCCAGGTCGAATTTAGTGATAGAAAAAACCAGAGGGTATCTTCGAATTACAGTTACCTTAGTATTACACACAATAGAATGGTCCTCGGCCCTGCAAGCAGCTATCTGCCTAACAATGAGTCTTTTGAAAATGAATGGGCCCATATATCCATAGCCTTTACTTCAGGAAAAATGAAAGCCTATATCAATGAGACAAGGCTGATCAACATACCACATCTCCAATTTGATCCCATGGGGATAAGCCTGCATGCATACCATGCTTCAGACAACAACCAGTTCTTTGTAAAAAATTTCAGGATTGCCGAGGGAGGTGTAAAATATTATGACCGTTTCCTGCAGGATGGAAAGATCGTTTCCAACGGTATCCGCTTTGACGTGGGCAAAGCAACACTGCGTCCCGAGTCAATGGGTGTTCTCAATGAAATTTACAAAATGCTGAATGAGCATCCTGAAGTGGCAGTAAGTATTGAGGGACATACCGACAGTGACGGTGACAACAATCTTAACCAAAAATTATCTGAGGACAGGGCAGGGACCGTTTTGAAACAACTTGTGTCAATGGGAATCTCAGCAGACAGGTTATCATCCAAAGGATTTGGCGAAAACAAGCCCATAACATCCAACGATACACCCGAAGGGAAAGCCAGTAACCGCAGGGTTGAGTTTGTAAAATTATAAACCTCAAATTATACAATAATGAAAAAAATTATCTATATGCTGATGCTCAGCATACTTGTCCTGCCTCTATCCGCGCAGTTCAGTGCAAAAATGTTCTTTACTAGTATGGGGAAGGAACATGTCTTTACAGTGTATTCCTCCGATGCCGGTTACCGTTATGAATTTAATGAAGAGGGTCAGGAAGGAGTAATAATCGTTAAATTGGGATCCTCAGAGGTAATTATGCTGATGCCCCAGCAAAAAATGGCCATGAAGGGCTCTTCTGAAAACCCAATGAGTATGGGTAACGATCCCGTTGGTTCCTACGAGTACTTTAAGAAAAATGGAACTCTAAAGGAGGTAGGAACGGAGACGATCAACGGCATCGATTGCATAAAATCGGAATTGTGGAATGAAAACAGCAATGAATACGGTCAGGCAAACCAGAAAATGTTTACAATCTGGACCTCTGATAAATACAATTTCCCTATAAAAATGATCAACCACATCGATGGATCAGGAGGCCTGGTGATGGAGCTGAAAGAGATCCAGCCATGGACCCCAAATGCACAAAGTTTTGAAATTCCAGAGGGTTATCAGGTAATGGACATGCCTAAAATGTGATGCCTGGTCAACCTCCTCAGTTCAATAATTGACATGGAGGGTTAGCTCCGTATCCACCACCCATTTGGGAGGTAATTTATTTATTTCTTAAGGGTACGGCTTAAGATAACGCTCACGCTGTCCAGCTTGCCACCGACCGGTGGGTTCATCTTTGCTACTCGCACGGTGATCTTTTCGATTCCCGTCATTTCCCGGAACAGCACATCCAGGATCCGTTTGGCAATGTGCTCCAGCAGGTGTGATTTTTTCGCCATCTCTTCTTTTACCAGCTTGTAGGCTTTCTGGTAATTCACCGCATCTTTCAGGTCATCGGATTGGGCGGCGCGGGTCATATCCGTTTCAATAACAAGGTCAACCAGGAATTTGCTGCCCACGATCTGCTCCTCCTTGAAGTGGCCGTGATAGGCATAGAATTCCATATTTTCAAGCCGGATGACTCCCATGCTGGCAAAGGTTGATGTGTCCGAACAAACAACGTTAGGGGTTCTCAATTTACAAATTTTATATGGATTAATTGAAATTCTATCGCCTGCAGACCATATTCCATAATTCCTGCTATTTTTGTAGGGAACCTTTATGGGAAGCAGTTGCCTATACAAATACAATCCTGCCTGGGGAGAGCGCCAGCCTGACACCTTGCCTGCCGGCAGGCAGGGTCGGGCAGGCAGGGAACGGTCAAACTCAAACAGAAGCGATATGAAAAACAACAGCGAGGCCCGGGAATCCCTCAATTTCATTGAAGCGATCATTGAAGAGGATCTGCGACTTGGCAAAAATGAGAAGCGTGTCCATACACGGTTCCCGCCGGAGCCTAATGGATACCTGCACATCGGTCATGCCAAATCGATCTGCCTCAATTTTGGCCTCGCCAATAAATACAATGGCAAATGCAACCTCCGGTTTGATGATACCAATCCCTCCAAAGAGGAGGTGGAATACGTTGATTCCATTAAGGAAGATGTCCGCTGGCTGGGATTTGACTGGGAAGACCGGGAGTATTATGCCTCGGATTATTTCGACAAACTGTATGAATTTGCCATCAAGCTGATTAAACTGGGACTGGCATACGTGGATGACCAGTCGGCAGAATCGATTGCCGGGCAAAAGGGTACTCCCACCCAACCGGGACAGGAGAGTCCTTTCAGGAACCGCACCGTGGAAGAGAATCTGGACCTCTTTGAACGAATGAAAGCAGGAGAGTTCAGGGACGGAACGCGTGTGCTGAGAGCAAAAATCGACATGGCATCCCCCAACATGCACATGCGCGACCCGATGATATACCGGATCAAACATGAATCCCATCACCGCACCGGCGACCGCTGGTGTATCTACCCCATGTATGATTTTGCCCACGGACAGTCAGACTATTTCGAAGGAATAACCCATTCCATCTGTACCCTGGAGTTTGAGGTACATCGTCCGCTATACGACTGGTTTACACAGTATCTTGCGGAAGGATCCTACCGGCCCCGGCAAATTGAATTTGCCCGCCTGAACCTGAACTTCACCATCATGAGCAAACGCAGGTTGCTCGAACTGGTGAAGGAAGGTCATGTGAGCGGGTGGGATGATCCGCGGATGCCCACCATTTCGGGTTTGCGAAGACGCGGATATACCCCCGAATCGATCCGGAATTTTGCCGACCGCATCGGGGTTGCCAAACGCGACAACGTGATCGACGTGGCACTGCTCGAACATGCCGTTCGTGAAGATCTGAACCTTAAAGCGCCGCGTGTGATGGCTGTTCTCAACCCCCTCAATGTGATCATTACCAACTATCCGGAAAATCAGGTTGAAGAGCTCGAGACAATTAATAACCCGGAAGACGAATCAATGGGAACCAGGAAAATCCCCTTCTCCCGTGAACTATTTATCGAGCGGGATGACTTTATGGAGGACCCACCTAAAAAGTTTTTCCGCCTTGCTCCGGGTGGCGAGGTACGGTTGAAAAGTGCTTACATCATCAAATGTGAAGATTATGTGAAGGATGAAAAAACGGGTGAAATCCTTGAACTCCATTGCACATACGATCCTGCAACCAAAAGCGGTTCGGGAAGTGACCGCAAAGTAAAAGGAACACTTCACTGGGTATCCGCTCCCCATGCCATCGATGCCGAAATCAGGCTCTATGACCGGCTGTTCAACCATGAAGACCCGGCCGGACAGAAAGACCGGGATTACAAGGAATTCCTCAATCCCGATTCCCTGAATATCATTACGGGATGCAAGCTGGAACCTTCCCTCACCAACCTGAAACCACTCGATAAATTCCAGTTTCAACGGCAGGGATACTTCTGTGTTGATCCCGATTCCACCAATGAACATCCGGTCTTTAACCGAACCGTCCCGCTCCGGGATAGCTGGACGAAAATTCAGGATAAAAAATCCTGAATTAATTACGAACACCGATTAACGAATATCCAATGAAGAAGTTAAAAAATCTATGATAAACAATTAATTGAATAATCATGACAAATAACATTTCAAGACGAAAATTTTTCTACAGTTCCCTGGGGCTTAGTGCCGGGGCAATCCTGTTAAAAACGTTTCCAACATTCGGGCGGCAGGAAAACGGAATCACCCCGTTGATCATCACCAGTCACGCCAACCAGACGGGTGAACAGGCGATGGAGGTGGGCTGGAAGATCCTGATGGATGGCGGATCGGCAGTCGATGCCGTTGAAAAAGCAGCCAACGTGATCGAGCTCGACCCGGAAGACACCAGTGTTGGTTATGGCGGATTGCCCAACGAGCACGGTGTGGTCCAGCTCGATGCATCCATTATGGATGGAAAAACCTACAGTGCCGGAGCCGTTGCCAGCCTGGAAAACATTAAAAACCCCTGCTCGGTTGCTCGCCTGGTCATGGAACGGACCGACCACGTGCTGATGGTCGGACCCGGGGCATTGGATTTTGCCAAAAAATGGGGATTCCCGGAAGAGGATCTGCTCACCGAAAAAGCCCGGCAGATCTGGCTGCGCTGGAAAGAGGGGCTGAGTGACCGGGATGACTGGGGGCCGCCCGAACATTTGAAAGATAAAATCGACCTGCAATCCTACTACGAACGTTTTCCGGAATTCCAGGAACATTATGGAACAACCAATGTACTGGCGATTGATGCCAACGGGGATGTTGCAGGCATCACCACAACCAGTGGATTGAGCTTTAAGATCCCGGGCAGGGTGGGCGACTCTCCCATCATCGGTGCCGGACTCTACGTGGACAATGAGGTGGGTGCTGCCGGTGCCACCGGACGCGGCGAGGATGTGATCAAATCGTGTGCTACCTACTACATCGTCCTGAGGATGAAGGATGGCCGAACTCCCCAGCAGGCGTGCGAAGATGCCCTGCAGATGATAATCGACAAGTACAAAAAGGTGAACCCTGAATTCTTCCCAAGTGAAAAATTTGTTGCCATCAACAAAGCCGGTGAGCTGGGATGCGCCACCATGATGGGCAGGGGAAACCCGAGGATGTCGGTGATGAACAAGAACGGCTACAGCCGCTACGAGGGAACGGTGAAGGTTCAGAGTTAATAGTTAATTGTTATTTGTTAATTGTTATTTGTTAGAAGTATTGTTTTAGTTTTTCCTTAACAAACCTGACAGTGTCTTCAGGACCTTCCAGCTAACTTGTACCTGGTAAAAGCCACAATGTGTGATGTAAAAGTGATTATCGACAATATCCTGAAAAGGTAAAAATTTGCCTGATTAAAAAAGAGGATGTTGACGTTTTCAATAACCTCTTTTTTTGATTAACAGTTATTTAGCTCCATAGGAGCGCAACGTTGGTAGCCCAGGGTGTCCCTGTGAAATAACCATCCGCCCTAACCCTAAATCTATGGAGGAAATAATGTTTAGCTTTAATAATTCGCCCAGGAATATCCCTATTTCACAGGGTAAACCCTGGGTATAGTGAAAACCAGAGTGAGCGGTCCAACTGCATTCATATTCAATAGGAAACCGTTTTATGGACCGCAACTTGCCAGACGTACAAAATATTGCATTTATCCGTCAGACTGTTACCAGCGGTCAGACGGTTTGTAATTCAGTTATCAGTAATCCATTTAATTAACTAATAACCCCGCTTTTAGCGGGATTAGTTCGACTGATGATTTTTACTGCACAAGTTTGTAAAAATCAAGTCTCACTAACATTTAACGGTCATAGGTCAAATGAAAGTTTACCCCCTGTTTTAATTTTTTTAGAGAATTTCGATTTTTAGTGAATCGAAATTCTCTTATTAAAGGGATAAATGCCATCCTATCTTAACTTACTGTTTATTAAAAGGATAATGATTTTAATGAACGCTCGGAAAATCTTCGGTCCATGTAACCATTTCCCTTTCTATAACATTGCAGTTGGCCCGTTATTGTTGGATAATACCAAACCCAGGGCTGCCCCTGTGAAATAGGGAATTACTCAGTCGAATGTTAAAACAGAACATATTTCATTTTCCGGACTAAGCACTAAGGCGAAGCATTATTTCACAGGGTTGCCCTGGGCTACCAATATGGCGCTCCTACGGAGCTAAATGTTTAAAAGTCAGTTATAAAATGAGGTTATTATAGTTAGATTTTAATAGCACAATCGAACCGGTTTATATATTTTGATTCTAATTTTTTCTTCTCATTTAAGTCTAACCTAGGGGGGTAAACTTTCATATGGCACAGAACCGTTAACCACTAACTTAAAATGCCGGTTTGAAACCGGCATTTTTTGCCAGGGAGAGTTACTCGTCCTGCCACCGGCGGGACTCGTGAGCCTGAAGTTTGGGTTCAACAACCAAAGAAGCGCACCGTACCGGTGCACTGTTTTTTTCATTTCTCGAGTCACATCCAAATGAATTTGCCTGTTCCTCTTGAAATTAAAAAAAGCCGCTTTGCGGCTTCTTTGGTTGTTGCCCTGCCAGGACTCGAACCTGGACTCTTCTGATCCAGAGTCAGACGTGTTGCCAATTACACCACAGGGCAAAATGCAGGAACACAAAGGTAAGAAAATATCATGGAAAACGAACCAGAGGTTCGTTGTACTGATCATTACCATAACCTGTAGTCGGAGCAGGATGGGTGGTTCCTCGTCGCTCGACTTAAGCTCGGGCGACGAGTTGGGATACCGTCAGTCGGTGCTCGCCCGTCTGACCGCCTGCCTGCTTCAGGCAGGGACGGGGAGGGTCACAAAGTCCGCCCTGTGCTAATAGATATCGCCCCTGCCTGTATGCAGGCCGTTGGTGTTGGTAAAATTAAATCCATGCAATACAAGATTTTTATGCATTGATTACCTTAATGCAGAGGGTTTTAACAACGTAGAGACGTTGCATGCAACGTCTCTACAACGATAAAATTACGAGGTGTTTCGGGTGATAAAAATCCCCAATCCTGGAATTTCCTGTAACCCGGGTAATGAGACGCGATGCATCGCGTCTCTATAGCGAATCCGTCACTGTTTGAGCCTGAGCCTTGAAAGGCGGAAAGGGATAGGTATCCGGTGTAACCAGTGTGCCGCTGGTAAAGGTAAGCGGGAAATCGGTTCCGGGATCGAAGATGATCTCAACCAGGGCAGCCTTGTACCCGCTGTCGGGCTTTGCAATGTACACCGCATAGCGTCCGTCCTCCGCTATCGCCATCTCCTCTTTCTGCCATGGATCTCCCACAACATATTTACGAAAGTCCCTGCCCGTTGTGTTGACAGCCTCCCACTTATTGATCCTGTACTCGCTTTCGGGATCAACGTGCATGTAAATGGTATCGTTGCTGATGCTCCAGCCAAACTCCGGAATTTCCGTACCGGTAATGACCCGTTGATAAAATGCGATCAGGCTGATCGGCTGATAGGCTCCCTCAAGTCCGTGGTTTCCATTTGGGACATAGTATAGGTAACTGTCACCCTTCAGGTCACCCCAGTAAAACTTCCATGAGTCGGTCACAAAAAACTCATCGCACGTTGCATTGACAATGTATTTCGGG
>Ga0315539_1000287_pt1 | contig 38559 bp, 40 predicted proteins | sample SalMarSW160150MG_FD_203097 | JGI IMG/M metagenome (GOLD analysis project Ga0315539, IMG submission 203097) | Salt marsh sediment microbial communities from the Plum Island Ecosystem LTER, Massachusetts, United States - Salt Marsh Sediment SW1601-150 ...
GCATCGTTTTTCATAACAACAAGCATCTGACCATTCCTCCTCTGTGTCGATAATCTATCACATTACTGTGTTGACCTAACTGCCTTGACGAAGGCTCTAATTTTTGAAGCATCTTTTAGACCATTACTCTCTACACCTGTGGAGACATCAACCCCCCAAGGCTGAACCTCCCTGACTAATTGACCAACATTAGCCGGGGTGAGTCCTCCAGCAATCATCACTGGAAACCTAACTGAGACCTCTCTTGCCAGTTGCCAGTTAAAGACCTGACCCGTCCCACCGTAAGCCCCCCCCACCCGTGAATCCAAAAGGCAGACAAGCTCCTTTTCTGGTAGCAATTGGTACCCCGTCTCTATATCAGCCAGAATTTCATCAGTTTTTTGCCCGCTGGATACATGGATACCCTTGATAATTGCTTTTTTAAGCTCCTGGCAATATTGCCAGGTTTCGTCACCGCTAAGCTGCACCCAATCCAATTGGCAGTAGTCAGCAATGTGATTAACTTCTTGAGCTGCTGCGTTCACAAAAACACCAACCACAGCCGGACGGGATCTTAACCCACGAACCACTTCCACCAACGGTAATGCTTTTTGGGGAGAGACCTGGCGCCGACTGGGAGCAAAGACCAACCCGATAAAATCAGCACCAGCCTCAACCGCTGCTAGAGCATGGTTCTTATCTCTAATCCCGCAAATCTTGACACGAGTCATAACAGATTAAACTCCAAATTCAAAATCTCAATACCCCAAATCCAAAAACCTCTTGTATCGGTAATTAGCATTTCGTATCTAGTGCTTAGGATTTTCGCTCATTACTTAAATACTTAAATCCGAAATTCTAACTCATTCTCCTATCAATCCCTTCATCTTAGCCAGGACATCACCGGCGGTAACCAGAGCTTCGCCAACAAGTACAGCATCAACTCCCCATTTCCCGAGCTTTTCAATATCTCTCTTGCTTTTAATGCCGCTTTCGCTAACTACAATTTGCTCCTGGGGAATGAAAGGCCGCAATCGGCGGGTCGTAGTGATATCAACGGTAAAGGTATTGAGGTCTCGATTATTAATTCCGATGATTTCTGCTTCGCTGAGAATTGTTCTTTCCACTTCGCCTCTATTGTGCACTTCAACCAGGCATCTTAACCCAAGGCTGTGACTTAGCGAGATGAGCTCCTTAAGCTGTTCCTGGCTCAGGATGGCTACTATTAACAACAAAGCATCAGCACCATAGGCCCGAGACTCATATACCTGATAAGGGTCGAAGATGAAATCCTTTCTCAGCAATGGCAGCCCAACCACTTCTCTGATTGCCGCCAGATGTTCAATGCTACCCATAAAATAGTTTTCCTCAGTGAGCACTGAAATGGCAGCAGCACCACCTTCAGCATAGGTCTGGGCTAACTCGATGGGGTTAAAGTTAGGACTTAGCATACCTCGTGATGGGGAGGCTTGCTTCACCTCGGCAATCAGTCGAATGTGGTCGCCCTTGAGAGCCGGGGCGAGGTCAAGCGCCGGCTTCTGCCGGGCAATAAGTTGTTGCAAATAAGTTATGGTAGCGACCTTCTTTCTGTGCTCAACCTCTTCCCTTTTTTGGGCGATAATTTTATCCAACATTTCCTTTTCCCAGCTTCCAGCAATCAGTTACCAGATAAACGTCGAATGCTGGCTACTCCTTATTCAGGCTGTGGCTGAGCTTGATTAGCTCGTCGAGTTTAGCCAGAGCTTTTCCACTGTCGAGCGTCTTCTCGGCAATGGAGACACCTTCTTTGAGGTCTGACGCTTGGTTGCCAGCCACCAGCGCGGCAGCAGCATTCATGATAACTATGTTCCGCCTGGCTCCCACCTCTCCGCTTAATATGCCGCGTAGTATCTTAGCATTTTGCCTGGCTGTTCCTCCCTTAATTTGGGTCATGCTTGCCTTCATAAACCCGAAATCATCAGGAGAAACTTCGTAAGGTGGCAATACCCTATGTTGATTGACATCCCACACCAGAGATTTCCTGCTGATGGAAATTTCATCCATGCCATCTATGCCATGTACCACCAGCGAATGCTCTGTGCCCAGGCGGTGTAGAACGAAGGCAATCTTCTCTCCCAGTTCCTTAGAAGGAACACCGATAACCTGAAACCTGGCTTGGGCAGGATTAGTAAGGGGGCCGAGAATATTAAACACGGTACGAATTCCGATTTCGCGTCGGGGGGCAGCGGCATATTTCATTGCTGGGTGGAAGATGGGAGCGAACATGAAACCGATGCCTACCTTTTCCAGGCATTGAGCGACAGCCTCAGCCCCAAGCTCAATCCTCACCCCCAGCGCCTCCAGGACATCGGCGCTGCCGCACTGGCTGGACATTGCCCGGTTACCGTGCTTGGCCACTTTGAGTCCTGTGCCAGCGACAATGAAGGCGGCTGTTGTGGAGATATTAAAACTGCAAAAACCATCGCCCCCTGTCCCGCAGGTATCTACCACCGGTGGGGTGACCTGGACCGATGTTGCCTTAGCCTGCATAACGCTGGCTAAGCCAGCAATCTCGTCCACCGTCTCCCCTTTAATGCGCAGTGCGGTAACAAAAGCAGCAAACTGAGCTGGCGTGGCCTCGCCAATCATTATCTCCTCCATTACGGCTGCCGCTTCCTCAAAAGCGAGCGAGCGACCGTTGACGACAGTTTCAATGGCTTCCTTAATCATTGCTGTGCTCCTTGCTTGAGAAAGTTCTTGAGCAAATCCTTTCCCACCTCGGTCATAATCGACTCAGGGTGAAACTGGACACCCTCCACAGGAAACTGGCGGTGGCGCAGCCCCATAATCATGCCCCCTGATGTCCAGGCGCTAAGCTCAAGGCAGTCGGGCAGGTCATCGGGCAGGACCGCCAAGGAGTGGTAGCGAATGGCGGGAAAGGGGTTAGGCAATCCCTGGAAAAGCCCTCTACCATCATGATAGATGAGCGACGATTTACCATGTTTGATTTCGTTAGCGCGGTTAACCTTGGCTCCATAGCTATATCCGACACATTGGTGCCCAAGGCAGACTCCCAGAATAGGGATGCTGTTCCCAAATTTGCGGATAACATCGTTGGAGATGCCAGCTTGTTCCGGGGTACCCGGGCCAGGGGAGATGACGATGCGCTGGGGAGACCTCTTCTCAATTCTATCTAGGCTCACCTTATCATTACGACTCACCCATACCTCCTCTCCTAATTCACTCAGGTACTGGAAGAGGTTATAGGTAAAGCTATCATAGTTATCTATTAGCAAAAGCATACTGATCAGCTTCCGCCTGGTCAATAGCAGCGAGCAATGCTTGCGCTTTGGCCAGGCTTTCCTGGTATTCGCGCTCAGGGATGCTATCGGCGACGATGCCGGCACCCGCCTGGATATAAGCGATGTTATTTTTGATAATAATGGTACGTATGGCGATAGCCGTATCCAGGTTGCCCAAGAAGTCGAAGTAGCCCACTGCGCCGGCATAGGGTCCCCGTTTCTCTCTTTCCAGTTCGGCGATGATCTCCATAGCCCGAATCTTAGGAGCGCCGGAAACTGTACCCGCAGGAAAGCAAGAGCGAAGAGCATCAAACTGAGAAAGTCCAGCCCTGAGCCTGCCCTGAACGTGAGATACTAGATGTATAACATGGGAATAGCGTTCTACATCCATGAGCTGGCTTACCTCGACTGTGCCCGGCTCGCTGATTCTGCCAATGTCATTACGCCCCAGGTCAACGAGCATGATATGCTCAGCACGCTCCTTCTCATCGTTCTTGAGTTCCTCTTCCAAAGCCAGGTCTTCGGTGGCATCCTTACCCCGAGGGCGAGTGCCGGCGATGGGGTGATTAGATACTACGCCATCCTCAACTCGCACCAGAAGCTCGGGGGAAGCTCCTACAATATAGAAATCACCTAAGTGGAGGTAGTACATGTAGGGAGAAGGATTAATAGAGCGCAATGCCCGATATATAGCGAAGGGATTGGCATAAGTACGTCTTGCCAATCGCTGTGATAAGACAACCTGGATTATATCGCCGGCATAGATATACTCCTTGGCTTGAGATACTATGGCCTCGAACTCTGCTTGAGAAAAGTTTGATGACACTTCCGACCTATCTGGTGGCGCATTCTTAAGAGTCTCAAAATGAATCGGCTGTTCCAACCTGTCCATCAGTTCGTCAATTTTGCAGGTTGCCTCCCGATACGCTGTGTCAACATCCCCGTCTAAGTGAGCGTGAGAGACAATTTTAATTTTATGGGTGATATGGTCGAAAACAAGCAAGGTATCTGCCAGCATCAACACAGACTCGGGAAGTCCCTGGGGGTCTTGATCGGGACAGGGCAGTCTCTCAAAGTAGCGGGCAACCTCGTAGCCCAAGTAGCCAACCAGGCCACCGTGGAATCTGGGAAGGTCGGCAATGGACACGGGATGGAGTCGAGCGAACTCCTTTTCCACCAGATTCAATGGGGCAACGGGATTCTCATTTCCTGTCCTTAAGACAAGAGAAGGTTCGGTGCCAATGAAGCTATAGCGGGCCAGTCGCTCACCACCCTCAACACTTTCTAGAAGGAAGGAGTAATTGCCACGGGCTATTTTAAGGAAAGCAGATACTGGCGTCTCCAGGTCAGCCTGAATGTCACGGCAAACTGGTACCAAATTGCCATGCTTCTTTAGTTGGCGAACCTCTTCCAGTGTTGGATAATACATATCACCTCACAATAAAAAAACCTCTCGCCAAGGGGCGAAAGGTTTAACCTTCGCGGTGCCACCCTTTTTCGGCCTTTTCGGCCATCTCTTTTCAGGTACAGCCTGATTTGGCGATACCCCGGACTGTGATAACGCTGCCCCTGCGACAAAGCCTACTAGGTGTTAACCTTTCGGTTTGTGGCTCCCAGGTCCATTCCAGCCTCGCGCAAGTATCGGCTCACACCTTCCCCGACTCTCTGAACTCCGCCTTAAGCTGTACTAGTCCTGTTCTCAGCCTTTTCCCATATTTAATTATTTAAAATATAAACCTTGCCCTTTAGTTTGTCAATAGAGTGATTTAAAGGGGGCCTAATTTGCTAAATTTGCAAGTGAAAAATGGGCCATTGTGGACTCGAACCACAGACCCCGGTCTTATCAGAACCGAGGTAAGCCTCTTAATACCACAACCAAAATCTCTCATAAATCCTCCTCTCCTACCAGCCTAGTAATCAAAAACTTCAGTCTATCTTTCCCCTTTTAATTCTGGTTAGATATATTAAACATATAATGATAAAAATTATTGAAACTGCAAACATAATCCAATCATATTCAAGTACATGCTGAGTATAAACAGTTTTGATAATATTTATTATGCTCATTAACCCAATTCCTGCCCAGAAACTAGTACCTATAATCAACCAAATATATCTTTTTTGCTCTTTATTCATTTTTTCCTCCATGCCTCTCTCAAAGCTTCTTCAACAAATTCAGAATACTGCTTACTTTCATCTATGCTTCTATCCCGAACTTCTTACGAGAGTTTAGCGTCTAATTCTATGCTGACTGTCTCTTTTCTGCCACATAATCACCCCCCCCTTCATCTTCCGACACAAGACTTAGAACTTCTGACACCACTCAGACCTTTCACTTCAAAATCCTCCAATCCAGGGTAAGAATCAAGCACGGAGACTTACCACAGAGATAAGATACTACATATAAGATACTATATATAAGACAGTATATATATATATCAGAGAAGGAACCACTTCGCACCTTACCACTTCATCTTCCCTTCTTGCTTCTTCTTCTCTTCTTCCCCTTCTCTTATCCTCTCTTCTCTTGTCTTCTTCTCTTCCTTCTTCCCTTGCTTCCTCTCTCGCTTCTTCTCTTTCTCCTTCTCTTGCCTCTTCTCTTTCTCCTTCTGTTCTTCTTTCTCTTTTCTTCTCTTCTCCTGCAGTGGCTTGTCGCAAGCGACCGCCACCGCCTTCCGCTTTGCGCCAGAATGCCCTCAAAGGCACTTTCCGGCCCGCTACAACCTCATTGACAAGAGCAACCATACTTTCTTTTTCCAGTTCACTCCGCAAACTTCGTTTTCTCCGCTCTCTGGACCTTAACAGCACAACATCACGTCTCCCAATCGTCTATTATTATTCTCCATGTATTAATCCCCTAAGTTCACTCAGACTAAACATCCCAAACTAGTTACCTATCATGCCTCAGCCTTAAATAGAGATACTAACACCATTGCCTTCCGGAAAAGCTCCGGCACTAACAAAATCAGAGTTCCACTCTCTACCTCACAATATTCGCATACTTTCACACCAAATCGCCACTCCTTGCCAGAATCACTACCTTCCCCATTCACTATCTCACCATAGGTCGTGAATCGTTCCTGCAAATCATCCCACATTACCCTTCCATTTCCTTCATCTCCGCAAATTATGTCCAAATGAGCACTAAATATCTTCTCAAATATACTCTTTTGCTCCTTTGTATACCGAAACTCATTTTGCCACCAGTAGTCGATTCCGAACACAAAAAAGAAGAACAATTCATTCTCTATTCTTCTCAATATTGGCTCCTCAGCAGCCCGAAGCTCATCTCTGACAGCTTTAATACTGTCCTTCACTACTTCACCCGCTTCCCTAAGGATTAGCATCACTACCTCCTCATAGGTCAATCCCATTTTCTCATTCTTCATATCCCACGTTGTCATATCTTCTCCATTCACTTCCCTTTTCTGCGGATTATACGATTGAATACCTCGTGCCACCTTTTCTTGATTTACTTGACCGATTCTCCAATTTCCAAAGGTATTCTCCGAACATCTCCATCGACTGAGCAAGTTTACCGGCATAAAGCATAAACTGACTCCTGATTATTTCGTCCTTCGCCCTGAAGAACTCCAAATGCTCCATAGCCCCTTCAAGCTCCTTCACCGGCAGAAATTTCGTATCGAATATATCCCTCTTCGCATAAATTGTTTTCAATATCGGACCAATCAATGCTGTGGGCAATTCTCGCTGACGGCCATGAATGTCCTCAAGCTGATATTTCGGGTCACTCTCTATTAGCGTCCTTTTCCCTGCCTTCTCATCATCGCTATACATTACCTCGAAAACAGCCTGGCTCACCAACATTGCTGACTCCTTACTCTCTCTTTTCCCCTCTCTTATCTCCCTCCATGCTTCATCAAGAATATCATTAACTCTAGCTCCATCGTTGGACTCTACTATACGACCATCTTCTCTTATCCTTAGCGATTTATGTCTCACATCCATAGGCATCGCCAGCACAATTGCTCGCTCACAGTCACCACCCCATGCCCTCAACAGTTCCTTTACCAATTTTCTATTGCTCTTTGCCTCCAGTCGCTTTATTCCCTTAGGTACTAACCATATGGCCAATACTATCCCCAACGCAAACAAGATAATGTCTCTGACCCACTCAATATTCAGGACTCCTAACACCCTACTGACCAGCCCAACCATACTGTTCCTTCCTTACTATCGCCTCCTCTTGAAGTATATCACACAAGATAGGCATGAGAAGCTAACCTCTGATAACCGGCCGTTGCATCCCCTTAAATTCTCGTTGCCCGACATCCCACGCAGTCAAGGCACACCGACAGTCCATTCAGCTCTACGACCTTGACTACTCGACCAAGCAGACAGGAACGGATGAACCTCAAAAATACTCCTGTCTATTCTCTCCTGCTCACACTTGGCATAAATCACCAGCATCCCAAATTCACCTTTCACGCTACCGTCACACCACCGCATAAACCTCGCTATATTCAGGGCCGAAACGTCTCGTAGTAATAGCTCAGTAGCTAATGCACGCCTGATAGAGTGCCACCCATAACCTCTATTCACTTCCAAACCAACTTTGCTCATAACACGTTGAAACACCCTAGTCATATACCTCACATCTCTACACCCCCGATAACCCTTCATGTATTCCTTAATTTCATCCGGAATTATCTGAAAATTTACCTCACCACCTTTAGCCGTATCTACTTTTACAACACCATCACGCACTTCCAAAGTCCCTACTTCCTCACGCCTTAAACCATACACAGATGAAGCAGCAAGGAAAGCTAGCTCACGCTCACTACAAGCCTCTTTTGCCTTATTTATGATATAGACAACCTCATCCACACTGAAAGAAGGACGACTTACCTCACTATCCTTAACCTTTGGCATCGATAACCTAGGAAAACCACCATCCCAATTCTGTATTTGGCACAACAACCGCAGCGCTTTCAACCTGGCATTGATAGAGTTTTGCTTCATACCCTCTTGGCGAAGCTCAGCTATAAACTTGATAACATCCGCTCTATCATACGAATCCTTAATACCACAGCAGGCTTCAAACCTCTGGACTAAGGCACGCCACCGCTTAGCAGTCTCAACCTGCTTACCCCTCGCTATTAAGTCATCATAAACTAACTCTGCATTACTTGAAATAAAAAATGGGCCATGATGGACTCGAACCATCGACCCCGGCCTTATCAGGACCGTGCTCTAACCAACTGAGCTAATGGCCCTCGGTAGTGAAAATATAGCCTTTGTGGGAAGCGACTGTCAAGCTACTTAAACCATGGACATGAATATGCCAGCAACTACCGAAGTAGAAATAGCACCTGCCATGTTAGGACCCATAGCGTGCATTAATAAGAAATTTCTTGGGTTGGCTTTTTGACCCTCTACCTGAGCCACTCTGGCTGCCATAGGAACAGCGGAGACACCGGCAGCTCCAATCAAAGGGTTAATCTTCTCCTTGAGGAATAGATTAGCTATCTTTGCTGACCAAATTCCTCCAGCAGTACCAAAGGCGAAAGCTACAACGGCGAGGCCGATAATCATTAGTGTCTTGGGATTTAGAAATACTATCGCCGGCATTAACGCCCCAACACTTAAACCTAACAGGAATGTTAATACATCTACAAATGCGCCACCCGCCGATGCTGCTAACCTATCAGTAACGCCGGTAACAGAAAGCAAATTACCAAACATGAGCATGCCAACAAGGGGTAAGCACGGAGGGACGAACAGGCCAGCAACTATAATGACCGCGATAGGAAATATAATTTTCTCTAATTTGGAAACCTCTCGTGTCTGAGGCTTCATATATATCGCCCGCTCCTTCTTTGTGGTAAGCAATCTTATTACCGGTGGCTGGAGTATGGGCACCAGGGCCATGTAAGAATAAGCTACCAGCGTGATAGGGCCCAGTAATTGTGGCGCTTTAGCTACAGTAAGATAAACCGTAGGGGGGCCATCGGAGCCTCCGATAATGCCAACACAGACAGCTTCGTTTATGCTAAACCATCCTGTAAGATAGGCAATAAGAAATACAACAAAAACCCCCAGCTGGGCTGCAGCCCCAAACATAAAGGATGAGGGGCGAGATATAGCCGGTGAGAAATCTGACAGGGCACCAATTCCGAGGAAGATAAGTAAGGGAATTATTTCGCTCTCTAACCCATAATGGTATAGTAAGTTTAGGAGTCCTATTTTCCCTTCAGCTATCTCCTTCAGGCCGCCTGATGCCGGCAGTGGGATAACACCGGGCTCTGCCGGGGCAAAAACCATTATTCCAGAGAAAGGTATATTAACCAAAATTATGCCTATACCTATGGGCACTAGTAAAACAGGCTCCATCTTCTTGGCCACGCCAAGATAGAGGAGCACACCTCCGATGAGGAGCATCAGAATGTTGCCCCAGGTTAATCCGCCAAAAGCCATTTGATACAAGCCAAACATCTTAGTTCACACCTTCACCAATTAAGTTTGGTCCTTATCCCTTGGGGCTCTTCTTCGCATTACAAACCCTATCAGCCAAATTGCAATACTTAGAATCGCCAAGACGATGAGAGTAGAGCCAAAACCGCCGCCAGCAATTTTTGCCACTAATTCCCAGTCTATCATCTTAGCTTTGTTCCTTTTCTTGCCAGACAAGAGCCACGGTACGCTTTATGACTTCGTAACCAAAACCGCGGTAAGTAAGGTAACTAGATAGACGTCGGTAGAAGTCCGGATAATCGAGATGGGCAAGGGCAGGCATCCGACTAGAGCCTAGCTTATAAGCAATTTCCTCGTCATCTATATCCTTGGTAACCTGTTCAATTATTTCTGCGGCTACTTTTTTATCTCTTAATTCCTTTTTTATTAATCTTTTGCTCTTAGGTCTGAAGGATAGGCGGTTATCCTTCCAGAATTGGGCGAAGGCAAAATCATCGCTCAGATTTTGCTCCTTGAGTTTGGCAATTGCTTTTTCTGCCATTTCGTCAGCAAAGCCGCGCCGGTGAAGCCAGTGCCTGATTTCCGCTTCGCTGCGTGGGCGATAACTGAGGTAGCGGTAAACTCCGTTGAGGCAGTCCTGCAAGGAACTATTGTCTGACAATCGGTTTTTTCCTAATTTATATTAGTCTTCTTGCGCGGGCGTTTCTGGACCTCCTCCAGGAGAGATGCTGGGAATAGCTGTCGAAGCTCTTATTGTGCTTTCTAGTTGTGAAGCTAGTTCAGGGTGCTGCCTCAGGTAATCCTTGGCATTTTCCCTGCCCTGCCCCAACTTCGTATCGCCGTAAGTAAAGAAGGTGCCAGCTTTCTTTACCACGCCTGCTGTTAACCCAAGGTCAACCAAATTCCCCTCTTTGCTTATCCCGTGATTAAACATAATATCAAATTCAGCGCTGCGAAAGGGAGGAGCTACCTTATTCTTAACCACCCTGGCCTTTACCCTTGCGCCTACCATTTCTGTGCCCTGCTTGATGGAATCACCCCGCCTCAAATCTATTCTCACTGAACTATAGAACTTAAGCGCCCTTCCCCCAGGAGTTACCTCCGGATTACCGAAAAAAATGCCCACCTTTTCTCGCAACTGGTTAATAAAAATAACCGCTGTTTTCGACTTACTGATAGCAGCACTCAATTTTCTCAGTGCCTGGGACATCAATCGTGCCTGCAAACCAACATGGGCATCGCCCATCTCGCCTTCTATCTCAGCTCTGGGCGCTAGGGCGGCTACACTGTCGATGATTACTACATCTACGGCACCGCTTCTCACCAGGGTTTCAGTAATTTCCAGAGCTTGCTCGCCGGTGTCAGGTTGGGAGATAAGTAAATCGCGCAGGTTGACACCACAGTTAGCTGCATATGTAGGGTCAAAGGCATGCTCAGCATCAATATATGCAGCAATACCACCAGCTTTCTGAGTTTCAGCGATTATATGCTGTGCGAGTGTAGTTTTACCTGAAGCCTCAGAACCAAATATCTCGGTAACTCGCCCTCTGGGTATGCCACCTATTCCTAAAGCCAGATCAAGAGCCAGTGCCCCGGTGGGAATGGCGTCTCCAGCTACTCTAGCTGGAGCTTCGCCTAACTTCATAATCGAACCTTTGCCATATTGCTTCTCGATTTGCTCAATGGCTAATTCGACTGCCTTCTCTTTCTCAGTAGCCACTCTTTGGATATTGTATCATGGGGACTATAGCCCAATCAATGAGGAAATAGTGCAGGGTCTACACTTTTTAGCGTGAAAAAATTTACCTTAGTTTATTATTGTCGCTAAAAATCGAAGCTTTTCAAGGGCAATTACTTATAGCCTAGTAGCTCCTCCAAGTCTTTAGCTTGTTCCACATGATAAGGGCCCACTCTGGTGCGGCGAACTTCCACTACTGTAGCGCCCACCCCGATTTTCTCTCCGATATCGTGAGCAAGGCTTCTAACGTAAAATCCTGAAGATACCTCACAAGCCAAAGTAAAATAGGGGAACTGGAACTCCTTGAGCTCCAAGGAATAAATGCTTACCTTTTTAGGTGGTATATCTACGCTGATACCTTTTCTGGCTAGTTGGTAAGCTTTTCGTCCCGCTATTTTTTTAGCTGAAAATGGTGGAGGAGTCTGCCAAATATCACCATAAAATTCCTTCATCGCCATTTCCAGTTCCTTTCTGGTTACTTCGTTATCGCTTCGCCGCAGAACCCTTCCTTCAGAGTCAAAGGTATCTGTCTCGACACCGAGAACAGCCTTAACTTCGTAAGCCTTGTCCAGTTTAAGAAACAAAGAGGCGTTTTTCGTGCGCTTGCCGGTGAGAACAACTAAGAGCCCCGTAGCTAAGGGGTCTAAGGTCCCCGTATGACCAGCCTTCACGTTGAACTTCTTTCTTATCCGCTCCACCACTCGGAAGGAGGTAAGCCCTTTAGGCTTGTCCACCAGGAACATTTTATCCATACCCGTAAGTATACCGGAAAACCTGCAGCTTATCACTCGCCGAGGGTTGTTTAAAAATGTGGGTTTTGACAGGTTTGCAAGCTAATGTTATCATAACTTACATAAGGTAGATTGCAGCCAAAGTTAATGATAACTATATGGTCAGTTTGTTTGGGGAGGGGACTTAGGGGGTGGTAATAGGTGGATGACGCCGATAGTTGGCTTTTATTAGCCTTTACAGTCTGCTTAGCTTTTTCAGCTTTCTTTTCCGACGCTGATTTGGCTTTTATCTCCTCGCCTAAAGCTGGTAGTAATCCGGTTGCACATGTCGTTTACTCAGGGTGAGCATCAGAAGTGAACATTAACAATCTCTTTGTGATATTGTTTTTCCTCTGTCTTGGGTGTTCCGCTTTTTTCTGCAGTGCTGAGACTGCCTTCATTGGTATACAAAAGCTGCGTCTACAACATCTGATTCAGAGTGGACACCCTGCCGCCAAAAGGGTGGCGAAGATTGTGGAACAGCCAGAGAAATTTCTCGCGACAGTTCTTTTAGGGATCAACTTCTTTGAAACAGCAGTAGCCACTCTGGGCACAATCATAGCAGTGTCGCTAATCCGGAATGAGAATTGGGCAATAGCTATTGCCACCATCGTGATCACTATAGTAACCTTAGTTTTTGCTGAGCTTATTCCTAAGAGCTTGGCAGTTCGCTACGGAGAGAGACTGGCTCTGAGATACGTTAGACCTCTGGAAATAATCTCTACGGTACTCTACCCTCTGGTTTACATCTTAAACCACATCGGGATTAGGTTCACCAAGGTAGTTGGGGAGGGCGAAATTCCCAAGCCGACCATCAGCGAGGAGGAGTTTCGTACAGCTATCAGCATAGGAGAGGCTGAAGGGGTAGTGGAAGGTAATGAGGCAGAGATGTTGCACAAGGTGTTTGAGTTTACCGACCGCCCGGTGAGTAAGATAATGACCCCCAGAACAGAAATCGCCTGGGTAGAGCAAGGGACGAAGCTAATTGATTTCCTGAATCTCTATAGCCAGGGACGATATAGTCGTTTCCCCGTATATAAAGATAATACTGATAATGTGGTAGGTATGTTGCATGCCAAGGATGTGCTGATGAAGTTAACCGATGAATCTGACAATAGAGACAGCGTCATCGATGATTTGATGCGCCCTGCCTACTTTGTGCCTGAAGGTAAACGTTTAGGGGAGCTTCTTGCTGAGATGCGAGACGGTGGGCACCATGCGGCAGTCGTTGTCGACGAGTTTGGGGGAATTGCGGGAATGGTTACCCTCGGACAGCTAACTGAGGAGATTGTCGGCGATATTCGCGATGAGCTAACGGGTAAAGAGAAGGATTTCATTGTAACTGGCGACAGCACCTTTCAACTGGATGGAGGATTCAGGATTGAAGATGCTAACGAGGAATTGGGGCTGAATTTGCCCAGCGGTGATTATGAGACTGTGGCCGGCTTTATTCTCAGCCAACTTGGTCGGATACCGAAGCAGGGAGAGCACTTTAAGTACCAGAAACTGAAGTTCGTTATCACTGAAATACGTGGAATTAAGATAGAGAAGGTCATAGTAACCAGGGAAAAGGGCGTTGCTGAATCGTAGTTTTATGACCATCCCACCTATAATGGGATGGTAAAATTAGTTCATAATTGTATTTCTCGCTGCCAGCGAAGCGAGGCAATCTAAGGAGGCCTTTTGAAGCTCATTTTAGTTAGGCATGGCGAAACTTATTGGAATCACGAGAGGCGTGTCCAGGGAGGCGATAGCGATATCGAACTGAATGATACCGGATTGGAACAAGCCAGGAAGCTAGGAGTTTTCCTCGATAATGAGCCCATTACTGCTATACTCTCTAGCCCTTTGCAGCGAGCTATAGCTACAGCTGAAGTCATAGCCAGCCATCACAACCTGCCCGTAGAGATTGATCAAGGGCTTAGAGAACTCAAAGTTGGTGAACTGGAAGGCATATCTGTTTCAAATTTAAGTACCACGTTCAGCCAGTTTTTAATGCAATGGTGGCAAGAGGGGGGGCCAATGAAATTGCCCAACGGCGAAAGTCTGGTTGAATTGCAACAGAGAGCCTGGAATGCTGTTGAACGTCTGCTAGAAAGGCATAAAACCAATCCCGAGCACAGTGAAGGGACTACGGTGATAATAGTCAGCCATTACTTCGTTACCTTAGCCATAATTCTCAAAGCTTTAAATTTGCCTCTGGACTGCTTTACCAAATTTAAAGTAGACCTTGGTGGAGTAAGCATTCTCGAGTTCCGGGACTATGAAGCCCGGTTGGTGGCATTCAACGATACTTCTTATTAATGTTAGCTGCGGGGGGCAGACAATGCCAAAGCTAAAATGATAAAGAGGAATAGTTTTGGCATTTAAGTATTTGAGGTTCTCCCAGCTTTGCCGAGGATATTCGGTGAAATCGGTAGATTGCCATTTGAGTTTGTTTGGGGTTGCGAGAGGTAAGGCAAGAAGCAACTGCTGTGAACAAGATTACGCTAGAGTCTCACTATCATTGACAGTGCAGGGCTAGTGACGTAATCTATATGCCTGTCAAGGCGCTTCCAAAGCATAGCTACCACTTGAATATTGTTAGCTGGGTGCCCAACTTAGGCAGGAAGCCAGGTAACCGCTTGGTTTTATAATAACAAAGAAGGCATAACAGGTAAGTTCTCCAAAAATTGTAATTAACAGAGTAGAAATAGTGTAAAGGGTTAAGCTCGCCCTGCCTTGGCTTGCAGGATACTAGAATGATGCGGATAGCAGTATGCCTAAAGTAAATATTAACGGGATAAATATTTATTATGAGGTTCACGGCCAAGGACAGCCTCTGATATTGATACATCATGGTTTTGGCTGCACTAAAATATGGGAAGATTTACTTCCCACATTCGCTGCCAAGTATAAAGTCGTTTCATATGACCGCAGAGGCTTTGGCCAGTCGGATAAGGGGGAGGACTTCTGGGATTATTATCGGAGCGAGCAATATAACCAGAATAGCGTTGAAGAGTTATCAATCCTGCTGGAACATCTGAACATCAAGGATGAAATCCGTCTCCTTGGTCAGTGCGAGGGTGGTGCTATAGGATTTTATTATGCAGCTCAGTACCCCCAGAGAGTCAAGGCTATAGCCATATCAAGCACATTATGTTATAGCAAAATTCAAATGTCTGAACTTAACAGTAGCAGTATGTTTTCTTCCTTTGAAGAGGCTGACGCAGAGTTCCAGCACAAGTTAATTTACTGGCAGGGGGAAACTTGGGCACGGCGATTTTATGACCTTGCTCTTCCAGGTGGAGGCGCCTACGGCTCTGGAGTGTTTGATTTGAGGGGCATCCTTAAGAATATCCAGTGTCCGGCACTGGTCTTGTACCCTGATAGAAGCGGATTGTTCGAAGTAGAACAAGCTGTTTTGATGTATCGCTCACTACCTGAGGGGGAACTGGCTGTTCTCCCCCGCTGCGGACACAACACTTATGCACTACAGCCCGAGGAGTACCAGAGAATCATTTTGTCCTTTTTCGAAAGGCATTGCTAAATAGCCCCCCTTTAAAAAGTCAAAGCTAACCAAGTACTGGGGAAGCTGGTAAAATAGGCGCAAAGCAAGGATGCAATCCCTGTGAACAAGATTAAGATAGAGTCAAAAGTTATAGATTTTATCCAGCGGTATGGCTTGGTTTCACCCGAGGAGATAGTGGTTGTTGGGGTCTCGGGTGGTGCTGATTCAGTATGTTTGCTTCATGTCCTGGCAAAATGGCGGAAAGAACTGGGAATAAAGCTTCATATAGCTCATTTAAATCACCAACTTCGGGGAGTTGAATCTGAAGCCGATGCCAAATACGTGTCCGATCTGGCTGGTTCGCTTGGTATTCCCGTTACTATTAATAGGCAGGACGTGGCTGCCTACGGGCTTGGAAGAAGTTTATCTGTTGAGGAAGCTGCCCGGGAACTACGCTATGCTTTTTTTGCCAGGGTGGCTGGAGAGGTCGGAGCTAACCGAATAGCCATAGGTCATACCAGGGATGACCAGGTAGAGACCATTTTGATGCACATATTACGGGGAACGGGAGTTACAGGATTGTGCGGTTTAACCCCTTGCTCCCCTATTGCGTATGATAGCCAGGGACGAGCGAGGAATTTGGAGGGGGAGGAGTCCCCGATGCCGCTGACCCCTCGTGTCATTGCGAGTCCCGATTCATCGGGACGAAGCAATCTCTTAGTAATAAGACCACTTCTGAATATTACTAGAGAGGAAACAACGAGTTATTGCCAGGAACACCAGCTTGACTCGCGTATTGATTCCTCCAATGTTTCACTTTCTTTCTTCCGAAATCGCATTCGCCTCCAGTTATTGCCTCAGCTTAGACAATATAATCCGAGCGTTGACCAGGCCCTGCTCCGTTTGGCTGATATTGCCAAAGAGGATAATGCTTTCATTGAACAGCAAGCTTCTCGGTTGTGGAATAAAGTGGCCAGGCAGGAAAATAACGCCATTTACCTGGATAGGAAGCAGATTGCTAGCTTGCCGATAGCCTTGCAGAGGCAATTATTGAGAACAACTGTGACCAGGTTGGCCGGGGATACTCGGGATATCGAAGCCAGTCATATTGAAGCCGCGAGGAGCCTGCTAGATAAACCAGTGGGCAAGAGAATCTCTCTGCCGCATGGCATTACCTGCCAGGGAGGATATGATGAGATTGTCATTGCGAGTTCCGATATAATCGGGACGTGGCAATCCCAGCCTCCGTCATGTCCCTTTCCTCCACTGTCAGGCGAATTTCCTCTCAAAGTGCCTGGTAAGACAGTTTTTCCGGGATGGAAGTTGATGGCCAGCATAATTCGAGAGCGAGTAGACGAAGGTCATTACGAATACCAGGAAGGTGCGCGGCATTCTCCGCAGATTGCGAAGCCTGTTCCGAGCGTAAGCGAGGAATCCCGGCGTGAGATTGCTTCGGCACTGTCGCGCCTCGCAATGACAAAGACGAACGACAAAGAGGATGCTCCTCGCAATGACAGGGGAAACTGTCATTCTGAATGTAGCGAAGAATCTAGCGCCACTCAAGCTAGACTTGGCGAAACAATCGTTGCCGATTTCGATTTACACAAGACAGGGACTGAGCTCTTTGTCCGGCAGCATCGGCCCGGAGATAGATTTCAGCCGCTGGGCATGAACATGCCCAAGAAGCTCCAGGAGTTTATGGTTGACGCCAAGATACCTCGTTCCTGGCGAGGCCACATCCCAATCGTCTGCTCCCCTCAGCAAATCATCTGGGTAGTAGGCTGGCGCATTGATGATAGAGTCAAGGTTACTGAAGCTAGCAAAGAAATTCTTCGTCTGGAGTTTATCAAGTCGGACTGAAGAGGTTCTTTATTTTGTCACCCTGAGCGAAAGCGAAGGGTCTAGATTCTTCGCTTCACTCAGAATGACAGGGAGGTGTTGCTAAACAATCTTAATGAAAGCGGTAGACAGAGAATTACGTTTACGCTATCTTACTGTCGACGAAGCCCTATGGCAGCTTGACCAATATCTCAACGATGCCTTTATGGCCGGCTTGTCCTCTGTGCGCATTGTTCATGGTAAGGGGACAGGAAAATTACGCCGTGCCATACATGGGTCACTAACCAATCATCCTCTCGTTAAGTCCTATCGCCTTGGTGATTATGGCGAAGGAGACTATGGCGTCACCATAGTGGAGCTGACAAATCATTAGACCTCCCACGAAAATCTTGCGATTCTAGTGGGCCCTGTTGATTGATAGTTCATTGCAAAACTCCTTATAGTTCTCCCTCCCTTGGTGGGAGGGAGTTGGAGGGAGGGGGATTTCACCCTCACCTTAATCCTCTCCCATCAAGGGAGATGAATTTTTTACGTGATTATGCGGTTAACTATAAAGTTATCGCCCCAAAAGCCTTAACAACTTTTCAGGGTTGCTTCAAAGCATAGTTTTTTCAGACGCAGCGGCTCGGAGCTTATCAGTTCGGCTTGCCCGCAGGGCGGGTTGGATAACCCCCGGCAAGAGACATGACAGTTAGCAGTGCAACCTGGAATGGGCTTGAATCTTCCGTCTGCTTGCTTTCGGGCAAAGGGCAGTGGCAATCCCTCGCAGTTTGGTATGCCCCGGGAATCACTTTCCTCAGCGGAAAGTTCCTGGCAGGTGGCATAGGTCATTCCCCTGGCTTCAACCAATTGCTTCACTTTACGGTGGAAGTCGAGCCTCAGGTCCCTGCGCAGGCGATAGCCTCCGCCTGCCCAATGTACTTCGTAGATGTATTCTTGCTCAAATTTCTCGGCTGCTAATGGCGACTGGCTATAGATGACTTTGTATATTCGCTGCCATCCCGATGTATCGGGACTCGTGCCTTGGCGATCGGCTGATGGAGAGCGCCTCCTGGATAGCCGGCCAGTGCTGGAGGTGATATGCCTGGCTCCAATTGCGGCGAAGACATCAAGCAACCCGGCTATTTTTTCAAACCAGGAATCACCGTAAAGGGCCTGGAATAAATGGACAAAAATGGGGTCCAGGCGAATCACGATGTCTATACCCATGTCAGATAGCTTGCCGGCAGCAATCGCCCGGACATCGAACGAAGGTGCCCCTGGTGATAGAAGCCCGAGCACCTCAGGAGTCCCTTCGATGGTTATAGCTATAAATTTAGGCTTGTAATCGATAAAGCCAGGCAATTCCAGAAGAAAGGACGGGTCGCCTTTGGTGGTGATGAAGAAGGAGACGCCGTAGTCCATAAGAAGGTTTATCAGCCTTTTGACCTCTCTCTTCAATTCGGGTATGTCCTGACAGGGGTCGGAGATATTGGACAGGGAAATTGGCGGGCATAAAGTTAGCTTTTCGAGGTCCCTCTGCACTAACTGAGGCAAGTTGTTATAAATCAGGGTATCCTCGGAGTAGTTGGAATAAATAGCTTCTCTGGCATAGCAGTAGATACAATCATGAAGGCATTGGTTTGGCCCCGGTGGCGTGACATTGATAATCCAGCAATGGAAGCACTTTCGTTCGGGATGAGAGTAGGGGAAATCATGGAAGGTCGAGCCTTTCTTGGCTATTAACCTTATGGACACAATCTTATTTTAGCAGTTTATTCGTTTCCAATGACAAATGACAAAGTTCAAATGCCAAATGAAGCTCAAAATCCAAATGAAAAAGAGGTAGTTTTGACATTTGGGTTTGTTTACGTCTGTCCTGAGCGAAGTTGAAAGGATTTGTTGGGGATGCTGAAGGGGGCAGCTTTACGCTGCCCCCTCGTATTTTCATCGGCAACCGAGCACAATTCTTACGTAACTGTTAATAGGGTCACTCTTCGGCGGTACCTCCGATTGCCTCGGCTATGCCCCGGAGCATGTCGGCTACGGAAGCACCTAAGTCTTCGAAGTCGGGAAGGAATTGACCTATCGCGGCTTCGACAAGACCGGCGACTCCATCTAACACCTGAGCTGAGACATCAACGGCTATGACGCCTAATTCGTCAGACCAACCTCCCAAGTTGCAAGCCATTTGTCCCGTAGTGGCACAAACAGCCCGACCCATGATGTCCTGGACACCGAGGTAAGTCCAGACGGCAGCACCAGCCAGCGTCTTAGTCGTTTTAGCGGGTAGTGGCCCGCACTCCGGCGCATCGTAGTCGCACGGGTTCTCGCATTCTTCTTGTGCTCCCACGACAACAGGTACCATGAAAGTGACCAGTAACGCAAGAATAACACCTATACTGATTAACTTTCTCACCTGATCCTCCTTTCAAGGCTTCTAGCCCCTTTTATCATTATTAGTTCTCCTAGCATTTGCATACTGTCTGTCCTGTCGTATATGTTCAGGCAGATACAATCGCGGAAACGCTTATCTAGTATTCTCATTCGCCTCCCTCCGACCACAAAGCGTAGCTCCAATTTAATATGGCGACAACTGGATCAATAAAGCCCACTCTCACCGCTGCTCTTAGAAAGTCATGTTGCGAGATAACCTCGGCTATGGGAGGACTGATTTCATAGTAGAGACATACGAATTGAGCGCCTAAGCCGCTGGGCAGCAGGACCACGTCCCTGAACTCTCTGAGGATGTTTATCTCCTCTGCTTTGTCAGTACCGTAGGCTGCTGTGGCGATGAAGCAATCGAACGGAAATGGGAACCCATCCGGGAGTGACGAAATTGTCAGGTCGAAGTTGCTGTCTAATGCTCCCGACGCCCAGGCGGTGGTCTGACCTGCCTGGACGCCACCAACTTTGAAACTGACTATCTTGCCATCATCGTCATAGTCGCCCGTCACCAGCAATTCGTATGTACTCTGCGCGGTCACGGTCGTGTCAGCATTCTTGACGCCTTCCAGAAAAGCCTCCACCACTGTCCCCTCCGGCACGGGCCCCGTAGAGGTACTAACCGTCCCGGCAAAGTAATGGGGGAGTCGCGGCGGCATCTCATCATCCTGTGCGTAGGCCGGCACGACGATGCCTACTAGCAGAACCAGAGCCAGCAGGAGCCCAAGGGCCCCGGCCAGCCTTCCGGCCCTCCTTCCTCTCCAGTCACTTCCAGTTATCTGCACTTTCATTATCCAATCACAGCGTTGATTAGCCAGGCTTTAACGTCCTCCATGTGAGAGGAACATCAACCCTTTCGCCATATGCCTCCTGTAGCTTCAACCATCCAGACCACGGGGTCAATCAGTAGTTCCCGGACCAGAGTCCTCAAGAAGCTGTTTCCTGATATAAAATCCGCGACCGGAGGGCTGAGCTTGTAATACAAGGTCACAAATTGAGAGCCCGCGGTGCTTTCCAGCAACACCGCATCCCGAAACTCTCGCAGTACATTGAGCTGTTCTGCGGTTGGACTTCCATAGGCTGCGGTGGCGACGAAGCATCCTCCTCCACTAGCAACCTCGAAGCCGGCGGTGACGGTTACATCTTGAGCGGGCATGGTGAAGCTAGTCACCTCGGTGTTGGCATTAGACAATGAGCCCGCCGTCGCTGTCCAGCTGACAAACTGGTAGCCCGATGCGGCTGCCGCTTGTATGCTGACAACGTCACCTTCCAGGTACGGAGAAGTGCCGGTGAGATCGGTTGCCGTCCCACCCAAGACAGGGGATGCTGCCATAGTCAGGGTGTACTCCACGCCCTCCTCGAAGTGGGCGGTAACGGTTGCATCCTGGCTGGGCATGGTGAAGGTGGTTGTGGCGGAATTGGCGTTAGCGAATGAGCCCGCAGTCGCTGTCCAGTTCACAAAACGGTAACCCGCGACGGGTACCGCTTGTATGCTCACTGTAACGCCTTCTGCGTAAGGAGACGAATTGGTCTGGTCAGTAGCTGTTCCCGTACCGACGGGAGCTACCGCCATGGTCAGGTTATAGGCAACTGACGGCAGCGCGGGAATCGTCAGGTTGAAGTCATCCTTCAGTACACCGGATTCCCACGTAATGTCTTCCGTTGTCGTTGCCAGCACACCGTCCACCCGGAACGTGACCTTCCCACTAGGCCCTGCCACCAGCAGGTTGTTATATACGCCCCCGGCCTCAGTGGTTGTCTCACCTCGCAAGGAAGTGCCCACATAAGCCTGCACCAGCGTTCCCGCCGGCACTGGCCCCGCTGGAGTGACGGTGCTCGCGGTGCCCGCGAAGCCCATCGGCATCGACGGTATGCCACCTTGAGCAGCCACATAGGCCGGCAGCGCTACGCCACCGATCAGAGCCAGGGCCAGCAGGAGCCCCAGGGCTCCCGCCAGCCGGCTGGCCCTTCGCCTCCTTAAGTCGTTTCCGCTTGTCTGCCTAATCATTATACAAACACTCTAAGTGTCCTTACGGGACATTCTGGTATATGAATCCGGGCTGTGCGAATGCCATCCAGTAGCCCTGACCGGGTACCAACCCGTTAGTGGCATTAAAGGCAACCGTCTTCCAAGCTTGGGCACCGGTTAAGAAGCAGCCCTGGGTCCATCCCATTATCACGGGTACGGGTATCGTCATGGCATCCCAGTTCTTGAGGTAAACATTGGGAGCCATGGCGGTCAAGGAAGTGAAGCCGACCATGTTCCAACCTTGTTCCACCGAGTATACCCTAGGACCATCAGGAGGCTCCGGCAACTGGGTTCCAAACACCCACCACGAATAGTTACCGCATTCTTGTGGCGGTCCTTTAGCGTGAGGAGAAAGAGGGTATCTCATGCGGAACCAGTAGGCCTTGCCGTCCTCGATCGTCGTCAGGCTGTCCTGCCCGTTACCATAAACGAGCCAGTCCTCGGTCGCGGCATCGTAGTTCCAGACGCTCATAAGGTTGTCCTGCGAGACCAACATGTCGGCGTCGTAAAATGTCCAGTAGTCAAATGTATCCACGGACGCCAGCATAGAGCAGATGTCCGTGTCGAAGGGGACCAGAGGCAGCGAGATGAGGTTCCACTTATCCCAAAGCTCTATCTTGGCGGCATCCTTCATCTGGTGAACCTCGAAGGTGATGCACCTTTGAGTGAGTATGTTCCCTTCGTCACAATTGGGCGGCGTGCAAGCTGGAAATCCCCCGGTACACTCCGCCGTGAAGCAGATTGTGTACTCGCCTGGCATGTTGAAGTGGATGTACCCGTCCCAACCAATAACGGTGTTTTTAGCTAAGGTACAGTTTTCCGCTATCACATACTTGTAGGGAATGCCATCTGCATCCAAACACGGTTCCCATGTCACGTTCGCCGTTAAGTTTTTAGCACAGGGATACATGGTAGTATTGGTAGTAAGGTTAAGGTACACTGTGGCGGCTGGTCGCCCGCACGGAACCTGCGGCGATGCGGTCAGTTGATAGTAGATCTTCACCTTACCGCATGGAGCCTCGCAGCCAATAAGGCTATTAGCAAGGGTCCCAAATGCCAACTTGAAGGCTTCCGCATACTTGGGTGCGTCGACGGTGCCTATGTTAATGGCCGTGGACAGGTTCTGTCCGCAGGCCTTAAACGGGGGTACGAAGTCCGTCGCTATGCCCGGGAATGACGGGCTGGAGTCCCATCCGAAAACGTAAGTGGAAAAGCAGGGGGCGATGTAGTAAGGCACAAGGTTCTTCACAGGTGTCGTGTCAGGCGTGCGGTCCGTGTATACTTCCAGCTGGTAAAAGCCGGGTGTCGCCGGGTTAATGATGCAAGCATCGAATGTGAACAACACCTCCTGTTTGCCAGCATTAAAGCTTACGGGCGTCTTGAAGCACACCGTGGTGCCAGTAACCGTGACCTCACTTCCAAACACATCTATACCATTCATTTTGATGTCCCCATTGCCCCAGGGCAATGGAGAGCCGGTGTTCTGGATAGTAGTGCCTGCCGGGAATTTGATGCAGACAGAGTGCACGCCCTGCGTCAGGCTGGCGCTGGTGTTGAACGTGATGTTATACACGCCGATTTGGGTGGCACAGTTGCCGTCAACTTTAACCACGACATTGACGACTTTCGCCGCTACCGGCGTGGCCATCACGAGCAGGCTCAGAACCAAGCTCAGAGCCACGAGAATGCCAAATATCTTTTTCACTTCTTCTTTCCTCCTTTCATATTATCAGGCTTTTCCTGATTTTGAGGCTGTTCCATCTTGCTTTCGCAGTTGCCCCGATTTGGTGGCTTCTTCGCCCTTCGACAACCTCAGGACGAAGTTACCTTCTGTGCTCGGTTGCCCGGTCCGGTAAGCAACTACACAATCTAAACAGCCTCTCTACTAATAGGTTTTTGTCTATTCTTACTTGTTTTCTTTGTTTTCACTCCACCCCAGGAAGATTTGAGGTGTTGTTTATCGCCCATGACCGACCGTCACCCTCCTTGCAGAGAATGTTCCATGGGCAGAGATAGTAGTCCTGCTCATCACCGCCATTTTCCCCCGATTGGGGTTCGGGGGCGAATCCCCCAACCCTCCTGTCATTGCGAGCCCCGACTTGTCGGGGCGTGGCAATCTCTTTGGCTCCCCAGCGAGATTGCGGAGCCTGTTCCGAGTGTAAGCGAGGAATCTGGTTCCTCGCAATGACAGATAAGCGAGCCCAGTAAATTGGCCAATTACATTCTTTGAACTGCACAAGCGCCCGCTTCCGTAAGGCTTCACCTTTGCCGAAACCTCCCTCGTCCAGTCCGGGAGCCAACTCTGGCCTGTGCTAAGCTGCTTCGTCACCTGCATTGTCGTAAACTCCCTTTTCCTCTTCGGTCCACGCATCTTATCTGCCTGGCACCGCTCATCGGCTATTCCTTTGGTCGATTTCAGCAATGCCTTCACCTGAATCCTTTTATACCACTTGACCAGGAATTCTCGTGTTTCTTTCGGCCACCCTTTCCCAGCCACTGAGCGAAGCTTGTCTGACTGCTCGACTCGTGCTGGTATAAAGATTTGGTTTCCGAAAGCGTGGTCAAGATTATATTATCACTCCCGCACAGTCAAGCCTTTTCCGAGATTCTTTGGAAACGCTTGTTGCCTTCCCGGTGGCGGGCTCCCGGTCACATTCCCCTCGATTCCTGTACGAGCATCCGCACCACTGCCGACTCTTTATTTCGGCTTGCCACAAAACCCCTTGTCACAAGCGCTAACCTAAACCTCGTTTAAAAGCATACCATCATTGGCAGCCTTTGTCAAGTAGGTGTGCAGATTCAGTAACTTAATTACGCTTACTTTTTGTCATTGCCAGGAGCGAGATTCCTCGCTTACGCTTCGGAAAAGGCTCCGCAATGTCGGTGGGGGTAGGGGATTGCCACGACCCGACAAGTCGGGGCTCGCAATGACACAGGAGATTATTACCCGGTTTTACAAGCATATATAATGTCTCCAGCTATTTTAACTAGGTCAGAGGTTTTACTGGCTCTATCTGTGGAAAAACTCTCTTATAAATATCAGGACACCGAAGGCGCATCTTATGGTTTGGGCGTATCGATGTTTACTGGAGAAGAATGCTCTTTGGGTTTGTACCATCTCGAAGCTATTTACACACAATTGACAGGGAGCCACATATGCCTTACCTTGACAAACTTGTCGAAGTGAGGATATTATGTTAATGCTAGGTTCATGTTGTTGTGATAAGCTTGAGATAAGGTACGAAAGTACTGGAAAATCGAAGGATTTTCCTTATTTTTAACGACTATGTATGTGACAATAGTAATAGTTAAAATGTAGTTGCCTAATTTGTTTTACTCATGTGGGGAAGAGTTTATTAAACAACCGAATCTGACAAAGCAGGCAATTACGAGAATGCCCAAAATTGAACAGCCGTTTTTAAGCGAAAGGAAGGTGGTAACAGTTTAGTTTTTCTCAAACAGGCGTATAGTTCGCCACATTCTATAGATTTGTCCAAACACACTTTTTTAGGATAGTCACCTATTGCGAGAGTTGAGAGTGCGCATAAAGCGAATAGGGGCCCACGTCATAGCGGGGCTTTTGTTGTTGATGCTGATATTGCCCCAAGTGGCTCTGGCTGATCCAGCGGCTTCCATCAGCCTTTTCCCCAGCTACGGGCAGTGGGGCGACGAAATCGAAGTCACGGCGACCGTTGAGGCGGCCGGCACATACCGTATCTGCTGGAATTCTCGTACACCCGATAGCGTTAAAGAGACATTCACAGCATCCGCGGCTGGAAACTACACCATCGAGTTCCCTGTCCCTCAGGCTACGAAGGGCACTTATACCGTCTACTTAACCGCGGAAGATTATTCCGAACTAGCCAGTGCTGAGTTTGTAGTCTCGCCTTTGGTACAGATTGACACCAAAGAGGGACCGGTGGGCACGCCGGTAACGCTAAGCGGATATGGTTTTGCCGCCTCGCAGGAAATCCAGGTCAAATTCAAGGGCACGGTTATACAGACAACTACGGCTAACACCGCGGGTACCTGGGATATATCTTATACCGTCCCGGCCACCTCTGCTGGTGGCTATACCTTCGTGGTCGAGTTCAAGGAAGATGCAGTGTGGTACGATTTGGTGGGCAAGTATTTCGAGGTGACCCCGGAAATCACAGCACCGAGTTCGGGAACGGTGGGGCACACGATTGAGGTGAAGGGTACTGGCTTTGCCAGTGGGGAAGAGGACATTAAGGTTACCTTCGATGAGGTGGTAGTGAAGGAAAACATTCCCGCCGACGGTAATGGCTCCTGGACTGCCATCATCGCTATTCCTCCTCTCCAGCGCGGCAGCTATACCATTGATGCCTCAGGAGAGTTAACCAGGGCTCGTGATGTCCCTGATGTTAGCTTCAGCTTAAGCGCTGGGGTATTGGTTGAGCCGACTTCGGCTTATGTGGGGGATACGATTACCGTTGCCGGCGGTGGTTTCGCAACCGGGGAAACGGGCATCAAGGTTACCTTTGAGGGGACGACTGTTGCCTCAGGTATCACCGCTGATCCAGATGGTTGCTGGGACTCTTCCTTTGTACTGCCTGCCAGCAGCTTTGGCAGCCATACTGTCTCGGCCTCCGGTGACGTAACCAAGCCCGCGGTGACGACTACCCTTAACACTAAAGCCAAAATAGAAGAAATCAGCCCGGTTGAAGGCGCTCCCGGCGACTCCGTTTCCCTCACTGGCAGCGGTTTTCATGGTAGTCAGCAATTGACCGTGACTGTGGCTGGGATTGCCGTGTCAGGAGATATGCAGACCCTGACCAACGGCAATTTTGTCGTTAACTTCCAAGTGCCGGGAGGAAGCCCTGGGGGCAAACAGACACTGGTGGTAACTGATGTGGGTGGGTCTACTGACTCAACTGACTTCACGGTGACGGAGAAAGTCCTGACAACACCACAGCCTATTTCGCCCGTGAATAACACAAAATTCAGGTCGGGAGATATAACTTTCCGATGGGGGGGGGTAACTGGTGGCAGCGATATCACTTACATCTTGCAGATAAGCAACAGCCCTGATGTTAGCACTTATGTCTGGAGCAAGTCAGACATCGAGACATCGAGCTACATACTACCTGAGGAAGAGGCTTTACCCAAGGGGAATTACTACTGGTGGGTTAAGGCAGTGGATAATTATGGTAACGAAAGCCCGTGGTCGGATTCTAGCGCTTTCAGGGTATCCCCGATCCCAATCTGGATATGGGTAATAGTTGGGGTGGTAGTGCTGGTCGGTCTCATGGTCGTGGCCTATCGGGAAACGAAATTCAAGGTGACGGAGTGGCGGCAGTAGGTACAAGACCCCTTGATACTAAGAAATGACAAATGCCAAAGCTCAAATGTTAAATAGGGACAGTTCTAGCATCTAGACATTTGGGTTTTAATATTTGGATTTGTTTGGAGTTTAGAAATCGAGTACAGTAAAGCATGTGGAGAGCCATGAAAAAAAGCAAGACGAAATTGTCCCGGTACGCTAAGGAGGGTAAGACGATATGGGCGCTTTTATAATCTTACTGTTAACGGCGGCCGTCACAGTCATGGTTGCATACGTAAGCTCTTTGCTGGGTTTTTTCCTCGCTTCTCTGGCAGCCATGGCTACATGGCTGGGTGGTGTGATAGCTCTCGTGCTGTTGATATGAGTCTAAAGCAAAATATATGGGTTGCCATGAAAAGGAGCAAAGTGAATTCTTCCGGGTGTTTTATGGGGGGTAAGACGATATGGGCTTAATAATATTAGCGTTAGGAGCGATTGTCGTAGCCATGGGCATAGGGATAAGTACTTTGGCGGCTTTTTTTATGGGTATTGCCACGGCCATGGTTACAGCCATGTCTGCTTTCATAGCCTTCCTGCTGGTGCTGCTATAAGTCTCAAGCACAATATGCGAGGCGCCATGAAAAAAAGCACAGTAAATTTGTGTCGATGTACTAAGGAGAACGATACGAAATGATGACTTGTGCAGGGCTCCTCGCGGTAGCCACCGTTATTCTCCTCATAGGTTCTTTACTGATTCTCGCGCTGATACCGACAGCTCTGGCCGTCTTTGTGTTAGCTATTATATTTACAATAGCGGGCATCATTATTGTGTGGCGGTGGATCTATCCTTGGCTGTTGCGGATGGGAAGGTGGGCAGCTCGGCCAGTAAACATCATCTTCCTTTTCGTCGTGGTGGTGGTTGGTGAGCTTGTTCTGAAGTATATTCTTACTGCGGTCGGTGTCTCCGTTCCGATTGTCACCATACCAATACTGGGGATAGACGTAACAGTTATTGGTTTAGGTTTTCTGTTGTTTGCCCTCTTCTTGCTCTTACTGGGCTTAGTGGTATGGCTGGTGAGGGGGTGGCGCTACACTTGGCCTCCCGCGAGAGATGTCTTCTGGGACCTTTGGTTTCGTATTGTTGGCTTGTTCTGGAGGATACTGGTGGGGATTCCTCTAGGTATAGTCTGGTTTTTCTACCATCCTCCTCTACGCTGGCTAGTAGCAGCTCTCCTGTTTTACCTCAGGGGGGCTTCGGCAGCAGCCGCCTGGCTTTTGTATAACCCCCCATTGAAGGTCATAGCGATTGTCATCCTTTTTGTTACACGGTTAATCGGTCGCGTTGTGGCCTGGATTATATACAGCCTGCCAATACGGTGGATTGTAGCGGCGGTAGTCTTCATCATCAGATTGATGGCCCGATTGATTAGTACCATAATCTACGGGATTGTGTCGTGGTGGTCTACCAAAGGCGTCAGAAAAGCACTAAGCAGGGGGCTAACCGCGGAGAGCAAGACCTATCAAGACTATAATTATGCCTAGGATAACGGTAGCGGCGCTGCCTAGCAGGCCAGCGACGTCCATATGAGCAAAGAATCGGCCAAGTATCTCCTTACCAAAAGCCGCCATTCGGGGTGTTAACTCATCTGGTTCATGAGGGGATTCCGGCGCCATCTCATTGGAATTCTTATTAGACCTATCAAACATAGGCAGTATCATTTTTCTCCACTCACGCGTCTCCCGATAGACTACACCAGCTACTATTATGCCCACGATGATGAAAAAAATCCCTAAGATTAGCACCATCGTAGCTACGTTAAGGCCAAATGGTAAGGGATCAGCTCCGTCCATTTATCCCTCCTTTACCCATCAAGTTTGTTGAATAATCCTCTCTATCATTTTAAGCCCGACTTGTCAGGGTGAAGAATCTCAATTTCATTCAGATTCGGGGTGACAATCAAAAGGTCTCCCATCAAGCGAGTCTCAATGTATTTTAGCGTAGCATAGCTACTGCACGGTGTCAATAGTTCTCTTTTACAGGGAGAGTTATGCTAAAATCCAGCAAGGCTTCATATGGTAAGTACTGACGAACTGAAATATTGGGTGGCTTTTTCCGGGATACCTGGGATTGGGCGGGTACGGATTTCCCAGCTAAAAGAGTACTTTGGCAGTTTACAGGATGCCTGGAAAGCTCCCGAAGGCAAGCTAAAGCAAGCAGGACTAGATTCACGAAGTATAGATGCCCTGGTGACCCTCCGCCCGAGAATCCCCCTGGACGCCGAGATGGAAAAACTGGAGCACTACAGGGTAAATGTGTTTATCTGTGATGACCCTCTTTACCCTAAGAGATTAAAAGAAATTTATGATTATCCACCGGTGCTTTATGTGAAAGGTAGTCTCCCAGCGGAGGACGAGCCTTGCCTAGCCATAGTCGGTACCCGCCGTCCCACCATCTACGGGAGGCAGGTGACTGAGGAGATTGTGGCCGACTTAGCCCGAAGTAAAATTACTATTGTCAGCGGATTAGCCCGAGGAATTGACTCTGTGGCTCATCGGGCTGCTCTGGATGCCGGGGGTAAAACCGTAGCTGTGTTTGCTTCCGGTCTGGATATAGTCTATCCTGGGGAAAATGCCAAACTGGCTCAGGCTATTATGGAACACGGCGCTCTGGTCAGTGAATATCCTTTAGGCATCAAGCCCAGGCCTGAGAACTTCCCACTCCGCAATCGAATTATGAGTGGCTTAAGCCTGGGGGTGCTGGTGGTGGAAGCTGGAGAGAGGAGTGGGGCTTTGATTACAGCCCATCAAGCAGTGGAACAAAATCGAGATGTCTTTGCTATCCCAGGCAGCATCCTCTCCCCGGCCAGCCAGGGAACCAACCGTCTTATTCAAGAAGGAGCTAAATTGGTTCGCAATTACACTGATATTCTCCAGGAACTGAACCTGACCATCGTAGTACAGCAAGCAGAAATTAAGGAATTTTCCCCGGCTGACGAAGTTGAATCCGCTATATTAAAACAATTAAGCTTCGAGCCTAATCATATAGATGAAATTTGCCGCCGCAGCGGTTTGACTATGCCGGAAGTGAGCAGCACCCTAGCGATGCTGGAGTTAAAAGGGATAGCCAGGCAAGTGGGTAGCATGAACTATGTACTGGCTCGAAGGATTTAAGCCATCCCAAGAAAATCTTGCGATTTTCCTGGAGGCCCAATTAAATTTAGAGCAAATTCATTGGGGTCCCCAAAAAGTACTCGTGACTTTTTGGGGTTTAATTAAGGCAAGGTAAATCATGGCAAGTAAATTAGTTATCGTCGAGTCTCCAGCCAAAGCAAGGACGCTAAGTAAGATTCTCGGGCACAGCTATAGTGTCAAAGCATCTGTGGGGCATGTGCGCGATTTGCCCAGAGCAAGCCTCGGGGTAGATATCGACAAAGGTTTTATACCCCAGTATGTCATTCCCGCGAAGAAGAAAAAGACAGTTGGCGAAATTAAAAAGGCGGCTAGTAAGGCTGGTTCTATCTATTTGGCTACCGACCCTGACCGCGAGGGAGAGGCAATTTCCTGGCACCTGGTACAAGCAGCCAAGCTGGAAAAGGAAGACATACCCATTCAGCGCGTAGTTTTTCAGGAAATAACCAAGGAAGCGGTTCAAGGAGCCTTCCAAAGTCCCCGCTCTATTGATATGAACCTGGTGAATGCGCAGCAAGCCCGGCGTATCCTCGATAGACTTGTGGGATACAAGCTAAGTCCGCTCCTGTGGAGAAAGGTGCAGAGGGGGCTTTCCGCAGGCAGGGTTCAATCGGTAGCTGTGAGGATGGTTGTTGACCGCGAGCGGGAGATTCAAGACTTTATTCCCCGGGAGTACTGGATTATGGAAGTTGAGCTGGCCCCGCCTGAGGAAAAAGAAGCGAGTTTTAAAGCCAGGCTGTTCGCCCTAGCCGATGGCACCAAGCTGGATATTGGCAGTAAAGATGAAGCAGAAAGGGTTACCGCTGACTTAGAAAAGGCCGAATACGCAGTTAAGGCGGTGGTAACTAAACAGGTAGCTCGTCAACCTGCCCCGCCTTTTATCACGAGCACCTTGCAGCAAGAAGCCTGGCAGAGGTTGCACTTCACCGCTGGGCGAACTATGGCTATTGCCCAGCAACTTTACGAAGGCTTACCCTTGGGCAAGGAAGGCTCGGTGGGACTTATTACCTATATGCGCACCGATTCTACCCATGTGGCTGCTTCTGCCATAAGCGAAGTGCGGGAGTTTATCAACGAGAAATACGGAGCTAAATTTCTTCCACCAAAGCCACGTAGTTTTGTCAGGAAAGCAAAGTGGGCCCAGGAAGCTCACGAGGCAATTCGACCCACCAAAATTTACCGCCAACCAGAGCAACTCAGGTCATTTCTTAATCCAGCTCAGCTAAAGCTCTACGAGCTTATCTGGAAGCGCATGGTCGCCAGTCAAATGTCGGCAGCTTTATACGATGCAACCAATGTAGAGGTAGAGGCAAGCAATGCTGCTGCGCGCAAAGCGACCCCAAAAAGTCCACCAAATTTTTTGGGTGAAAAACAACCTCAAGGATATCTACTCAAAGCAAGTAGCTCTATGGTTAAATTTTCTGGTTTTATGGTTGTTTACAGCGAAAGTAGGGATGAAGATGAACGAGGGGAAAGCTCCGATTTCATCGGAGTTTCCTTGCCCAAGCTGGGAATTGGAGATAAATTGATTTACCTGGGAATCTTTCCCGAACAATGTTTTACCCAGCCGCCACCCCGCTACACTGAGGCCACATTGATAAAAGCACTGGAACAGAAAGGAATCGGACGCCCCAGTACCTATGCCCCTATCCTGTCCACTATTCAGGAGAGAGATTACGTTAACAAAGCCGATGGCAAATTCCACCCTACGGAACTAGGGATAACTGTCAACAAAATCTTGGCTGAGCATTTCCCTAAAATCGTTGACCCTGGTTTCACAGCTCAGATGGAAGAACAACTAGACGAAATAGCTCAGGGTAAATATGAATGGATAACTGCTTTGCAGGAATTTTATCCTCCCTTCCAAGACATGTTGGATAATGCCTGGATAAATTTAGAAAAGGTTAGCCTGACCCAGATGAGTGAGGAGACGTGCCCCAATTGCGGTCGCCCCATGGTCATAAAGGTCGGGCGTTTTGGTAAATTTCTCGCCTGTAGCGGCTATCCGGACTGTAAAACAACTATGACCTATGCAGTTAAAACCGGGGTTTCTTGCCCCCAGTGTGGAAGCGAGCTAGTGAAAAAAGTCAGTAAGAAGAAGAAGGTATTTTATGGGTGTAGCAACTTCCCCAAATGCAAATTCGCCGTAAATCGCAGGCCAGTAGCTCAGCCTTGCCCTGATTGTGGCAATCTTTTAGTACAATACAGAGGGGATTGGGCTAAATGCGTGGCTTGCCAACATAAAGTAAAACTATCCGGGCTGGAGAAACAAAAAGATGAGGTAGCCTTATGAAAATTCTAGTTATCCATGGACCAAATTTGAATATACTGGGCAAAAGAGAAAAGTCAATTTACGGAGAAAAGACTCTGGATCAAATTGATGCCCTGCTGAAGAGAGAAGGCCAGGCCTTAAATGTCGAGGTGGTGACATTCCAGTCTAATCATGAAGGGGCGCTCATAGATTTTATTCAAGAGCAAGCAGACTCCGCCCAGGGCATAATAATTAACCCTGGAGCCCTCACCCACTACGGATTTTCTCTGCTCGATGCCTTGGTTGATAGCAAATTACCGGTAATGGAAGTCCATTTATCCAATATTTACCGCCGTGAGGAATGGCGCGCTAAGTCTATAATTGCCCCCATAGCTGAAGAGCAGATAATTGGCTTAGGCTGGAGGGGATATATTACTGCCTTGCAAGTCTTGGCCAGCAAGCTGAAGCCAGAGGCTTAACGGTTAGGATTTTAAGCAGGAGGCTTTATCTGGAAATAATAAAAGGGCTATTCCTATTGACGTTCTCAAGATTGGCGTTTCTTAAAATCTTCTAGGTCAAGCGTATTTATGAAATCCTTATACGCTGATAGCCCTTTCATCTCTTGTTCATCAACTTTACCTTCAGGAACAGCTTTACCTGTTTCCTCGTCAAGTATAATGCCCGCTTTTTCCAAAACCGATTCTTCAGCATATATTGGGGCCCCAACTCTTACAGCCAAGGCCAATGCATCGCTAGGTCGAGAATCAATATCTAATTTGACACCATCAACGCTGAGAGCCAGTCTGGCATAGAAAGTATCTTCCTTAAGTCCACTTACCACAATATAGTCAACTGAAGCCCCCAGGGTAGAAATTACAGATTGCAGCAAATCATGTGTCAAAGGGCGAGATAGTTCGACATTTTGTAGCTTTACGGCAATAGCATCTGCTTCAGCAGGACCAATCCAAATTGGTAGATAACGATTAGTCCCCTTCTCCTTCAAAATCACCACCCTTTGATAATTCATCAAGCTAACCCGGATGCTGTCAATCGTCATCTCTACCATGCCATGCCTCCTTTGGACTGTTTATTTTACACCCATAATCCTAATTAATCAATGAGCACAAGTCAATTATCCAGGCTCAAAAAATTAAGTTTCTTTCCAGATTGCCATAAATTAGCAGACATTAGATAATTAAAACTAACTGTGAATAGAACGGGGGTTAACCAGCTTGCATTGGCGGATTGATTAGCGTCTGTCCATGTTGATAGCAGAGAGCTTATCCTGTGATAGATAAAGTCTGCCGCCATCGGTCTGACAGACAACCTCAGCCTTCATCAGTATTTGCAGTGCATACGGTTTGAAGTCGCGTATGCGTAGCATCCCTTCCAGGAGGGTTGGAGGTCTCAGCCCCAGTTCGTCAATTGTCTTGGCAGACCTAGCATCAAGGGCATTGTTACGCTCAAAAATGCCCACTACCTGATTAGTAGCTCGCTTTATGCGTATCCGCGGCAACACCCAAAACCCCAGAATAGCCAGGATTACTAGGAACAGTATGAAAAGCGCGGTTGTGTCCATAGGTTATCAGCATATACCAAACCACCCGTTACAGCAACCTTGGCCCATTACCACAAGACTGAAAAACTTAAGTTTCTTTCCAGATTGCTATAAATTAGCAGACATTAGATAATTATTGTGGGGGAGCCATGGCAAAACTTATCTTGGCAAGACACGGAGAAACTGTGTGGAATGTCGAGAAGGTATATAGGGGTAGAACGGATGTAAATCTGGACGAATTGGGTATTAAACAGGCAGAGCTATTGGGCAAGTATTTAAGCAATTGGGAATTAGAGGCTATTTATTCCAGCCCCTTAAGGAGGGCGCTAGACATGGCAAATATCATTGCCCGTTATCAAAAAATTGGCGTACACATTGCCGAGGGCCTTATAGATTTCGATTATGGGGAATGGCAATCTCTGTCAGAGCAAAGAGCGAAGAATCTATACCCTACTCTCCACGACGAGTGGCACAATAATCCTCACAAGGTAAGAATGCCCGGCGGAGAGAGTCTGGAAGATGTGAAAAAGAGAGCTATCAAGGTAGTTAACGATGTCCTTTCCGAATACCAGGGCAGCGTAGTATTGGTCTCGCATCGAGTTGTGAATAAAGTCCTGATATGCTTCTTGCTGGGACTGGACAACTCATACTTCTGGAATATCAAGCAGGATGTTGGCGGAATCACGATTTTCAATTACGTAAATGGGCGTTTCGTCTTGACCAGGCATAACGACACTTCACATCTGAAAGAGTTACAAAAATCCGTGCTTGACGATTTTTAGCGATCCCAGAGGGATTTGAGCTCACGACTGAATAAATATAATAATTGGCTCACGCTGATTGCCATTTCTCATTACAATAGAAACTTACACCAATGAGACCCGGTCCCATATGAGTCCCCAGCACCGGTCCCATCTCAACAAAGCGTAGCCCAACCCAATTGAAGTTTTCACGGAGCCCTTTCTCTAATACCCGGGCTGCCTCGGGGGCATGGCTGTGAGCAACCCAGCCATGAAGGAAGACGTTCCCTTTCACCTCTTTCTCCACAAATCCTTGAATATACTCTATGGCCTGGGCCACCGTTCTTGCCTTGTTTAAGACCTTGACCTCTCCACTCTCGTGGGTCAGAACAGGCTTAATCTTCAGCAAGGTACCAACTAGAGCTTTAGCCGCCCCAATCCGCCCTCCTTTCCAGAGATATTCCAGCGTATCAAAAGCAGCAATAACCTTTATGCATTTGTTGAGTTTTTCTATAGAAGCCGCAATTTGAGATAGCGTCTCTCCCCTTTCCGCTGCTTCAACAGCAGGGGAAATTAACATTCCCATGGCTACAGTTAACGAGTCCACTATCTCAATTTGAGCCTGGGGAAGCGCGTTCTTGGCAGCCAAAGCTGAGGCGCAAGTTCCGCTTAGTTTGCTAGAAATATGGATGGACAGGATGGAATGTCCCTGCTCTGCCATCTCGCGATACACTTTGATGAAGTCGGCAACAGAAGGTTGTGAAGTAGTAGGCAGCTTTCCGCTTTTGGCTAGCCTTTGATAGAATTCTTCGTTAGTAATGTCCACGCCTTCAGCGAAAACCTCACTTCCAAAGGCAACCTTCAGCGGCACAACCCTGATATCATGTTTGGCGATGACCTCTGGCTCAGGGTACGCAGAGCTATCAGTGACGATTTTGACTTTAGCGCTCAAGTCCTCACTCCCCATCAGCGAATCATGTAGTTAGGCTTTGAAGCTAGTAATAGTTTAAGTTCTCCAAGTTGTGCTAGGTACTCTACAGATTAATCTACACACTGTCAAGGAAACGTTGGGCACCATGAAAACTATATAGTACTTGACGTTTCTGGTGAACTAGATGATAATCACAATGACTCATGGCTAATCCAATCAAATTCGGTACTGATGGTTGGCGAGGGATTATCGCTGAGGATTTTACCTTCGACAATGTACGCATCTGTGCTCAGGCTGTAGCGGACTATCTCAAGCAAAATGGGCTCGATAAACAAAGCCTAGTCATTGGCTATGATACTCGTTTCGCTTCTGAGGATTTTGCTGCTGCCTCTGCTGAGGTGATAGCCGGCAACAATATCAAAGTCCACCTCTGCCTCAAACCAGCCCCTACGCCTGTGGTGAGCTTTACTGTCCCGGCTACTAAGTCCGCCGGGGCTATTGTGATAACTGCCAGTCACAACCCTGGTTCATGGAACGGATTCAAATACAAATCTCAGGATGGGGCTAGCGCCCCCGGGGAGATTACATCCCAGATAGAGGGAAATATCGCTTCCCTCACCCGGCTGGGAGGGGATGTGAAAACACTTGCCCTGGATAAGGCTTTAAAGAAAGGGGCTGTTGACTACCTGGACCCCTCTCCTGTTTACTTCGACCACCTTAGCCACTTTGTTGACATGGAAGAATTGCGCCGCCAGAAATTAAATATCATAGTTGATGCCATGTATGGTGCTGGCATTGGTTACTTCAAGACAGCCCTGCAAAATGGCAACTTGAAAATTACCGAAATTAACGCTGAAAGAAATCCCTCCTTCCCCCAAATTCAGCCTGAGCCAATTGCTAAAAACCTGACCAAGCTTTCCCGGTTGGTCGTTGAGCAAAAAGCTGACGTGGGCTTAGCCACCGATGGAGATGCCGACCGTATTGGCATTATGGACGAAAGGGGACAGTATTTAACCCAGCATCAAGTTTTTGCCTTGCTTTGTCTCTATCTCCTGGAAGTTCGTGGTGAGCGTGGTGCCATGGTAAGGACACTAACTTCCACCATGATGATTTCACGCCTGGGGAAGCTCTTTGATGTGCCTGTTTATGAGACACCGGTGGGTTTCAAATATGTCGCTCCCTTGATGATGGAGAAAAATGCCATTATTGGTGGCGAAGAGAGCGGAGGCTATGGCTTCCGCGGTCATGTACCGGAGAGGGATGCCATACTTGCCGGGCTTTACTTCCTCGACTTCATGGTGAAAACTGGGAAAACACCATCCCAGCTTTTAAATTACCTTTACAGCAAAGTTGGATCTCACTACTATGACCGTAGGGATTTTCATATCTCCGCAGCTAAGCGCCAGACAATACTGAACCGGCTAAGCTCCAGTTCCCCGGACAGCATAGCCGGTTCAAAGGTGACTAAATTAGATACTACCGAAGGGTTTCGCTTCTTCCTCGGCGATGAGTCCTGGCTGCTCATCCGCTTCTCCGGCACGGAACCGCTAATCCGCATCTACTCTGAAGCTGAAAGTCTGGAAAGGGCAAGGGCGCTACTAGACGAAGGCAAAAAGCTGATAGGCCTCTGAAGCAGCCCAGCAAAAATTTGGTAGCATGTCGAAGAGCTGAGCATTCCTCTGGATTTTCCCCGCGCCATACCAAGCGCCCGGTCAAGAAATTATGAGAAGCCAGGGGGATTTCAGAACTCTTTTATTCAGGCGCCAATATCCAGCCTGGAATAAATTCCCCCAGAATGTCAGAAATACCCGCTGAAGCTAAGATGGTTTTACTGGGGAATGTTAAATCATATGTAGGGGACGGTGTTCCAGCTAAGCACCTCTCGGGTTCTAGGCGAGTATGGCTCTTTTTACTAGTGTTTTTGTTATCTCGACTTTGTATGCGTTCATGGCAAGTGGTATTGCACCTGTGATCGCTGCCTCTGATGCCGATTCTGCAGTTGCGGCATTTATAGCCTTTCCCTTGATTGCCTGTTCCACCATGGTTAACCGGATTGGTGCTGGGGCAACTGCTCCCAGGGCTATCCTCGCGTCCTGGCAAACTCCGCCGTCAATAGTGATGACCGATGCGACGCTGACGATGGGGAAATCAACGGACTCCCGCAGCCTGAATTTGAGAAATGTTTGCTTAGCTCCATTTGGCGGCTGAGGAACTTGGATTTCGATTACCATCTCATCCGCTTCAAGGGTATTCTTCAAGGAGCCGAAGAACTTCTCAATTGGGATTGTCCTGCTGCCTCCTGGTCCGGCAATCTTTGCCTGTGCCCCCAAAGCTACAAGCACTACACCCATATCCGACGGGTGCACCGAAACACAGCCACAGTTGAAGCAGCGATTCGCCTCTCCTTCAATCTCACCCGAACTCAGACCGAGAGCATCCTCAACATCTATGCTCCTCTCAGCTACCGGGAGCTTCGGCATCTTGACTCTGCTCCTCTTTTTGAGGTAATCGCTATTGAACTTCAGGAAAGGCTCAGCCGTTTTCTTATCCCTATCTTCAGCCGGTGCCCCTGCTCCCTTTAGATAGATATCCATAGTGGTGGCTGCCCTTCTCCCGGCGGC
>Ga0315539_1000293_pt1 | contig 38159 bp, 34 predicted proteins | sample SalMarSW160150MG_FD_203097 | JGI IMG/M metagenome (GOLD analysis project Ga0315539, IMG submission 203097) | Salt marsh sediment microbial communities from the Plum Island Ecosystem LTER, Massachusetts, United States - Salt Marsh Sediment SW1601-150 ...
AAGATAATCTCGGTGTAATCAAGCTCTCGAATCTCAAGCTCTTCTGTCATCCATTGTTCAAATTCCCACAACGACTCAGTACTAATACGCCCGTAACTGTGGCCGAAGCGGAAATTGCCCACCCAATAGGGTGGCAGGCAGGGATCTTCTACAACCTCCAGCCAAAATCTATGATATTCGGGATCCTGGCGATAGGAATATTGCCGCTGGAACCTGTATTGGCCAACAAGCGTCGTGCCACATGGGTCTTCAAACAGGTCAAAACTTCCAACAACGTATCCACCGCAGATGTATGGTATATTAACATCAGTAACTTCCTGTCTTTCCATGCCGGTTGTGAAACCCGGCAGGCTCCACTTTGTACAACCCGGCTCATGAAACTTGACATTACTGTGCCGGACCGGACTTCCGAAATACACGGGGCCCATACAGGATATTAGTAAAACCAGTTCAGTTGTAGCGGTCACCCAGGTACCTGGTGGGACATAATTGGATGGGTGAAACGACCATTTGACATGAAGGTTAGTTGGTGGGCTGGCTAAATTTCGGGTCGGCAAAAATGATGTTTGCCAGTCGATTCTTACACCAAAAGAAGAAATAGTCTCTCCGCCGATACTGCTTACATCATATTCCAACGAATCGGCGTTTAAAGTAAGGTGAGTCTGGTGCTTCCTATAGGAGCCGACATAACTCACAGGGCAGGTGTTAGTACTTGTATCCAGCGGCCCGGGATACGGGAGTATCAAGGGAGTCTGTTGGGGTAAGTAAATCGTAACGCAAGGGCCATACAGGCTTATGACACGGTTGATATAAGGGTGTTTCGTTGACTTTTTGTAGTCAATGTACCAGCCAGGCCCCGCATTAGGTCCACCCGGATTAGGATTATAGTAGTTATCATAGGTGTATGTCTGGACGTTTTTATTGGCCCCCATACCATCTTTGTCCGAGTCGGTAACCTTAACCTGTGCCGGATTAGTGCTGAGGCGGTTGGGATCTGCCTCGTCGCCCCAGGCAGTGATGGCATGGCCGTATTCCTCATCAACAATTGGGTCTGGGTCATGGATATGCAGGCCGATGAATCTACACCATCGCAGCTCATTTCCGATAAGCTGGGCCCCATTCGGATCTGACCATGGCAGCGCCGGATTGTTAAGGTCGCAATAGACGTCACATGCCCTGTACTGATTAGCGCCTTTCTGGAAATTATGGTTTGAACCGAGCCACCACTGTATGGCAACATCGACCCATCCACCGCCGGTACATAAATATCCCGGGCTATTCGAGTCTCGGAAATAAAGGTCTTTGTAGATATCTTCTGCTCGGGCCTGGACAGTAGTGCCAAGGCCATAGCCGGCGGCGGCTAACATATTTGCAGCGGTGGCCAGCCAGCAAGAAGGCGGGTACGGTGGCATATTTGGGTCGTTCTGATGCATCCTGGACTTGTCTACATCCGGAGGAGGGTCTATTTTCAGCTAGTCTGCCCGTGATAATAACGGCAAAAAAACGAATAGATATACAAATGCTAATGCGCTGACAATAACCTTCATACTTTTCTGTTTCGTTTCCATTTTTCTGTTTCCTTAATTTTCCTTTTTCTTTCAAAATAAATTACAAACTATCCCACACTAACAACATTGCTACTACCTTTGCTTCAGCCTTTTCTTTTTTCATTTTTTAGCCTTTCAAAAAATGATCAATATTTTCACGGCACACTTAGGACGCATCGATAGTTCATCGTAAGAATTCGCACAATTGTCCTAAAGCAACCATGTGCTTTCTCCTCCTTTGAGTGCCTTGCGAGATGAGAGAATAAATAGAATTATACTCTTTTAACTTATACTATCAAGAATATTGTTTTTAAAATATGGGATGGCTAGGGGAGTATTACGATGTGTCTTGTCTCTGTGGTCAGTGTGCCCCGTGGAAGCTAAAGTCTTTCGTATCTGACAATTGCGCGGTAAAGGCCGTTAATTCGCTCGCCGGGGACAACTACGGGTGGGTATTTTTCGTTTCTGGGCTGAAGACGCACATTTTCATCCCCTTCAAAAAAGACCCTCTTAAAAGTGGTCTCGTGCGGGCTCTTGAAGCGGATAAAACAATCATCGCCGTTGCGAACCTCAACGGCAGGTGAGAATATTACAACATCCCCCTGGTGGTATTTCGGCTCCATCGAGTCGCCCACAACGTGAACGGCAAAGGCGTTGGGATCATGCAGGTCCGGACAACGCACATAATCCTCGGCCACGCCGACGGGGTAATCAAGGTCGTCAAAATCGGCTGGATAGCCGGCTGAAACCTTATTGATGACCGGGACTAGTCGGCCCGGCCTGAGTACCTTCACATCTCGGCCAATGCCTGAGCCGGTTTGGGCTAATACTTCATCGAGCCGGGATGAGTCGCTTTTGCCCTCAAGTATGTCCTTAAGCACTCGTCGAAAACGCTGATTCTCCGCCTCCGCTGCCTCGTATGGTTCCCTAATATCGGCAGGCATCCGTTCCATATGAGCCATATGCAGCAGTGTGCCGGGCTGAAATTCAAGGATCCGTTCCAGCTTTTTAAGCAGTGCATCCGACGGTGGGTTTTTCACCTTGCCGGTTTCTACAGTCGATAGATAAGGCTTGGAAAAGCCGGCACGGAGACTGACCTCGTCAAGTGTCAGATTCATCTGCTCACGTTTTTCTCTGATTATTCGGCCAAGCGACATATCAAATGTCTCCTGCAGGCCAATTCGGTCAGCTTACTTCGATAAGCTGATATTTAGTACTGCCCAGCCCAATGCGTTCAGCGTGCTCAAGCTGCGGCGTTGGATTAAGTTTAGCATTCCCTGCCAGCTTTGCAAACTTCTTGCCCCCTGCCTTTTCAACTAAATCAAGCGCCGCCTTATCCACTGCAACGGGGTCAGTTGAGGCCGCTATTCCGATATCGGGTACTATTTTACGCATATTCACCGTGTCAAAGCAATCACAATCAGCGGTAACTGAAATTATATAATTGAAGAATACGGCTCTATCCTCTTTGCCCTTGATGGCACCGAGGGCATGTTCCGCAATGCTTTTCTGGAGTTGCTCAAGCTCGGCTCCCCAATCATACTTGACCGCCTCAAAGCGGCACACGGCCACGCACTCGGCACAGCCGATACATTTGTCCTGGTCAATATGGGCCTGGACGTCTCCCAGCGTTATTGCCCCTGCAGGGCAGTGTTTGAAACACTCGCCACACAGCCTGCATTCGTCACTTATAGTGGGCTTTAGTGATGAGTGTTGTCTCATCTTGCCCTTTCTGCTTGCACAGCCCATCCCAAGTGTCTTGATTGTGGCCGCCGGGCAAACGGCAAGATGGCCGGTAAAATGCGCTACCGACAAAATCGACTGACACATTAGAATATCATAGGCTATCAGCACCTCTTTATTCAACGGCCCATCAATCCTTACCGCCGTCTCCGAGGTTCCAAACAAGCCGTCACAGACAATAAATGGAATTCCGATATTCTCAACGTTAAAGCCGTGCTCATCGGCCAAAATGCTGTGCTCGACCGCGTTGTGCCTTCTGCCGGTGTACAGCGTGCTGGTATCGGTTACAAAGGGCTTGGTCTTCAGGCCAAGCAGCTCATTGACCAATCCCTTCATATATTTGGCCTTTATATAGGTGGTGTTAGGCCCTTCACCGATGTGGACTTTAACAGCAGTGAAGTCCCCCTCCCTGAAGCTCCCGGCGAAGCCGCCGGCCTGAAACAGCCTGCGGGCCTTCGCAGAGATACTTTTTGCCCCGTCCTTCACGGCCGCTTTGATAAAATACACCTTGGAAGCCATAACCAGAATATTATAGTGCCTTCGCACGCTTGTTCAAGAAAACAAAATTATCGTCTCCGATCTGTCGCTAAGACGTGGTACAATTTGATTTGACCAATTTATTGATGTCAAGATACACTCTGGATAAATCTAATCTTTATATAGAAGACATTTTGTGAGGCTGGAATTGTTAACTGAATTAACCCAAAACCCCGACTAACATACATACAAGGGCAGGCTGAGATGAAACCTCTAATGAGAAATCCGTTGGGGTGGTGCAAAACCTTACCTGTGGTTTCTGTGTTATTTTTCAGTGCGTTTTACCTTTTCCTGTGGTTTTATATTGGGCCTCAGCTCTATCATCATTTCGAGATATCCCGAAGGAGCCTTTTCTTCGAGACCGGCTGGCCGTTTTTGCGGGATTATCTGAGCTATCCCAGTGGGCCGAGTCAATATCTGGCATCGTTTCTCACACAATTGTGCTATTTTCCCTGGCTCGGAGCCCTGTGCATCACCCTGATTGCCTGGGGGATTTACCGACTTACCGCATCGCTGAGTGCCATTTCAAAAGACAGTCTTTGGCGGGTTATTTGTTATATGCCGGCCCTTCTGATTTTGATGGTATGCGGTCGGTACGAAAACCCGCTGAGCATGGACGTAGCCGTCTTGATTGCTGCGTTTTTCTCGGTTATGTATGAAAAATTTTCGCCGCGTCACGTCCCGGCGCGAGTAGCTTTATTTCTGATAATCTGTGGTGTTCTCTATTATCTCGCCGGCAGTGCAGCTTTGATATTCGTAGCTTTAGCGGCATTGTATGAGTTCTATCACCAACCTAAACCGGCTCTCGGCGTGCTTTATCTTTTACTCGGGGCGGCTGTTTGCCGGCTTCTGGATACCGGCGTTTTCAAACCCCAGACGAGTGAGCTATCCCTGTACTCGAATCCTTTTAGCCGGACAGTGCAAAATCTGGAAAAGGAAAAGTGGACCAGAGTGCTCGAAGTGGCTTTGTTCGTTGGTATTCCTTTTATTATTCTGTTGGTTAATTCGGGCCGGTGGCTGGCCGGCACTATGACTGCCGCCCGTACACGTGCACAGCGACGCCGGGATAAGTCTGTATTTAAACAGAGAATACCGGGCCGTTTCTACCAAGGCAGGCTCAATTGGCTCCTGCAGGTAGTGCTGCTGGCCCTTATTGCTGTGCCGGGTGTATGGTTTTTTCACAAGTTTGATGAATTGAGAAAAACGCTTCAGATGGACTATTTTGATTGCCGGAGGATGTGGCCGGAAGTACTGGCTGTTATCGAAACGATTCCTCTGGATAATGATTATGGCCCTTTTTATATTCACGCCACCAATCGAGCGCTGTATCACACCGGCCGAATGGGTGATGAAATGTTTGCCTACGCTCAGGCTTATAATATGAGAGATTTGGTCTTCGGCATGCGCGAGGGCCATAACGAAATACTTATGGAGCGGATGGAATTGTGTCTGGAGCTGGGGCTGGTCAACGTGGCCGAGAGAATCGCTTACGAATTCTTTAGACGGACGAACGACCGTCCGAATCCGTTTGTTCTTAAGCAACTTGCACTTATATACATCACAAAAGGGAAAATCGAAACAGCCCGCGTGTACCTCAGAGTATTGAGCAGGAACCTGATATACGGCAGTGAAGCGAAAGACCTGCTGGGCCGTCTCGAAATCGACCCCCTGCTCGAAAATGATGAGTATATTCAGCGCTTGCGTTCGATTATGATAACTACTGACAACGCCTATGTCTTTTACGATGAGAATGACTGTTTGACCAGGCTTCTTAACAGAAATAAATATAATAAAATGGCCTTCGAATATCTGATGGCCCACTACCTTCTGACCAGACAACTCGATAAATTTGTGGAGAACCTGCCCCGCCTTGACGATTTCGGCTATGATAGCGTCCCCCGCCATTACCAGGAAGCAATATTGATTTATGAAAGTATAACTCAGAAAAAAATCGCTCTGGGTGACAGACGGATAGGCGCCGAGACCTTAAGGCAATTCGAAGAATTTAACAGCATCGGCAGTAAATTTGAGGAGGACAAGAAAGTTCTCTGGCAAGCATTGGCGCCGAGGCTTGGTCGCACTTACTTTTTCTACTTCTTTTTCGGCCTCTCGGGAGTAACGCAGTGAAAAAAAGATATGTCTGCCTGCTCGTCTTTTGCCTTTGTGCTCTGGTGATTGCGGCATCAGGATTTGCGCTGCACACAAAACCCGCAGAGCCCGAAGATTATACGCTGGTTGGCCGGACTGCAGAAATCAGGCCCGATTACACCGGCATTGTCATCCCGCCCAACATAGCGCCTTTGAATTTCCTTGTCCTCGAGCCGGGCGAAAAGTACCTGGTCAAAATACATTCAACGACCGGGGATGGTTTAACTGTTGCCGGCAGGAAGGGTAAAATCAAAATCCCGGCAAAAAAATGGAAGTCGCTGCTGAACAAAAACCGTGGTAATGAGCTGTTTTTTGATATTTACGTAAAAGCGCCGGACGGCCGATGGAGCCTGTATGATGCCGTTACCAACGTCATTGCAAAGGAAGATATCGACGCGTACGTCACCTATCGCTTTATGACGCCGTCGTCTTACTACCATTTCAAAAGAATTGGAGTGTACCAGCAAAATCTCGAGAATTGCGACAAATCGGTCGTTCTTATTAACAGCAGCTTTTACGGCTACGGCTGCGTTAACTGCCATACATTCGTAAACAATAGCGCTGATAAAATGCTCATCGGCGTCCGCACTGTTGATTATGGGGATGGTACTTTATTAGTCAATAAGGGGTGGGTAAGCAAAATAGGCGCCAAATTCGGCTATGCAAGCTGGCATCCCAGCGGACGACTCGCGGCCTATTCGATTAACAACGTCAGGCAGTTTTACCATCTGGCCAAGCAGGAGATTCACGATGTCGTTGACCTCGATTCAAGCATTGTTTATTACCTGGTTGACAGCCAAACTGTCAAAACGGCCGCCGCGTTGTCTGACAAAGACCGGCTGGAAACGTATCCCGCCTGGACGCCGGACGGCAAATACCTTTATTTCTGCAGCGCACCGATATTGTGGCAAGATCGTAACCAGGTACCGCCGGAGAACTACGATAAAGTAAAATATGACCTCAGACGCATCAGCTATGATATTCAAACCGACCGGTGGGGCGAGGCTGAAACGGTCCTCTCGGCCGACGATACCGGCTTAAGCATTATGCTGCCGCGTATATCGCCGGACGGCCGGTTCCTCCTCTTCTGCATGTGCGATTACGGCTGCTTCCCAGTCTATCAGCCGAGCAGCGACCTCTATCTAATGAACCTCCAGACCGGCGAGTACCGAGAGCTGACCGAAGCAAATAGCGAATATTCCGAATCCTGGCACAGCTGGTCGAGCAACAGCCGATGGATTGCCTTCAGCAGTAAAAGACTGGGAGGATTGTTTACAAAAATCCACTTAAGCTATGTTGACGAGAATGGCAAGGCGTATAAACCATTCGTGCTCCCGCAAAAAGACCCCGAGTTTTATGATTCGCTCTTCAAGGTTTACAGCATACCCGAGCTCACTACCGGCCCGATTGAAATTAGTAACAAGGTTCTTAGCCGTGCCGCCTGCAGTCTCCACAAAATTGATGTTGACATACCCATCACGACTGCGACTCCTGCCGCCGGCCCGGTAGGTATGGAACCCTGGAGGCGAATACAGTAACTTACAGAATAGTTTTAAGAGATAACTGAATGCAGCCGTTGAGCCAAAACGGATCGGAGTGTTTGTTTTGGCGAAGGCCGAATCGTAACCGGCGAAGCCGAAGCTCATACATAGTTTCTACTGCATTTTTCTCGGTACTGTATGCAAGGTTTTCGCCGTGTATCGGGCCGGTGAGAGTGGTTTTATTTTTCCGATTTCAATACCACCTGTTTTAACTGGTGGTTCTTTACTTTAGGTGGCCGAAAGATAGACGCCGAAGTACTAAATCAGTACAATGAATTCATCGAAATCAATAAGAAGTTCGGTCACGACAAGGAGCTCGTTTGTCGAACACCGGCACCGAGATTCGGCTGCACTTACTTTTTCTATCATACCTGCGGTGTCTCAGGAGCACGGCAATAAAAAATTAATACGAATATCTTATTAGTGTTTTGATTATTAAAAACGTCTATAAAACCGCATTTTCCCTTGTAATTCCGGCAGACAGATTTTTCAGGCCGACTATCAGGAAACTAAACTGGTGTAAAATACGTGATATAACGATGTTTACAACCACGGGCGGCAGGGGGTATAATAAAAAAGATAGAGATAAACAGGACGGTGGGTCTTCGGAATATGCGATGGAAGATAGCTTAGAAGGCCTTGAAGGCTTGGCAGTGAAAGGATGCAGAAATGTCAAAGCAAATAAGCTGGATTATGATCTCGGCGGCAATGATAATGCTGAGCGGCACGGCGGCGGCAAAGACCTGGCGGCTGGATGAAGACGAGCAATGGCAAGAGGTCTCAGAAGATGAGCAAGGCCGATACCTTATGGCCGTTGCTGAGATTAAAAAGCTGGTAAGCAGTGGTGAGCCTGCGGCGGCCCAAAAGGCGCTGGCAAGGCTTAAAGAGACATTTCCGCAGACCATTGGGCAGGAGTTTGAGGCGTTTGTTGAGGCTGAGTTGCTGCTGGCCGATGGTAAATTTGATAGGGCCGTCAGGAGTTATGAGAAATTCCTCGATGAGTATCCGAGAAGTGAACTTTACGAATCGGCATTGGACAGGCAGTTTCAGGTGGCGACGGCCTATCTTGCCGGGCACAAAAGACACGTCTTAAAGCTCTTTAGCATCAGGGGCTATAGCGAGGGTGTCAGGATAATGGAAAAGATAGCGGCACGGACCGGAGACGCACCGATTGCGCAAAGGGCGATGAAATCAATAGCCAGTAGCTACGAAAAGAGAAACAAATTTATCGAGGCGTACGAGAGCTGGTCGGAGATTTCGTCGCGCTGGCCGGGCGGCGATCTCGGCAGGCAGGCACTGCTGGGTATGGCAAGCAGTATGCACGCGGCCTACAGGGGGCCGAAATACGGTGCCGGCAGCCTGATTAGCGCCAGGGGCTATTATCAGGATTTTCAAATGCGTTACCCAAAATATGCCGAAGAAATCGGTGTTAAACAAATACTCGACGATATTGAGGAACAGATAGCTTACAAGCATTACACCATCGGCGAGTATTACGAGAGGACCGGCAGCAGGCTGGCCGCCAATTTGTACTATCAGCATGTTACGGATGACTGGCCGGACAGCACCGCCGCACAGTTTGCCGGGAGGGCTACAGAAGAAAATAAACTTCCACAGGGAAAATGAAAAATGAAGAACTCCGATTGTATTGGCCGGTACTGTGTTTACGTGGTGATTATCTGCTGCGGACTGGCTGGTTGTTTATGGTCGACAGGCTGCGGCAGGATTGGTCTGAACGGCTACAGTAATGAATCACTTTATCCCGAGCAGGTCTCAAGCGTATACGTTGAGATGTTTGACACTGCCAGCTTGCGAAGAGGCCATGAATACCACCTGACCGATGCGGTTGCCAAGCGTATCGAGGCCGAGACGCCTTATAAGATAGTATCGAACAGGAACCGGGCTGATACGGTACTAAGCGGTAATATTAATGAAGCGGGTGAAGCGATCCTCGTAAGAGAACAGCAGACCGGCCAGCCGTTGGAAAAGCAGTTTGAAATGAGTGCGGTGATAAGCTGGAAGAATCTGAAGACGGGCGAGCTGCTTATAAACGGCGAATCAGCAAGTGCATCGGCAAGTTACTCGACATTCCAGGACCAGGGAGTTGAGTATGCCTCAAGATTAGCGGCAAACCGTCTGGCGGAGCGCATCGTAGAAATGATGCAGAAAAGCTGGTAGAATGTTGGTTGTATTCACCTGACCGAGCAATGAAAGTGGTAACTTAATGATTAGTCCCGATAAACCAAAAGAAGGCCGAAGGCTGCCGAACGGCCATCGGGGCAGAGGCGGCAAAAAGCCACCACTGCCTGCATACAGGAAAAGCCCACTCAACTGGCTGTTGATTGCACTTGTGGTAATGACGGTGATGGCGCTGGTGAGTAAGTGGAAAAGCGCCGAGAGGATAAGCTACAAGGAATTCGTCGGCTACCTTGAAAACGGGCACGTAGAAAAAGTTGAGATAAGAGGAAGCGAGATTTTCGGCAGGTTCAGCGCCGAAGGAATAGCAGTCCGAGGAGACGGGGCGCCGGCGACATTTCGTGCGAATTTTGACCCTGAGGTGGTCGGCCAGGACCTGATGAAAAGGCTGGAAGAAAGTGGTGTGGAATACGCGTGGGCCGACGAGCAAATCTGGCTGCCGTTTCTTATGAACTGGTTCTTACCGCTGGCTTTAATTGTCGGGCTGTTCTATTTTCTTTTCCTGCGTAACATTCGCGGCGGGGCCGGCGGAATGCTGATGAACTTTGGCCGAAGCAGGCACCGGCTTCGAAGCAAAGAACAGGTCAAGGTCACGTACAAGGACGTAGCGGGAATAGATGAGGCCAAGGATGAAGTGGCCGAGACAATAGAGTTTTTGAAAAATCCAAAGAAGTTCCAGCGACTTGGGGGCCGAATACCGCGAGGGGTTTTGCTGGTGGGTCCGCCCGGATGCGGCAAGACACTTTTAGCCAAGGCGATTGCGGGCGAGGCAGACGTTCCTTTTTTCAGCATATCCGGTAGTGACTTTGTGGAGATGTTTGTCGGCGTGGGCGCCTCGAGGGTGCGGGACTTATTCAAGCAGGCAAAAGACAACTCGCCCTGCATTATCTTTCTGGACGAGATTGATGCCATCGGCCGGAGACGCGGGCCGGGCTTTGTCAGCGGCGGACACGACGAACGCGAACAAACACTTAATGCTATTCTGGTCGAGATGGATGGTTTTGATACCAACGACCAGGTGATAGTAATAGCGGCAACAAACCGTGCGGACATACTGGACCATGCCTTGACCCGGCCGGGCCGGTTTGACCGTCAGGTTTACGTACCACTGCCCGATTTAAGGGGAAGGGCCGAGATATTGAAGGTTCACGCTGCGAAAGTTAAGCTTGCCTCGACTGTTGACCTGCATCGTGTGGCACGTGGTACGCCGATGTTCAGTGGAGCGGACCTGGCCGCCATAATCAATGAGGCGGCGATTGCGGCCACGATGGCGAACAAAGATTACGTGGAAATGGCGGATTTGGAAGAGGCGAGGGACAAGATTCGCTGGGGGCGGGTCAAACGAAACCGAATGGTTGACCAAAAGGAAAAAGAAATCACGGCTTATCACGAGGCAGGCCACAGCCTGGTGCAATCATTGCTCGAAGATGCCGACCCCCTGCATAAGGTCAGTATAATCCCGCGCGGGCCGATGGGTGGTGCAACATTCTCACTGCCGGAGAAGGACAGAACCCTTTTCACGAAAAAATACTGCATGGCAATGCTTCAGATCTGTTTTGCCGGGCGAATATCCGAAGAGATGTTTTGCGAGGATATATCCAGCGGGGCCCAGTCAGATATCCAGCAGGCCACTGAGATCGCACGCAAGATGTTTTTGACGTGGGGGATGAGCGATGAGCTGGGCAGGGTCAGCTATGAGACAGATCCTGTATACAAAAATTCGATTTATGGATTGGGCCTGGAAAAAGAATATTCCGAGCGGACCGCGGAAATAATCGACAACGAAGTAAGAAAGCTGACCGAAGAAGCATACCAAAAAAGCAGGAAACTAATAGAAGAAAACAAAGAAAAACTTGAGGCAATTGCGCAGGCCCTTCTGAAATACGAAACTCTCGATGCCGAGGATGTAAAACGACTGCTTGAGGGCCACAAACTGGATAAGCCTACGGTTTCCGATCTGTTGGCTGTTGAACAGGCCCGGTCCGAACCGTCGGAAAAAGAGCCGGCGGAAAAGAAAGACGAGAAAAACGAGTGAGGGGCGAAAGGCTTTTTGGTCCTGTGCCCGGCTTTAGTGGACTAAAAGGCCGTCATTTGGAAAAATCATCTGGAAATGGGTTTTGTTAATTTGCAAGCCGGGTTGTCGGGCAGATAGAACGCGGTTATGAAAAAAACAAAAGTGACGGTTGCAGTGGCGGTTTTTTTATTAACCGGCGTGTTTGGCCCGGCGGTAAATGCAGAAGATCCGGAGCCGGAACCGCTGCCGGAAAGCATTAAAAGCGACATCGTTTCTATCTCCTTGCAGCAGCAATATGAAACCGTCGGGCCGGACCAGAGCTCCGCAGTGGCAATCCGTTTCGTGCTCAAAGAGAACTGGCATTTCTACGCCTCGGCCCAAACCGCACCGGGCCAAATGAATCTGAAAATCAAGACCAAGGCCGAAGGACTGATTTTCCAGGAGCCGATATTCCCTGACAGCGAGGCATATTTCGACAAAGCAACTAAAAAGAATCTCGATGTTTTCAGCGGCACGTTTACTGTCTATGTGCCGTTTAAGACCTCCGAGGCCGATCGGCAAAGGCTCCAGAGAGATATTACAATTGATATTGAAGGAGCGGCCTGCTCCGATGTAATGTGCCGACTGGTAAACTACAGCTTAGGGACTAAAGTTAAAATTGGCCCGGCAACTCAGATAAGCGAAGCACGTTTTGTCCTGCCGGAGAGTAAGGGACCGAGTGACGATAAGGCCTCGTATTCGGCGCCGATTGCGTTGCCGCTGGCGTTTGTGGCGGGGCTGTCGCTGAACATTATGCCCTGCGTCTGGCCGATACTACCAATCATAATTATGCGTCTCATCGGCCAGGCGAGAGAAAGTAAGAAAAGGGCAATCGGGCTGGGCTTGTCGTTTTGCCTGGGTATATTACTCTTTTTTGCGGCGCTGGCTGCTTTGAATATTGTTTTGCGCCTGGGCTACGGGACGTCGCTTCAATGGGGAGACCATTTTCGTAATCCGGCCTTAATCATAGGTATGGTGGCTTTGTTGGTTGTTTTGAGTATGTTTTTGTTCGGAGTCTTTAGCATTGGCGTACCGGCCGGACTGACCGAGAAGGCGGGCAGCGGCCGGGGCTACTCAGGCTCTGTCGGGACGGGTTTTTTGGCGGCGGTTCTAAGTACGCCTTGCAGCTTCGCCATCCTGGCGGCAGCCTTAGCCTGGGCTCAGGGACAACCTTTGGGCCTGAGTACCGCAGCGATAATGTTAATCGGTGTCGGGATGGCGGCTCCATACGCGATACTAACCTCTATGCCGAAGCTCCTTAGCCGGCTGCCGAAGCCGGGCAGATGGATGGAATTGTTCAAGCAGGGAATGGGATTTTTGTTGTTGGTAGTGGCGGTAAAACTTTTCGGTTCGGTCCCGATAGAGCGGAGAATAGGCGTTCTTTACTATGCGGTGATACTGGGCTTCTGCGTCTGGATGTGGGGTGGATGGGTGAGTTTTGCAACAGCGGCGATAAAGAAGTGGGCAGTACGCTGCACAGCGGTTGTTATCGCGGTGGGGACTGCATTTTGGTTCTTGCCCACACCGAAGGCAGAGCTTATCGCGTGGCAGAAATACGAGCCAGCCGGGATTGAAGCTTCTGTTGCTCAAGGCCGGCCGGTTTTAATAAAGTTTACCGCCGATTGGTGCGCAAGCTGCGCGGTGGTTGATAAAACCGTTTACTCTCGTATGGGGATTGCCAAGCTTGTCAAACGAAAAGGCCTTCTGGCTGTCAAGGCAGACACAACACTCGCTGATAGCGCTGCGACGCAGGATTTGAAAAATATCTACAAAGAGCCGGGCATACCGGTCAGCCTGTTGTTTATCCCGGGCCGAGCCGAGCCGGAAAGATTGCACGGCATTTTGATAGGGACAAAATTAAAAGAGCTTCTGGAAGCGCTGCCTGATAAGGAGTCAAGCAGTAGGCTGGACTGAAAGGAATGGGTAAAAAGACTGCAACAACGATCAGCAAAGCGCGTGCGGCCGAGCGCGTAAAAAAGATTTGGCCGATTCTTAACAAGACATATCCCGAGGCGCGTATCGCGCTTAAGTTTGGCAGTCCTCTGGAACTTCTAATAGCCACGATTCTGTCCGCCCAGTGCACCGACACGCGGGTAAATATGGTTACGAAAAATGTATTCAGGAAGTACCGCAGTGCCCGGCAGTGGGCCGAGTCAGAACTGAAACAAATCGAAGCAGACATCAGGCCGACAGGCTTCTATCACAATAAGGCGCTAAGCATCAAAGGCGCGTGCAAAATGATAATAGAAAAGTTCGACGGCAAAGTGCCGGGGATAATGGAGGAACTGTTAGAGCTGCCGGGAGTGGGTAGAAAGACGGCAAATGTAATCCTGGGCAATGCCTTTGGTGTGCCGGGCGTCGTTTGCGATACGCACGTTATTAGACTATCCCGGCGATTGCAGTTAAGCCGGAACGGTGACCCGGTCAAACTGGAACTTGATTTGATGGAAATCGTGCCGAAAAAAAACTGGTTGTTTTTCAGTGACCTGCTCATCTGGCACGGCAGAAACATCTGTAAAGCCCGCCGGCCGCAATGTGATGCCTGTCCGATAGCCAAACATTGTCCGGCAGCAAACAAGCCTGATTTGTGGTAACTGCCACAATTGGGTAAAGTTAAAGACCGAATAATTCGATTTATATGATGCGGCACACTAAAAAATTACTAAAAGGAGCATCTCAATGAGTAAAAATCGTATGCCGGTTGAAGAGCCGTGGCGGATATTTCGGATAATGGCGGAGTTTGTTGAGGGCTTTGAAGAGCTTGCCTCAGTGGGCCCGGCTGTGTCAATTTTCGGTTCCTCGAGAACCAAACCAAACCAGCCTTATTACAAGCTCGCGGAAATAACCGCAGCCGAGATAGCAAGGGCCGGCTTCGCGGTGATAACAGGGGGAGGTGGTGGAATTATGGAAGCCGCCAATAAAGGCGCCAATGAAGCCGGCGGCAGAAGTGTTGGTTTGAATATTGAGCTGTCCATAGAGCAGCCCCCGAACGAATATCAAAATATCACGTTGCATTTTCGATATTTTTTCTGCCGTAAGGTTATGTTCCTAAAGTACGCCCACGGATTTATTGTTTTTCCAGGCGGTTTCGGAACAATGGACGAATTCTTCGAGTCTTTAATGCTTATCCAGACCCTGAAACAGGTTTACTTTCCCGTGATTTTGATGGGCAGTGAATACTGGGACGGCCTGATTAAATGGATGCGCCAGACGGTACTGACCGAGCATAAAAATATTTCGCCCGAAGATATGAATATTTTCACGGTGGTTGACGAGCCTGAACAAGCAGTAAAAATCATAACGGATTTCCAGAAGGCCAAAGGCCCCAGTGGACTGGCTGAGCCTCCAGGCATAAGAAAATAGTATAATTACTTGGGGCTGAGAGAAATGCTAAGCTCGGACGGCCTCAGTTAAATGACGCAGTAGATACTTTTTTCCCGGCCCGCCTAAGTGCTCCCACGGCAGAATCTCTTCAGGCTCGAAGCTTCTCTGGGCGGCTTGCTGAAGGTCCATCCCAAATTTCTCAAAGGCCTTTTCCCATAACTCATACTGAAAACATTCGTCCCATAAATCAAATTTAGCGCCGTTTTTCCAGGCTTCCTCGATAACGTTGCATAATCTTCTGTCACCTCGTCCTATTGCCGACTCTAATAAACTGCGATTTATGTCGTGGAATTTAAAATGCAGAAACTTGGCACGACGGCTTTTCTTTTCATCAAGAATCAATCTTCTTGCCTTCTCGAAATAATCTTTTGGTTTTTGCGCCAGCCAGCCGAATGGTGTATGCGGCTTTGGCACAAGCCAGCTTACAGTTATATTGATTTGTCCTGTTCTGCCGTCAATTCGCTTTCTAAGCTTGGCCAATTGAAATGACAACTCTACAATGTTTTTTATATCTTCTTCTGTTTCGCCCGGCAAGCCGACCATAAAATACAGCTTTAACCGTTGCCAGCCTGCTTTGTAGGCCGCCTCCACGGCCGCGAACAAATCCTCGTCCTTCAAAGGCTTATTGATAATCTTTCTTAATCTCTCGCTGGCCGCCTCAACCGCGATTGTCAGCCCACCTTTTCTTACCGAAGTTACTGATTCCGGAAGCAATTTTAACTGCCGGTCGACGCGCAGGCTCGGCACGGAGAGTCCGACGTGCTTGTCTGTGAAATACTCGTTCAGTTTGGTTATCAATTCTTCAAGCTGCGGATAATCTGCCGTTGACAAGCTAAGCAGGCCCACTGTTTCGAGGCCCGTCGCCTGGTAGATTGCCTTTGCTGTTTCGAGGATTTTTCCCACACTCCGGCAGCGGACGGGCCTTCGGCAGAAACTGGCCTGGCAGAATCGGCATCGGCCCGGGCAGCCGCGCATAATCTCGACGGTGATGCGTTCGTGCACAGCCTGGGCAAAAGGGACAATCGGCTCAAGGGGGACCGGAGCGTTTTCAAAATCCTCTACGACGGCGTTTTCAAACCTGCTCTGCAAATCGGCCGAGACGGATTTAAACGCCTTTATTCTTTCGTTCTCATATTCGAAAGTGTAAAGGCTGGGAACATAGACCCACTTGAACTTTTTGGCGGCCCTTAATAGTAAAGCTTTTTTTGGAGTCATGGCCTGCTTCTCGGCTTTTATAAATTCAGCCAGTTCCACAACCGCCTCTTCGCCCTCACCAAGCACAAACAGGTCAACAAATTCTGCAATAGGCTCACAATAGTTCGCCATCCCGCCGCCGGCAACTATCAGCGGGTCATTTTCATTTCGCTTATTGCTCCTGACCTCAAGGCCGGCCATATCGAGAACATTGAGCATATTCGTATAGCATAGTTCATTTGTCAGACTAAAGCCGATAACGTCAAAGCTTTTCAATGATGCCTTCGATTCAAGACTAAATAACGGAATGTTTTTTTCTCTTAAAACCTTCTCAGCATCAATCCAGGGCGAAAAAACCCGCTCGCAGGCAACAGAATCCATCCGATTGAGTACGTGGTAAATAATTGCAAAGCCGGTATGGCTTGAGCCGACCTCATAAAGGTCGGGAAAGCACAGCGCAACAGTCAGCTCACATTCGGCAAGGTTTTTTTTGACCTGATTGACCTCACCTGCAATATATCGGCTTGGTCTCCTTACGAAGGGAAGAAACTCCCGGTTGACCTGTTCTTCGAGTATTATTACCTGCTTTCCGGTCATAACCGCATTATAACAGCAAAGAAAGACTTGTTGAACATAGAACGAGTGCAAATTAGAATTAAATCAAATAAGAACTCACGAAAAGGTCGGATTATGAGCAAAAAGCCTAATCGCATAAAGCCGATAGTCATCATCGGAGCAATTCTGGTTACGGTTTCTTATTTTATACTCACTGTCGAGCGACAGCAGGGCCGGCCGAGAAATAGAATCACCGCCGAAAGTGGATACCGCGAAATTATGGGAACATTTGTGCGGATTATGGCGGTGGCTGCGAATAAACAAACGGCACAAACCTGCGTTGACAAAGGCCTCGAGCAGCTTGAGCTTGTCGATAATCTGATGAGTGTTCATAACAGCAAATCAGAAATAAGCGAGGTAAATCGGGATGCATACAGGCATACCGTCAAGGTAAGCGAACCGGTATTTGAAGTTTTGCAGCGAAGTGTGGAATTTAGTAAGCTGACTGATGGTGCTTTTGATATCACAGTCGGGCCTTTAGTGGATTTGTGGTACCAGGCCGGAAAAGAAAACCAAAAGCCGACCGAGAGCGAAATTGCATCGGCCAAAGCCAAAGTCGGCTACGAAAAACTCGTCCTTGATGCCGAAAATAAAACCCTTCGCTTCACCGTCGATGGTATACGGCTGGACTTGGGCGGTATCGCCAAGGGTTATGGGGTAGATTTGGCGGCTCGTGCAATGCAGCAGGCAGGAGTGCTTGGGGGAATGATTGACGTCGGGGGTGATATTCGCTGCTTTGGTGCGCCGCCGAGAGGAAAACAGAAATGGTCGGTCGGGCTGCAGGAGCCAAAGACGGATGAGAAGGGCCTTGTCAGTCATCAACTTGTACTGGTGCTGGAGGTGGTCGATAGGGCGGTAACAACGAGCGGCGACTATCGGCGATTTGCGTTAATTGACGGCAAGAGATACAGCCATATTATTAATCCCTCCACGAGCAGCGGCGCCGAGGGCCTATCGAGCGTAACGATTATCGCCGGGAACGCGACCGACGCCGACGCACTTGCAACGGCCGTTAGCGTAATGGGTCCTGAGAAAGGCCTTGCGTTAATCGAGACAATACCGGATACCGAGGCCATTCTTATTTCATCCGGACTCGAATTCAAACAAACACTAACCAGCGGTGCAGAAAAATACATCAAAAAGTAAAAGGTGGTTCAGTAACAAATGTTTAGCCGTCGCCGGCACTGTAATTTGACCTTCTCACACTCAGCTATTCCTGCTTTTTCGCTACTAACTGACGTGGAGTCGGTGCGGTTTTGCCGCGGTATATAATCACACCGGTCGGGCATTTGTTCATGGCGGTTTCGGTTTGTTCAGAAGACTGATATTTTTCGTAGTCAAGCCTGGCAAGATTATCGGCAACGGCAAATAAATCAGTTTGCTTCGCGCACAGCCCGCAGGCGATGCAGCCGACCTTGCACATCTGGCGGGTGGTTTTGCCGTTTTCCCTGCTGCTGCACGCAACGGTCATCATATTCTCATAACTGAATGGAACCATTTCAATCAGATTGCACGGACAGGCCTTCGAGCATGCGCCGCAGCCGGTACATTTTTCATAATCAACCGTGGCCAGGCCGTCGACAATGTGAAGCGCATCGAACTTGCAGGCACTTACACAATCGCCGAAGCCCAGGCAGCCGAACCTGCAGGCCTGCACCGGCGGCTGCACGTCTGCGGCCGTGCAGGTTGGAATACCTGTATATTGGGCGTAATAAGTTTTATCCTCGCTGTGGGCCCGGCAGTGTACAATCGGCCTTTGGGGCGCACCGGAATCGCTTATTTGCAGGTTAAGTATCTCAGCGATTTTCGCGGCAGTATCCGCTCCGCCGGGAGCGCATTTGCCTATAAGTTCCGGCTTTTCCGCGACCGCCTTGGCATATGAGCCGCAGCCGGCAAAGCCGCACGCGCCGCAGTCAACTTTCGGCAGGGCCTCGTGGATTTGCTCAATCTTCGGGTCAATCTCGACCTTCAGCTTCTTGCTCGCAATAAGCAAAATCAGGGCAAAGCCCGAGCCGACCACAACCATCGTGGCTCCCGCCGGCCAGGCACTATTCCATAATTCAAGATAATTCATAGTCTATGAACTCATAACTCCCAACTAAAAACTCAATTACCTTATCATTCCGGCAAAACCCATAAACGCAAGAGTAAGAATACCCGCGGTAATCAGCGTAATAGGCGCTCCCTTCAGGCATTCGGGCACATCCGCAAGATTAAGATTTTCACGGATACCGGCCATAATACATATCGCCATTGTAAAACCTATCCCTGCCCCAAAGCTAAGTACAACAGCCTCAAGCAGATTATCAATACCCCAGAGATTGATAAACAAACACAAACCCAGTATGGCGCAATTGGTGGTAATCAGCGGCAGGAATATACCGAAGCTATCGTACAGTGACGGGAAGAATTTCCTCAGATACATTTCAACGAGCTGTACCGCCCCTGCAATAACCAGTATGAAACATACGTAACGCGTTACTTCAAGGTTCGCCGGCATAAGAATAAGATGGTCGATAAGCCATGTCAGCGTGCCGCTCAGCGTTACGACAAACGTTACTGCGCAGCCCATACCGAAAGCCATATCGATTCTGCCGCTGACACCTAGATAGGGGCATATACCCAAAAACTTGGTGAAGACCAGGTTGTTAATCAGCACAATCGATATAAAACCAGTCAGTAAAACGTTAAGTGTGTCCATTATTCCATGCCTTGCGCTTTAGTATAAATACGAAACTCGAATATCGAAATCCGAAACAAATTAGAAATACAAATTTCCGAAACACTATTTGCTTTTACGCAGAATTGCGTCAAAAATATTCATAAGTTCTGTAGCTTCTCTTTCCAAATCTTTCTGTTCGGCCTCCTGTTGGGAATCATTTCGTGTATCTATTAACCTTAACCAATATCTACTCTCTTTGGACTCTTTACGACATATTTTGGCCCTCATAACAAAGTCTTTCTTACTCAGCGCTTCGTTAGCTTCTATATAGTTAGCCCCAACAGAACCGGAGGTCCTAACAAGTTGTTTTCCATCCTCGATATTTCCTGCAGTTCTGGGTAACTTTTTGACAAATGTCCTGACTCTTTTTGCAAATGCAAGCGTACGGTCCTCAAGATCATATTGTTTTGGACTTTTAATTTCGGTCATTCTTATTTGTTTCGTGCTTCGGATTTCGAATTTCGGATTTCATTTTATATATTACACTACCGTTTCTAATTTTAGGTTCTGCCTTTCTTGCTAACTGCGTTTGCCAGTCCGAGCAAAAGTCCCAAACTAAGGAACGCGCCGACCGGCATCCTCATCGCCGCCCACGGCACGAAAGAGTCGGGCAGGATTTGTATCTCTAATATACAACCGGTGGAAAGAATCTCTCTGACGCTCGCGAGCACGCACAATGCAAGAGTAAAACCAATTCCCATTCCAACGGCATCGAGAATACTTACCATCAGCGTGTTCTTGCTCGCGCAAGCCTCGGCCCGACAAATTATTATGCAGTTGACGATTATCAAAGGCACATAGGGCCCCAGCGTCGCGCTCATCTCCGGCGCGAAGGCCTTGAGGAACAAATCTGCAATAGTAACAAACGTCGAGATTGTCAATGTAAACATAAGGATTCTAAGATGCGGCTTCAGCGCCTTACGCATCAGGCTGACGACAATATTGCTGCACAGCAATACGAAAATCACGCTAAGGCCCATAGTTAGCGCTGGCTTCACCGCCGCCGTCACGGCCAGCGTCGGGCACATACCAAGCAACAGCCTGAATACCGGGTTTTCCCGCCACAGACCCGCCAGAAACGTCCCGCCGTATTTATCGATAGCTACATCATTCGCCATCGCCGATTAATCCCTTCGTCAACAATTGCCCTTTAACCTGCTCAATATAATTGTTCAGTATATCCACAACCGCCTGACTGCTCACCGTCGCGCCTGTAATAGCCACAATCTCGGAATCGATTTTTTTGTCATCGCCGGTTTTTGAAAGCTCGAGTTTCATCGCGGGCGCGTTCCTGAACTGGTTCCGGTAGTAATCCAGTTTTATCTGGTCCCCGAAGCCCGGCGTCTCATTACTCGCCAGCACATCGAAGCCGGCCAGCTCTTCAAAGCTTGCATTAACGGCAATGACCAATTCGATTTTATCCGCAAAGCCGCTGCCTTCTGCAATGAAGGCCCACCCAAGACATTTGCCGTCTGCTGAGAGCGCCTTGTAGATGTCACTTTTAGCCGTTCTGTCTTTCGGAAGACTAACCTCAAGCTGTGTGACAGCCAAATCGAATTCTTCCGCCCCGCCAAGCAGTCCGCTCATCAGTCGATCGAGTTTATCGATTTTATTCTGCTGTATTCTGGGCATCCAGGCGGCGTTTGCTGCAGCCAGCAGCAATCCGAAAATAAAAGAACAAACAATCAGCAGCCAGCTTTGTTCAATAAAATGTCTTATGTGCCTAAGCATTGGGAACACCTCCGGCCGGGACAAGCTTGCAGAACCGGTCAATCAAAGGTGTTACTGCATTCATAAGAAGCACCGCGTACATAACGCCTTCAGGATACTCCCCGAGCAGACGAATCAACATAGTAATACCCCCGACTCCAATCCCGAATATATACATGCCCTTCGTCGTAAGCGGCGCGGTAACGGGGTCGGTGGCAATAAACAAGGCGCAAATCAGCATGCCGCCACTCATCAGATGTGCCAGCGGATTGATAAAGGCATCGGAATTAATAAAATAACCAATTGTCCCGATGAGAAACGCCGAACCTAAAACGGCCGACGGAATATGCGGTTGTATGGTTCTGCGGATAATCAGGTACACTCCGCCGATTAAAAGGGCAAAGGCACTTGTCTCGCCAAGGCACCCGCCGACTCGGCCCCAGAACATATCGGCCATCAGGCTGTTTGCACGGCTCGCAGGAACTAATTTTGTTTTATCCTCGATGTTTCTTGTTTTTAATGCCTGCTTGCTCCAGGCCAAAGGCGTGGCCTGAGTTACTGTATCGGGCATAGCAGCCGATATCGCCGGCATACGTGAGTCGATATTCGCCGGAACGGTCCAGGTTGTCATCAGCATACCAAAGCAGGCGGTCAGGAAGGTTCTGCCGACCATAGCGGGATTGAATATGTTCGAGCCAAGGCCGCCGAAGACCATTTTACCAATCGCGATTGAAAACGAGCTTCCGATTACCGCCGCCCACACCGGAATGGCCGGCGGCAGAGACAAGGCAAGAATCAATCCCGTAACCACCGCGCTAAAATCGCCAAGAGAATTGGGCTTCTTACGAATTAAATTACAAATCCACTCGGTTGCGACCGCGGAAAGCACGCAGCTTGCGATTAACAAAAGAGCATAATATCGAAAATAAAAGCCGGCAAAAGCAACCGCCGGAATAAGACCGATTATCACGTCTATCATCACACTGCGCGTCGAAAAATGATGCGATATGTGAGGAGCAGGTGATACCCTTATATTCTCAAGCATCGGTTCCTTCCCGTTAATTTTTATGTCGAATCCTGTTTTTTCCTGGCGACCGTCATTTTCCCCGTCCTGATATACCCGGTCAATTCTATATTGGCTGGACAAACATAGCTGCAGCATCCGCACTCGATACACGCCGACTGATGATAATCCTCCGCAACGTCAAGAAGCCCATGCTTGACCGCGTGGGCAATCTTCGTCGGATTCAAATTCATCGGGCAGGTCTCTATACACCTGCCGCAGCGAATGCAGGCGGTTTCCCGCATCTCATGCTTTGCCCCGCCGATTTCCTTTGCGTTTAAAACTGTAATCGCACCGGACGTTTTGGTTATGGGGCACGACAGGTCGGCGATGGAGATACCCATCATCGGCCCGCCAAGTATCACTTTCACAGCGTCAGACTTCAGCCCTCCGCAGGCATCTATCAGCTCGCCGACGGCCATACCTATTGGCGCATAGAAATTCCCCGGCCGTTCCACCCCCGGACCGGTAACGGTAACGACACGATGAGTCAACGGCTCATTGAAAACCACCGCCTCGGCGATTGCCGCCGCCGTGGCAACATTAAGGACCAGCACACTTATCATCGGCGGAATACCGGGCGTCGGGACATCCCGGTCAATAATCGATTTTATAAGCTGCCGTTCCCCTCCCTGTGGGTATTTTGTCTTCAGCGAAACAACTTCTATGCCGTCCGATTCACCAACCACTCGTTTCATTGCCTCTATTGCCTTCGGCTTATTGTCCTCGATGCCAATGACGCATCTCTCTGGCTTGAGAACTTTTCGCACAAGCTTAATCCCGGCAATTACCTGCTCGGTCCATTCGAGCATTACCCGGTAATCACAGGTGATGAACGGCTCGCATTCGCAGCCGTTGAGGATAATAGTCTTGATGGGATTTGCTTTATTTGGCTCAAGCTTCACTCGCGTCGGAAATCCGGCCCCGCCCATGCCAACGATACCGGCCTCACGGACGGCCTGTAATATCTGCTCGTCAGAAAATTTATTTTCATCAAACTCGGTACCAAACTTCGCAGCAACAGGTTGTTTAGCCGCTACGTTATCAGCCTCGACCTCAATGATTATACCCATAGCTCGCCCAAGAACCGGATGAGGCTGCAGCGAAATCTCTTTGACGGTACCGTTTAGAGGTGAGTGGACCGGTGCGGAGACGAAGGCATCGGCCTCGCCGATCTTCTGGCTGGCCTTGACAACGTCCTTCTTGGCTACTAACGACCTACAGACGGCTCCTATGTGCTGATTAAGCAATATGGCAAGCTGTTTGGGTACCGGGACTAACTGAATCGCACTGTTCTCGCTGGGCCCCTTGCGCCCGGGAGGATGAACTCCGCCGGGAAAAGTACGCCTTGTTTTAGCAGCGGCTATCACCGTCTTTGATAATCCTTCTACATCATCTTTTTTTTCATTGCGCTTCTAACAATCACGATTACGAGAAAAGCCGTAGCTGCGGCAAGAATGACAGAGGTCAAAGTAGCAACCGCTGGGCTCTGCATCAGATGTGCAAGGGTCTTTTGTAAGACTGCCAGGCCGATAATGAAGACGGCAATCGGCAATAAAAAAACCAAAAATACGCTTAAAGCGATGCAGGGGCCCTTCACATTACCCACCTGCTCGTAGATTTGCTTACAATCACGCCGCTGAGAACAGCTTTGACAAATTTGCTTTTCTGTCATACTTCTCACCGCACCAATAAAAATACGGACTATAATATATATTTGTTGAGCTTGCAAAGAAATTCCAATAGACTAAGACTGTCAGGATATAGAGGGGTTGTTATGATATCGAATCGGATACTTATAAGCCTGGGTCTTTTGTACGGCTTGGTTTTTACAGGTTGTGCGACGAACCCGATAACAGGCGAGAGTGAACTTATGCTTATTGCCGAGGACCAGGACATTGCCATAGGCAGGCAGTATGCTCCGGAAGTGGCAAGACAGATGGGCGGCAAGATAGAGCAGCAAGAGCTGCAGAACTACATCAACAACGTCGGACAGAGAATTGCCGCGGTCTGCCAAAAACCCCGGTGGCAGTATCAGTATGTTGCGCTAAATGACAAAACGGCTAACGCCTTTGCACTGCCGGGTGGCTATGTGTTTATTACAAAAGGAATGCTCGAGAAGCTCTCCAGCGAGGCGCAGCTCGCCGCCATATTGAGTCACGAAACGGCACATATCGTCGCGCGCCACTCCTCGGCACAGATGAGTCGGCAGATCGGTATGGAAATTCTACTCTCGGCTGTAACCTCTGAAAGCACATCACAGGGTGTTCTGACGGCCGCGAATCTCGGCAGGCAGATTATTGGCCTCGGCTACAGTAGGGAGCAGGAATCGCAAGCGGACATGGCGGGCATCGAGTATATGGTTAAGGCAGGCTATAATCCTTATGGTATGCTTGAAACAATGCAGTTACTTTTAGAGGAAAACGCGGTTCGGCCCATAGAATTCTTCTCTACGCATCCGAGCCCTGAAAACCGCATAGCAAAGATACTCGAGTATATCCAACAGCAATACCCCAATATCTCAAGCGGAAAAATTGGCGCCGAAGATTACCACAAGTACGTCCTGACAAAGTTGAATTAAGGCCGTCTCGCCGGGGTTTTAGATTATGCTCTGTAAACAATAACCATTTTCTTTGACGAGATTACTGTTGTATATCTTGAGCGGCTCTCGTCATTTTTTGGTTCTTTTCCGTATTTTCTCTTCGGTTGCACTGTAGTCACACTCAGGGCATCGGTCCGGATAGTCCCCCATTTCCTCTTCTTCGATAAAGAGCGCGCCACATTTCGGGCACTCCATACCGCGGTAAGCGGTCTCCTGGCCACATTCCTTGCATATAAAAGCCAGCTGGCTCATTACCCCCGGACCAAGTATAATCTGCCCCTTTGACCTGAGAAGCTCCCGGAATTCCTCCTGGGTTACTTCGTAACTGGCCTCGCAGTCCGGGTTATCACATAGCATCCAAATCCCGCCTCCCCGAATCGAATCGGTAATTCCACCACTGCCGGAGTCTGTAAATGACTCGATTACAAATCCGACCATGAGAAGCGCCGTTACTGCTACACTGACAAGCAAGGCAATTTTAAGCTGCTTTTCCTGCATAATCCGTACCTCCAGATAAAACAGCATCGTACACAAAACGATAGACTATTGGTCCGCCCGATTTTTGTCAAGAACCTATTTTTATTATGTCGGCCAAACGCCGGCAGGCGCCGGACGAGCCCTCTGCAGCACCCTTTCGGGCTCTTCGGGCATAGCCGTTCTGGCCGATAGATAAGCCGCCTCGATTAGGGCCATAGTCGGCAGATTCCCGGCCGCCTCGCAGCAAAGCTGAGTATCGACCGGCGAAAGTATACTCCCGGCAAAGTTATCAAGAAGTTGAATTGTCAGCTGCCGGTCATTGTACTCGTACCGGAATTCTTCGAGTACATTGCCGAGGTGGTCACATATAGTCAGTTTCTCGTCGGTGACGGTCAAATACTTTTCCTTACCGTAAATCCTGAGTACCTGCAGGACGGACCCAAAAACCTCACTCGCGACGAGATTACCTATCAGCCGGTCGCTGAATTTCATCGTCACGACCGCCACCTCCTCGGTCAGGTAAGACCGCTGTCGCTTGTCAGGAGCTTGGTTAAGGTTCAGCGAATAGACCTGTTGAGGAGTGGAAAAATTGGCGATAATCCGGTCAACCATTTCGTAACAGGGGTATAGCAGTACGCCGCCGCCGGCAAGCTCGGGGTCGCTCCGCCAGCTCTCGTCGCCGCGCTGCGGAAACGAGCAGAAAGCCGTTACAAGGTAAATATGCTCTAAACGATTTTGCATTACATAATCCTGTGCTGCACGATAGCTCTCGGCAAGGCGACGCAGGTTTATCACGCCGAACTTTACTTCTTCATTCTCTGCGAGCTTGACGAGTTGAGCAGCCTTCTCGAAGTTCGGCCCCGCCGGGGTAAGCTTAAGTACGTTAAATTTCTTCTTCATTGCCGCCTGGATGTACTCAAAACAGGTATGACTCGGAGCTGTCACCAAAAGGACGTCAAACTGGTTTTGGATAATCAATTGCCGGTAGTCGCTGTAGTATTCACAGTCGTATCTTTTTGCCAGCCTTTGGGCTAATTCGGCATCCGAATCAGCCACGGCCTGTAGATGATAATACTCACTCTGCCAGGCTGATTCAAGCAGATCCTGGCCCTTACCGGCCAGACCCAGTACCGCGGTTTTGAGCTTACCTTTATTCATTATTACCTTAATTTTACCTCTATCCGGCGAAAAAGAAACATTTATTTACCTGGATATAAATCAGCGGATTCCGCATAAAGCGGAATCACCATTTAACCAGTTACCATTTGTAATATTTTTTCATTTATTTTTATTTACATCCGGCTATTTTCCCGATACGATAAATATGGTTAGGGCATATTCTCGCGTCTCTCAAGAATATTCTCTTTAGAACACCGAGAGGCATTTATGGCCCTTTAGAGGGCCAAAGGAGCACACTCGTGAGCAAAGGTACAGTAAAATGGTTTGATGGGAAAAAAGGCTTTGGTTTTATAACTCCCGAAGATGGCGGTGATGATTTGTTCGTTCATCACTCACAGATCAAGACGACCGGCTACGCCAGTCTCAAAGACGGCCAGAGCGTGGAGTTCGAGGTCGGACAGGGCAAAAAAGGCCCTTGTGCGACCAACGTAATTCCTGGTTAATCAAGAGCAAAACACCACAAAAGCCAACGGGCTCCGTATTCAACCGGAGCCCGTCTCGTTTTAACACCAAACCAATCCAATCACTATTTAACCAGTTACAAGTTACCATTCTCCGATTCTTACTATCTGTGAAAGTAATTAGCCTTCACCCAGTTGAAGTTCAATATGAAATGCAAAACAACAAGACCGATTAATATTACTCCGCCACCCTCATGAAAAATCTCGAACGTCTCATACGATATCTTCGCGCGAAACAATCCCGTTACCGCCTGATTGACAAAAAAAACTACCAAAATCGGATTCAAAATCTTAAGCGCCGTATTTCTTTTCATAATTGTTCCCCATCAAATAAAAACCGTCAGCCAACTACTATTCACTAATGACACCTCCCTCCTGTCTTCTTTTTTTCAGTTATTGTCTCTTTTTCAGCACTAACTTAATGGAAACGTATGGGAACAGGAAGAACATAAAAGCAATCAGTTTTACAATCCCCATCCCGCAATACCATACCATATCAAAACTGCTCCTGTCTATCCGGAACCACCTCGAATGAATACTGTAGGCCCAATCCCCTGCCGCTATAGCGAAAAAAAACCAAATCAATAACACAAGGACGGAAAACAGCAAACATCGAAGCAAAACGCCCGCTGTCGCTTCCAATAAATTATTGAGCTCATCATTAGTCATATCAAATACCTCCATTTAATTAAAAGACTAAAATGACTTAAAACATTTTCCGTTAAAATACGACGAAAACAACAGAAACGGCGACTTTGCAGAACAAACCCAAAAAGCATTTAATATTCATACTACCTGCTATTTTACGCTCTTATTATCGTCCTTGGCCTTGCCCGCCATTTTGTCAAGGCCTTCAAGGCACAACTGCGACCACGTCTCCATCGTGTCCCGGACATCCCGCAGCTCACCGGGCGTCATAAAGGCCATCTGCGTAATCATCTGCTCTTTTTTGCTGACTTTGGGTGCATCCAATGACCAACAATGGACTATTCCGAGGTGGACACTTCCAACCTCGTTCAATTCGTCGTTGAGAAGTGCAACAACACGGTCAGTGTGGGTTGTTTCTACAGATACCTCCTCTGCTACTTCACGCTCAACGGCGGCAAGATAATTTTCGTACAAGTAAGCAAATAAAGTACTATTGTCGGCATCAACCGGATTTATATGGCCTCCGATACCAATGGACCTTAAACCAAGGAGACGTGTTTCGCCGGCCCGTTTCCCTCTGACGTAGTTAAGGTATTTGCCCTTATAGCTCATAATCACATAGGGAATGAGTTGCTTATAAGAGGGGTCAACTTCGGCTTTCGACCTCGGTATGAACCGGGGAACGCCGGGAACGAAGATTTTGCCGAGGTAGCGGTCCACGTCAAAAGCCAGTCCATTAAATATACCGGCCTGCTCAAGGGCCTTTCGTTCGATAACCAGTACCTGTTCATCCTGGGCCATCCGGCCGTTCCTTTTTTAGGACTCCGATTTTAAAACAATTCCCACAGGCCTTCAGGTCTATCCTCCAAACAGGTGTGCGAGTCGGCTGTTCTTGTTCGGCAGGATGAAATGGTCCGGCACGGGGAATTGAGAACATAACAGCAGCACTTCCTTGCCGACCTCTTCAATAACGGTCTCACTGTCCACGTTTTCAGCGACCTTGCTGATAAATCCGGCTATCTGCTGCATCTCTTCTTCTTTCATACCACGTGTCGTAACGGCCGGCGTACCCATTCGCAGGCCGGATGGATTGGCGGGGTGAGTGGGGTCTAAAGGGGTTGTATTGTAGTTGGTAACGATTCCCGCTCTGTCGAGCGCCTTAGCGAGTTTCTTGCCGGCCACCTTTTTATTTCGCAAATCGATTAATATTAAGTGATTATCCGTTCCGCCGGATGACAGATTAAAGCCGTGCTCGAGCAGTCCCTCGGCAAGAACTTTCGCATTTTTCACGATTTGTTTTGCGTATGCGACGAACTCCGGCGTGTCGGCCTCGGCCAGCGCAACGGCCACGGCGGTCAGCGTATGCATATGCGGGCCGCCCTGAAGGCCCGGGAAAACAGCCTTATCGACATTATTTGCGTGCTGTTTTTTGCAAAGAAGCATCCCGCCTCGCGGGCCCCGCAGCGTCTTGTGAGTTGTGGTTGAGACGATATCGGCGTATGGGACGGGGCTCTTGTGGATGCCGGCAACGACAAGACCCGCAATGTGGGCTATGTCACTGACGTGATAGGCATCAATGCTTTTCGCTATCTGGCCGAATATCTCGAAGTCGATTTCACGTGGGTAGGCGGTGGCTCCGGAAATGATGATTTTGGGTCTGTGTTTTTTGGCCACTTCTTCAATCTGGTTATAATCGAGTCTGCCGGTCTCAGGGCTGACTGTATATTGGACGGATTTAAATATCCTGCTTGTGACACTGACTTTCCAGCCATGTGTCAGGTGTCCGCCGTGGGGCAGTGACAGGCCCATAATAGTATCGCCCGGCTCGGCCAATGCCAGATATGCGGCCCAGTTGGCCACCGAGCCGGAATACGGCTGGACGTTTGCATGCTCGGCCTTGAAAATTTTCTTTGCTCTCTGGATCGCTAAAATTTCGATAAGGTCAGTAACCTGCTGGCCCTCATAGTATCGTCTGCCGGGATATCCCTCCGAATACTTGTTTGTCAGGCAGCTTCCGCTCGCAATCATCACCGCCTTTGACACGTAATTCTCTGAGGGTATCAGGCGAAGACGGCCGCTTTGTCGGGTTTCTTCCTGTTTTAATAGTTCATATATCTGAGGGTCGTACTGCTGGAGCGGCGAACTTGGACCGGCCTTTTCCATAGGGTAAGCCTCCTTATGAATAACCTCCTTATCGCTGACCAAAACTTTATAACACGGCCCACAGCCTTGTACAAGTATTTTCACCTCGTCCGTTATTTTTCGAGGGCCGGATAGTAGTGATTTTCTGCCCGGCCATAATGCCGGGCGTAATACATTTATTTTGTTGACAATACAAACTTGTCGGTTAGGATAGTCGGCTCAGGAAGGGCGGAAAAAAAGGAGCCGGCTTTTTGTCTACCTCGGACTACAGTACAGATTTACGGGAAGCGAAGGCCTTCTTTGAGCGAGCTGAAGAGGCCGCAGCAACGAATAACTTCGACTACGCCATTGATATGTACCTTGAGGGATTCAGGAGGGCCCCTGAGGCTATCGAAGAGGGGCATATGCCGCTACGTCAGATGTCCCTGACGCGCCAGAGTCTGGGTGGCAAAAAGCCTTCTGTGGTCGAAAAACTAAAGCATAGCCGGGTCAGGGACCCACTCGAGCGAATGCTCAACGCCGAGTACTTACTGGCCAAGGACCCCGACCATTTGCCGTATGCGGCGATGACCCTAAAAGCCGCTACAGACGGAGGCTACAATAAAGTCGCGGGCTGGATTGCGGACCTGCTCTTTCATGCGCTGGACGTAACAAGCAAAGCAGCACCGGAAATGTATCTGTTGTTGAAGGACAGCTACGGTCGGCTGGGGCAGTTTGACAAGGCCGTCAAGGCCTGTCAGTATGCGATAAAACTCAAGCCGGACAATGCTATGCTGCAGAGTGAGCTGAGGGACCTTTGTGCACAACTGACCGTCCAGAAAGGTAAATACGGCGAGGAAGGCGATTTCAGACATTCGATCAGGGACCGCGAAAAGCAGGAAATGCTGCAGGACCAGGAACGGGTAGTCAAAAGCTACGACTACCGTACGCGGGCAATTCAGGAGGCCAGGGATGCATTAGAGAAAAAACCGGACGTTGCAGTAAATATATTCAGGCTGGCCGATGCGCTGGCGGATATGGCCGAAGACCAATACGAAAATGAGGCCATAGAGCTTCTCGAAAAGAACTATGCCGAGCAAAAGGACTTCAGCTTTAAGCAACATTCAGGAAAGATACGGCTGCGACAACTGAGGCGCAAAATTCGGCTGGCAAATGCCCGTCTCAAGACCGGGCCCGCCAATAAACAGGCCCGAAGCGAACTGGCGGCCGCAGAGTCCACGTTCAATGACGTAGAGCTTGAACATTATCGACTTTGCGTTGGAAATTACCCAACTGACGTGCGAATGAAATACCAGCTCGGGCTGTGTCTTATGAAAAACAAGCAGTATGACGAGGCGATACCTATGTTTCAGGAGGCCCGCAAGGACCCGCATACCAAGGTCGCGGCAATGAACAATATGGGCGTATGTTTTTATATGAAGGAATGGTTCACAGACGCCATAGATGTTTACAAACAGGCAATCGACTCGTACGAAATAAAAGATGATGGAGTCGGAAAGGATTTGAGGTATAATCTGGCCCGGGCGTACGAGCAGCAGGGCCAGACGAGTGAGGCGTTGGAACTGTATCGCAAACTTGCTCAGGTTGATTACAGCTTTAAGGACGTCCGGGAAAGAGTGGACCGGCTGAGAAAAACAAGTAAATAGAGTAACTCTGCCGAAAATTAGCAGGATTAATGTAAAAGAGATAAAAGTAGTATCAGGAGATTACAGTGGCGCATTCGTTATCGGCTAAGAAGAGAATAAGGCAAAACGCCAAAAAAAGAGTGATTAACAGAGCACGTAAAAGTGCGGTTAAATCCGAAATCAGGCATTTCGAAAAAGCACTAAAAGACGGCGATGCTGAGATGGCACAGCAGCGGTTCAGGCTTGCTGTCAGGAGTCTGGATAAGACCGCCTCAAAGAGTACAATGCACAAGAACACCGCGGCCCGCAGGAAATCACAACTGGCCAAACGGTTAAATACGCTCATCGCAAAAAAGGCCTCAGGCTAAAGCTTTTGTAGTGCTCGATTTAATCTTTATGCAACCAAAACGTCCGGTCGATATAATGAATCGGCCGGGCGTTTCTTTTAGCGCCCGAAAAAGACCGATAAAATGACTGAATATTTTAAAAAGAAGATATTAAAGTTCCTCGCACACCCGGATTACACGCCGGTGAAGCTGCGTTCTTTGGCGCGGGCGCTGCAGGTCTCGGACGAGGATTACGGCGAATTCAAGGGCTCTTTTGAAGAATTACGGAGGGCCGGGCGGGTTGTTATAGGGGCCAAGAATCTGGTTGGCTTGCCACCGCTGGCCGGCAGAGTGATAGGGACTTTCCGAGCCAATCCGAAGGGATTCGGATTTGTCAGGCCGTTACACGGCACCTCCCACGGCGACCTTTTCGTGCCCCCACACGCCACCTTTGATGCAATGACCGGTGATACGGTTATGGCTCGCGTGGTCAAGAAGGGTAAGCACGCCGGCCAGATGCGATATAACGGCGAGATACTCGAGGTACTCGAACGGGGTCGGAACAAACTGGTCGGAACCCTGCTGAAGCAGGCTGATGGATGGATTGTCAGGCCCGACGGAACAGAATTCTTTGAACCTGTAAGCGTTGACGATGTAACCGCCAAGAATGCCGGCGAAAACGATAAGGTTGTGGTGGAGATACTGGCCTATCCGACGGACAGATACCTGGCTCGCGGAGTCATAATCGAGGTACTGGGCAAGGCCGGCCAGTATAAAGCAGAGATAAACGCAATCATCCGTCAGTTTCAGTTGCCGAGGGAGTTTGATGCCGAGTGCCGGGAGCAGGCAAGCAAAGCGGCTGGCCGATTCGACTCGGCTGAGCACGGCAGGAGAGACGATATTACCGAACAAACCATAATCACCATAGACCCGCCTGACGCCAAGGACTTTGACGACGCGATAAGCCTTAGCAGGGACCGTGACGGCAACTGGGTCCTGGGTATTCATATTGCCGATGTCAGCGCCTTTGTGCCGATGGATTCGCCTCTTGACATTGAGGCGAAGAAGCGCGGCAACAGCGTGTATCTGCCGGGCAAGGTTCTGCCGATGCTGCCGGAGATTTTGAGTAACGGCGTTTGTAGTCTTCAGCCGGGTCAGAAACGATTCGCCAAGAGCGTATATGTAACTTATGACGAACAGGGAAACATCCTGGATAGAAATTACGCCAACAGCATTATTTGTTCCAAGGCCCGGCTGTCATATCAACAAGCCGATGGAATCCTGAAGGGCAAGGCCGAAGGTTTTCCCGGCGAGGTTGTAGTACTCCTGAAGGATATGGAGTACCTGGCCAAAATCATAGAGAAACGGCGAACAAGAAATGGAATGATACAGTTGGACTTGCCCGAGACGGAATTGATTATAGACAACAAGGGGCGGGTGGTTGATGCGCAGCCGGCGGATAACAGCTACCCGCATACCATAATTGAGATGTTTATGGTCGAGGCGAACGAGGCCGTGGCGGTTTTGTTTGACAGGTTCGGTATCCCGCTTATGCGACGAATTCACCCGGAACCGGACCCCCTGAGTATAAAGAACGTATCGCGTTTTATCAAAATCTGCGGCATCAAGTTGCCCCGCCGGCTTGACAGGGCCACGATACAGGATTTGCTGCGGGCGGTAAAGGGCAGGCCCGAGGCCTTCGCCATAAATCTTGCAATCCTGCGCAGTCTCGCGCGCGCGGAATATTCACCGCATCATATCGGCCATTTCGCCCTGGCCTCGAGCAATTACTGCCACTTTACCAGTCCTATCCGGCGGTATGCGGATTTGACGGTGCACAGGCTTCTGGGCTGCTACCTCGAGTATCGGCTGAATATGATAGGCCTGGAAGAGGTCCTGCCGGAATTTGAGTTGGCTGAGATAGGAAGACACATTACATTCACCGAACAACGGGCCGAAGAGGCGGAAAATGAACTCAAGACCGTCTTAATTCTACAGATGCTGAGCAAGCGAATCGGCGAGGAGATGAGCAGCGTTGTTACAGGCCTTACGAATTTTGGCGTCTTTGTGCAATGTTTGCGGTTCGGCATTGAAGGTCTGATACAGATGGAGGACCTCGGCGTCGACGAATGGAGATATGATGGAAGGAGCCAGCGGGTTGTTGGCCGGCATTCCGACAAAGGTATTTCTTTGGGCCAGCCGATGAAGGTGCGTATAGTTTCGGTAAACATTCCCGCCCGGCAGTTAAACCTTGCGCCCGCTGAACCGCTGGTCCGCAGCCGCGAGCAGTTAGGGAATAATAATGCTCATAGAGGGCGAAGGAAAAGACCTGTCCGCAAGACTAAAACAGCGACTAACTGGCGCTAAAACCGCCGGCGCTAAAATAATAACCGCTGCCGGCGAATGGCCGACCGAAGAGCCCGATTGCTGCCAAAAAATAAGGATACAAAAAAGCCGAGCTAAAAAGCTCGGCCTTTTCGATTAGAATCATTTTCGCTCGGTGAATTACTTGGGTAAATCCTCCGGCGAAACATCTTCTGCCCACAGATCACCGTATATCACGCGATAAGTTTTTGAGTCTTTTGGCTGATACCAGAATACCGCCGTCTCAGAATCGCCGAGTTTTACGCCACGCCCGTCGTAGTGCCAGTCGATTCCGTTTAGCCCCAGTTGCTGGAAGAACACAAGTCCTCGTCCAAAAGTCATACCAAGCTGCATTTTCTCCTCGTCTGATATGTTTAATTTACCGATTTTCTCTCCTATCCGACCAGTTAGTTTCATTAAATCTTCGAGGTTCAGACTTTCAGGGAAATTGCCATTGTGAAAATGTTCCACCAATAGCCGAAGGGTGGTAACAAAGTCCTGCTCCGTGAACTTGCTCATATCAAAGTCTTGGTCACTCAGCGTATAGCCATCAGGAACGTCCATGCTGACCAACGATTCATCGACCGGCACATCAAACTCGATGTTCTTGAGAACGTAACGTGTCTGTCCATAGCGTAGTTCAATACGGATCGGCCTGGCCGTCCTGGCATTAGCCCAGATTGTAACCTCTTCGTTATGGCTGCGAACCAGAAATCCAATCGCTTTTTGGCCGTCAATCTCCATTTGTCCAAGTTCCTCAACCGGAAGGCCTTTCAATCTGTCAACGGCATTTCTGACAAATTCCATTAAGTTCCTGGTTTGTTCACCAATCGTTCCCTTTATGTCTATGTAGGCTGCGCCTTTGCTCGGGGGATCCAGGGTAAGCATCTTGGCTTTCTCCAGGTCGAGTATCAGGATAGTATCCATATCCGGGAATGTTCTTCTGATTCTCGATCCTACGACTATATCATGAATGACCGGTCCCGTTTCTTCTTTGCCCACAACGAAATCAAAAACTACAGTACGGGCATTAAGAATCGGCTTGATGACATCGGCAAAGCTCACGGTGCCACCGAAAAACTGGTTGATACCCAAAAATGCCGCTATAATTATCACTGCCGCAGCGGCCAGTTTTGTCATTTTGCTTTTCATAATATACTCCCACAAAACATAATGTTTCGGCTGTCTTGTTTGTACTAAAGCGTCACTAAAATCCCTCGATGTTTCTTCTGCGATTCTGTGCACATCACTCGGCACATCCTCACTGGCTAATCTTTTCAGGATTTCCTTAATATTTTCTCCGTTCATCTTGTTCGGCCCCCTTCCGCCAAATTCGCTAATCTTCTTTTCAAAGTCGACAGCGCCTTTGATACATTTGACCTTGCACCGGCCTGGCTACAACCTAACTGCTCTGCAATACTCTGGTAATCTTTTTGCTCTAAGTATCGCATTACTATCGCCCTTGCCTGTTTGGCGGGAAGCTGAGCAATGGCTCGTCTTATCAGGCCGACCTGTTCACGGTCATAGATTTTGCGGTAAGAAGTAACGTGGGGCGAGGCCTGCCCTGTCAACTGTCCATCTTTACCGATGCGGTTTCGCCATGCCTTCGAGACGGCTGTTAGTGCGATTCTGTAAATGTACCCTCCAGCTTTTTTGCTGTTGAGCTTTTCCACGTGCCGCCACATCCCCAGCAGGGCGTATTGCAGAGCCTCGGCAAAAAGCTCCTTATCACCACTCAGTTTCCAAAGAACCGTCTCCAGAAAGCTTGAATACCTGGTTCTCACATGCTCAAAAATAATCAGCTGCTCCGAATACTTCATCTGGTTAAGCTCCAGGACTCTAAAAGGCCAGAACATGTTCTGCTCCACATAATAATAACCTGCGGCAACTGACATTGTGTAAAACTTTTTCGCAGATGTATTGACGTATAGGTGAAAGTTTTCCTTTGGCTTCTTGACTTTTTGGTGATGTTCCGGCATACTAAGGCATTGAAGTTGTTAAAAGGTAAATAGTTACAGTTTGGAGTGAGCGATGAGAGCAGCGGATATGAAAAAGGGGCAGACCATCATTGTCGATGGCAGTCTTTATGCAATTGTGGATTTTCAACACGTCAAGCTGGGCAAAGGCGGCGCGGTCTATCAAACGAAACTCAAAAGCATCGTCGAGGGAACGACTCAAACCATAAGGTTTCGGTCCGAGGAGAATGTCGAAGAGGCCTATTTAGACAGACGCACGTACGAATACCTTTATTCGTCTGGCAGTGAGCACGTATTGATGGACATCGAGACTTACGACCAGATAAGCCTTGATGACGAGGCCTTTGGCGACGGGCCGAAGTACCTAAAGCCCAACACGCGACTTCAGGTCAGTATGTATAACGGCAAGCCAATCGTTGTTACGCTGCCAAACACCGTAGATTTGCTGGTAACGCAGACGCCACCGGAGATTAAGGGCGCCACCGCTACAAACCAGTATAAATCGGCCACAATGGAGACCGGCCTGGTCGTGGCGGTGCCGCCGTTCATCAAAAATGGCGACGTTATCCGGGTCGATACCCGCAGCGGCGAATATGTAACGCGGGCCTAAGTAATCAGGCGGAAAAGTAAAATGCCATTAGATAAAATCGGCGAAACTCTGGTAAAAATTTTCGGTTCCCGCAATAAGCGATTAATAAAGAAATACTCACGGGTTGTGGACGAGATAAACGCGCTGGAGCCGGGTTACCGGCAAATCTCTGACTCCGAACTGAAGGCTGCAACGACCCGGCTTAAGCAGCGTCTTGCCGAGGGCCGGACGGCGCAGGAAATCCTGCCGGAGGCCTTCGCCGCGGTGCGGGAAGCCTCAGACAGGTATCTCGGAATACGTAACGTCCTTCGTGACGAACATAAGTTCGACCCCTCCCAGCTCAGCGATGATGGCCTGGTAACATTTGAGAATCTAAAACGTCAGCTTGCCGAGGGTATAGACATACACGAGCTTGATGTGCCGGTAGAGTTTAACGCAGAGATTCGGCAACTTTTTCCACAATCTAAGCCACCCTTCCGGTTCCGACATTTCGACGTCCAATTGGTTGGCGGACAGGTACTTTTTGAAGACAAGATTGCCGAGATGGTAACCGGCGAAGGCAAAACACTCGTCGCCACCCTTGCGGCATATCTGGTTCATCTTACCGGCAGGAAGGTCCATATTGTTACCGTCAATGACTATTTGGCCAAGCGCGACGCCGAGTGGATGGGGCCGGTTTACAGGGCGCTCAGCCTTACGGTCGGGGCCATACAAGCAGATATGGATACCTCCGGCTCCGAACGGAAAGCCCAATACCAGTGCGATATTACCTACGGAACAAACAACGAATTCGGCTTTGACTATCTTCGCGACAATATGAAACTGTCACTGGAGCAGATGGTTCAGGGTCCTCTGGATTATGCGATAATTGACGAGGTCGATTCGATTCTGATTGATGAAGCGCGAACTCCGCTGATAATCTCAGGCCCCGCCTTTGACGAGGCCGGCCGGTACAAGAAGGCCGATGCCGTTGCCCGCCAGTTATTAAATCTGCAAAGTCACCACAGCCGCATCAAGAAGCAGATTGATTCCGCCCAGCGTCAGTTAGCCAATGCCGAGGGCGAATTAGCCGACGCAAAAAAACAGAAAGATAAGCAGCGCATCGAAAAAGCTCAGACCGTAATAGAAAGCAAACAGGCCGAGCTTGAAACAGCAGAGGCAAAATTAACGGGTGCAACTGAGTATTTCGAGGTAGAAGTTGACCGCAAGGCCGTCCACCTGACACACGAAGGAATAACCGCCGCGCAGGAGGCCGCGGGTGTGGGCTCATTTTTTACAGGCTCCAATATGGAATGGCCACATATGTTAGAGCAGAGC
>Ga0315539_1000297_pt1 | contig 37806 bp, 26 predicted proteins | sample SalMarSW160150MG_FD_203097 | JGI IMG/M metagenome (GOLD analysis project Ga0315539, IMG submission 203097) | Salt marsh sediment microbial communities from the Plum Island Ecosystem LTER, Massachusetts, United States - Salt Marsh Sediment SW1601-150 ...
TCTCCTGTGCTTCCAGGGAGGTTCCAACGCCAAGCAGAAAAAGAGGGACCAACCAGGGGAGTATTTTTTTTTCTGTTAACGCAAAATAATTTTCACGATCACGCTTTAATCTGTTCATATCCCTTATCCGTTATCAATAAGTATGCCGGAATGGTTACTGTTTCGTGTTTGCCAGCTGGGTGAAAAAACACTAACCCGTAATCGCTTTGATCCCCGGAAGTTCTTTCCCCTCCATGTATTCAAGCATTGCACCACCCCCTGTAGAGACATAACTAACCTTGTCAGAAAGATGAAACTGGTTGACTGCAGCTACAGAGTCCCCACCACCGATGAGACTGAAAGCACCCGTTTGAGTGGCACTGGCAATGGCTTTTGCAATTCGTTGTGTTCCCTTTTTAAAATTTTCCATTTCAAATACACCCATCGGACCATTCCAGAGGATGGTTTTAGATTGGGAGATGACCTTTTCGTATGTTTGAATGGTTTCATCCCCGATATCCAGTCCCATCCAACCATCCGGTACTTCACCTGCTTTTGAAAAATCCCTCCGGGCATTATTGTTAAATGCGTCAGCAATTACATTGTCAACGGGGAGATAAAGGGACACATTGTGGGCTTTGGCTTTGTCAATGATCTCAAGAGCCAGGTCAAGTTTATCCTCTTCGACCAGCGAAGAACCGATTTTACCACCCTGGGCTTTGATGAACGTATACGTCATCCCACCTCCGATGATCAGGTTATCAATCTTGCTTAAAAGCTGTTCAATAATGAGGATCTTATCTGAAACCTTCGCTCCCCCCATGATGGCTGTGAAGGGTTTAACCGGATTGTGTAACACCCTGTCCATGCTGTTCAGTTCATTTCCAATGAGGTATCCGAACAGTTTGTCCTCTTCGAAAAAATTTGCAACAATAGTGGTTGAAGCATGGGCACGATGTGCCGTTCCGAAGGCATCGTTCACATAAACATTGGCCAGACGGGAAAGCTCTTTGGCAAACCCTTCATCGCCCTTTGTCTCTTCCGGATGAAACCGAAGGTTTTCCAGTAAAAGCACCTCTCCCGGTTTAAGGTTTGTGGCCAGTTGAAATGTATCATCCCCAATGCAATCGGGAGCAAATTCAACCGGCAGTCCCAGCAATTCGGAAAGATGCGGAACAACATGTTTTAAGGAGAACTTCTCTTCATATTGACCCTTTGGCCTGCCAAGATGAGACATCAGAATAACCGCACCGTCGGACTGCAGGATTTTATTAATGGTTGGTAACGCTGCCCGTATCCTGGTATCATCAGTAATTTCGAATTGATCGTTTAACGGGACATTGAAGTCAACCCGGACAATTGCCCGCTTTCCCTCGAAATTGTAATTGTCAATTGTTTTCATTTCCAATCGTATTTAGTGAAAATTGATTACATCTCTACCTCATTCGAAAACAAAATTATTAAGTTTAACGCGTATCGCAATGCGAAATGAAATAATAATTGAGATACCAATCCCTCGTGAAGGGTAAACGGGATTACACGGGAACAACTTTTTCCCGTGATATTGCTTTAAGTTTTGCGTACCTTTGCCAGATAGTAACAGCGTTGCATCAATCATGCTTTTTAAACACATTGTCGGACAGGAAACGGTGAAACAACGATTAATCCACTCTGTGGTTCAGGGCAGAATAAGTCATGCACAACTCTTTCTGGGCCCTGAAGGGTGTGGTAAATTGGCCCTGGCAGTTGCCTATGCTCAGTATTTAGCCTGCGAGAATCGGGGAAAATCGGATGCCTGTGGCGCCTGTCCCTCCTGCCTGAAATACGAAAAACTCATCCATCCTGATCTCCATTTTGTCTATCCCGTTTCAACCACAAAAACCATTACCAAAGATCCCATTAGTAACGATTTTATACAGGAGTGGAGGAGCGCTGTGCTTGACAATCCATACCTCTCCTTATCTCAATGGTATGAACGAATCGGAATAGAAAATAAACAGGGCATCATCAGCCGGAAGGAAAGTCACGAGATGATTCGCATCCTTAACCTGAAATCTTTTGAATCGGAATATAAAGTGATGATTATTTGGATGCCGGAAAAAATGAACCAGGTTGCCGCAAATAAAGTATTAAAAATTGTGGAAGAACCACCACCAAAAACCCTGTTTATACTGGTTTCCGAAAATACACATACATTCTTACCTACCATGTTATCCAGAACTCAAATCGTTAAGATACCCAGGGTTGATGATCAAAGCATGACAGACTCCCTGAAAGAATACGATATGCTCACTCCGGAAGCGTTGCAGAATATCGTTAAGCTGGCAAATGGGAATTATTTGATGGCCCGGAATTTACTCTATGAAAGAGAAGAAAATGAATTTCACCTAACCCAGTTCACTGCTATGATGAGGCTAACCTATGGGGGTAAAATACCGGATATCCTGCAATGGATTGATGATCTGGTTGCCCTGGGAAGGGAGAAACAGAAACATTTTCTTCTGTACGCAACACGCATGATCCGTGAAAATTTTATGCTGAATCTAATGGCCGGTAAAGATCGTGAAGTGATTTACCTCACTGAGAAGGAGGCAGAGTTTTCAAAGAACTTTTCTCCATTTATCAGGGAGAAAAACGTAGCATATATCGTCGATGAGTTGAATGAAGCCTTCGCAAATATCTCGGCAAATGCAAACAGCAGGATTGTTTTGTTTGACCTTTGCATGAAAATCATGAGATTAATTAAAATGGATTTTTAATTAACTTTACCTCCCGCTTACGGGAAGGTAAATTACCAAATTCCCCTCTAAGGGATTAAACAATTGAGTTTAACTATCAGAAAAGCAATGAGTGAACATGGCAGTAATGTAAGACTCGATGGTACATCCTTACAGGTAAAATCCCCAAAATATTCCGGAGGTTGTTTTAAACTCAACGTTTATGATTGGTTGAATGATGTTCCGGAAACAGAGATCTCAGGTGACCTGGTGGAAGTGCGGTTTAAAAACACAAGAAAGGGTTTTTACCGAAATACAAATAGGCTGCGGCTGATGATCGGAGATATAGTTGCTGTGGAAGCTTCTCCGGGGCATGATATCGGAATCGTTTCGTTAACGGGAGAACTTGTCCTTCACCAAATGAAGAAATCCAATACCCCTGTTGAATCGGATGATCTTAAAAAGATATACAGAAAAGCAAAACCGGCAGATATCGAAAAATGGCAGGAGGCCATTAGCCTGGAAGATTCAACCATGCTGAAAGCAAGAAAAATAGCGGAAGACCTGAACCTGGACATGAAAATCGGAGATGTTGAATACCAGGGAGACAACACCAAAGCCATTTTTTATTATATCGCTGATGAGCGCGTTGATTTCAGGGAACTGATAAAAGTCCTGGCAGATGAATTTAAAATCAGAATCGAAATGAGACAGATCGGAGCCAGGCAGGAAGCGGGACGCATAGGAGGGATTGGCTCATGCGGCAGGGAATTGTGCTGCGCATCATGGATAACGAATTTTGTCTCTGTTACTACCAGTTCGGCAAGATACCAGGAGTTGTCACTTAATCCGCAAAAATTAGCCGGCCAGTGTGGTAAACTGAAATGCTGCCTGAATTATGAACTGGATTGCTATCTGGATGCTCAAAAGGATTTTCCGGACAGATCCATTCCCCTGGAAACCGAACAGGGGACGGCGTATCATCAAAAAACAGATATCTTCAGAAGGCTGATGTGGTATTCATACGAGAAAGATACCTCGGTAAACCTTACACCCATTGCAATAAAACGGGTGCTGCAAATCCATCAACTGAATAAGAAAGGGGGAAAAGTACCATCACTCATTGCTCAAGAGAATATTCCTGACCGTAAAATCCTCGATTACGAGAATGGTGTTAATGAAGACAGTTTAACCCGGTTTGATAAAGAATCTGGCAAATCTGGCAAAAGCAAAAGGAAAAAAGGAAAAGGTAAATACCGGACCAATAACAGGAAACCTTAATGACAGGTAAAGACTTCCAGCCCATTTTCCGAAAAACCGGATCGTTAATGAATGTTCCTAATTCAAAGGAAAAACCCGTGAAATATGATTCAATAATCAACCCGACTCTGTGGCTGGTGTTGATTGCACTGATCTGCTCCTGCGATCGAAACCGGGTCTTTGAAGAATACATAACGCTACCGAATCATCGATGGGACAAAACAAATGTTCTCGTTTTTAATGTGGACATAACAGATACAATCAACCCCCATAACATCTGCGTGAATGTTAGAAATGGAGGACAGTATCAGTACAGCAACCTTTTTCTTTTTATTCGAACCGTATCACCGTCCGGACAGTGGATTCGTGATACGATTGAATGCACACTGGCTGACCAAAAAGGACGTTGGCTTGGTAGCGGATTGGGAGATATCGCTACCCTCCAGGTCCCTTACAAGGTGAATGTACGCTTCCCTTACCCGGGATTGTATAGCTTTGAAATTGAGCAAGCCATGCGAACCGACCAGTTAAAGCATGTGTTCGATATAGGTCTGCGGGTTGAACGAATGAAATGAACACCAACGGATATCCTGTGGGGAAGAGAAAACGTAAAAAATGGGCTGAAATGGAGACCTTCCAACACGTTTTTCAGCCTCCATTTCAGGAAATTTATAATAAGGACTTTCACCTGAAAGGAAAGTGGAAAGAAAAATTTTTTAAGAACGATAATCCCATTATACTGGAACTGAGCTGCGGAAAAGGTGAATATACCATCGGACTTTCTACCAGCTCTCCCCAACGGAATGTTATTGGAATCGATATCAAGGGAGCCCGCATATGGAAAGGGGCAATAACAGCATTGAATGAACAGTTGAAAAACGTTGCTTTCATCCGGACGCGTATCGAACAGATAACCTCCTTTTTTGCGAAGGATGAGATCGCTGAAATCTGGCTTACCTTCCCCGATCCTCAAATAAAAAAAAGAAGAAATAAAAAACGACTTACCACAGCCCGATTTCTTAATGCATACCGGGAATTCCTGTCACCCGGCGGATGCATTCACCTGAAAACGGATAGTAAAGTCCTCTACGACTATACAATGCAATTGATTGCATACAATGACCTTCCACTGATCTTTGCATCAGAAAATCTATATGAAGAACCCAATATCGACCCCGTTTTGTCCATCACTACCCATTATGAGAAACAGTTCCTTGAACAGTATGTGACGATTAAATACCTTTGTTTTCAACTGCCTATAGATACAGTAATCCATGAACCGGAATAAGTTGCTGGAACGCTCTTTTTTTGAACGGGTGTATGAAGTCACCCGACAAATTCCCTATGGGAGAATTACCACCTATGGATCCATCGCCAGGTATCTCAGTTCGGGAAGAGCAGCCCGGATGGTCGGTTGGGCTCTTAACAATTCGCATCATCTTCCCGATTTCATACCTGCACACCGGGTGGTAAACAGAAATGGTGTCCTCACAGGAAAGCATCATTTTGGAAATACCAATACCATGAGCCAGCTTCTCGAGAATGAAGGCATAAGGGTTGAAGATGACCGGGTCATCAACTTCGAAAAGCACTTCTGGGATCCGCGGAAGGAACTGAGCGATCCATCCATTATATAAATAAAAACTGTATATTTGTATTTTAATTTAAATCAAATTAACATAATAAACTTGATTTTACCATGAGTTTTACCCGGCAACAGGTTTTAGATGCATTAAGCAACGTAGTTCATCCGGAAAAGAAAAAGGACATTGTTTCATTGGGGATGGTTGATGATCTTACCATCAAGGGCAAAGAGATTCGTTTTTCACTCCTGTTTCCCAGATCAAATGATCCGTTTATTTCTTCAATTAAGAAAGCATGCGTAAAGGCAGTTCTGGCAGACGTTGACTCAGAAGCTCAAATTCAGGAGAACATTACGGTAAAAGTTCCGCCGGCTGAACCAAAGAAGGAACTGTTACCCGGTGTGAAAAATATTGTTGCGATAGCCTCGGGGAAAGGGGGCGTGGGAAAATCCACCATTGCTGTTAACCTCGCTGTATCGTTAGCGAAGAAAGGATTACGTGTGGGGTTGATTGATGCAGATATCTATGGACCTTCCATTCCGAAAATGTTTGGTGCGGTAAAAGCCAAACCATTTGTTAATCAGGTTGAAGGGGTTGATATGATTGTTCCGATAGAACGTCACGGAGTGAAATTGTTATCCATCGGATTTTTTATTGATCCGGATAGTGCACTGGTTTGGCGTGGACCCATGGCTACGAATGCCCTGAAGCAAATGCTCGGGCAGGGAGATTGGGGAGAACTCGATTATTTACTGGTTGACCTTCCACCCGGAACCAGCGACATCCACCTTACACTGGTTCAGGAGGTTCCTGTGACGGGTGCAATTATCATCAGCACGCCGCAGGAAGTAGCACTGGCAGATGCCATTAAAGGAATTAACATGTTTACAGGCGATAGAATCAATGTGCCGATTCTTGGACTGGTGGAAAACATGGCCTGGTTTACCCCGGCTGAACTGCCTGGAAACCGGTATTATATTTTTGGTAAAAATGGTTGTGAAAAGCTGGCAAAGAAATATAACGTCTCCCTGTTGGGGCAGATCCCGGTAGTTGAGAGCATTTGTGAAGATGGAGACATGGGAAATCCTTCCGCTTTGGATGAAAAATCATCCACAGGCAAAGCGTTTGTAAAGCTGGCTGAAAATGTGATAAAGCAGGTTGAGATTCGTAACAGAGAACTGGAACCCACACAACGAGTTGAAATTACCCGTAAATAATGATTGTATGATATAAAAAAAATGAACATGGAAGCAGAAAAGAAAGTCCAACTTTTAAGCAGGATAGATCGTGCCCTGGATAAAATACGTCCTTTTCTTCAGGCGGATGGGGGAGATATTTCCCTGATTGATGTGACCGATGACATGGTGGTCAAAGTAAAACTGGAAGGAGCATGCTTTGGCTGTCCGTTCAGCCAGCAAACCCTGAAATCAGGTGTTGAACAGGCACTGTTAAAAGAGATCCCTGAATTAAAGGAGGTTCAGCCTGTTAACGATTAACATCCGGACTTCACCGTTTCTGAAGGGCTTTTTAAGCCCTTTTTTTTTGCCGGGGATAAACCGGATTATAAAATATTCCATGGATCATAAAATATGTTTGTAAATTACCAGTTTATTCTCTAAGACAACCCGGTAGATTGATTACAAGAAAGATTACATATTGCTTGCTGGGTTCACTCACATTGATCCTGGTTGCCGGTTGTTCAGCTGAAAAGAATACCAGCTTGAGCCGGAATTACCATGGACTCACCTCTCATTATAATATCTATTTTAACGGTTATGAGAGTTTTCTTCGGGGTGTGGAAAAATGTGAGGATGCATTTGTTGATGATTATTCCAAAATACTCTCCCTGTTTACCTATGTCGATGAAAATATTGCTAAACAGATCGCTCCTGAAATGGACCTTGCCATACAAAAAGCCTACAAAATTATAACATTACATTCAATCACGGCCAAACCGGAAATGGAAACGGACGAAATGACCGATGATGAAAGGGCGTTTTATAATCAACCTGAATATAACCGGTGGGTGGATGACAGCTATCTGTTGATGGCAAAGGCTCAGTTTTATAAACATGACTATCATATTGCCCTGAATACGCTGAAGCTCCTAATCAGTGAAGCCCTTGATGAAGAAACAAGGATGGAAGCCTATATCTGGCTTGCCAGAACAAACATCGAACTGGAAGAATATAAGGAAGCAGAACGGATATTAACATTCATTGCTGATGAACAGCCGGTAAAGGAGAAAATGGCTGTGGAGTATCATGCCACCTATGCCCATTATTTCCTGAAACAGGAAGAGTATGAACGGGCTATCCCTCACCTGACCCTTGTCGTGGATAGAGTCCGCCGGAAAAAAGATAAACAGAGATATACCTTTGTTCTTGCGCAGCTTCATGAAGAGACAGGTGACTTTGTGGTAGCATCTGATCTGTACAAAGATGTGATCAGAATGAATCCACCCTATGAAATGACATTCAATGCAAGAATCAATAAAGCCGGATCATTCGATGTAACCAGAGAGGATAGTGAAGAGATCAAAAAGGACCTGAAAAAACTGCTCAGGGACAAAAAGAATATCGATTACCAGGACCAGATCTATTATGCATATGGTAAAATAGCATACAAGGAAAACAGGATTGAGGAGGCGATCGATTATTATAAAAAATCGGCTGCAAGCAGCATATCAAACAGCTTTCATAAGGGACAATCCTACCTGGAAGTTGCCGATATCTATTTCAGCCAGCTTGATTATCAACATGCCCAGGCTTATTATGATAGTGCTGTTGCGTTCCTGGCGCAAGATTATCCCCACCTGGATCAGATCCGTACAAAATCGCAAAACCTGACTGAACTGGTCAAGTATATAAACATTGTTGAACTGGAAGATAGCCTGCAAATGGTTGTCGGATTATCTGACCAGGACAAATTTTCACTGGTTGATGGGATCATCAGAGAACTGAATGAAAAGGAGCAATTAGAGCGGGAAGAACAAATTGAACGGCAGTACAATACCATGAATTATTATGAGAACGAACGACGGTTCAGGAATGATATTCAACGGGAAGGGAAATGGTACTTTTATAATCCTTCGGCGTTGAGCTTTGGACGGAATGAATTCCGGTTAAAATGGGGGGAGAGAAGGCTGGAAGATAATTGGCGGCGTGCTAACAAATCAACCGTAAGCTTCGTTGCGTTCACCAGTGAATCCAACCAGGCAAATCCAGATGTGACAGGAGATAACCTGGGTACCAGTGATGTAAAATCACGTGAATATTACCTGAAAGATCTTCCTGTAAATGACTCCCTGCTGAAGATATCCGACACAAAAATTGCAGATGCCCTGTACAATATCGGCAGAATTTATAAGGACGATTTTAACGATTTCAAACGGTCAATTACCACCTATGAGGACCTTAATCATCGTTATCCGGCGAATGAATACCAGCTATCATCCTATTATTATCTCTATGAGTTAAATAAAAATCTGCCCGACCGGCAAAGAGAAAACCATTATAAAAACCTGATTTTATCCCAATACCCGGAAAGCGAATACGCTAAAATAATCTCTGATCCCGAATATTTTGATAAGCTGAAAGCCGAGGAGAGACAGGTGGTGACATTATATGAAGAAACCTACAAGATCTATTTGAACAAGGAGTATCAACAGGCGATCGAGCGGTGTAATTATGCCGATTCTGCATATGCTGGCGATGAATTGCTACCCAAATTCAGGCTGCTGAAAGCGCTCTCTATTGGAAGAACCCAGGATGTTAGAGCGTTTAAAAATGCCTTAACTGAACTGAGTGAAGCATTTCCTGATAGCAGGGAAAAGGAAAAGGCAAACGAAATCGCAGCCTTCCTCGACAGAACACTCCCGGTCTTAAAAGAGGAGGAAGAAGTGATCGAAGCACAGGAAATTTATGCCTACAACGATAGTGCTGTTCATTATTACTTGCTGGTGGTTAACCGGTTTCAGGTAAATGTAAACCAGCTCATATTTAACATTATCAATTACAACCTTGATCATTATAGTCAGGTGGATTTTGAAACAGGGGGAGAAATGCTGAACGACACATTGCATATCATTACGGTAAAATCTTTTCTTACCCTGTCCGATGCACAGGACTATTCAGAAAAAATTATCCTTGAAGAGAGTGTTATCAACGAACTTCAACAGGGCGATTACTATTCTTTCATTATCTCAGATGAGAATTTCACCACCTTAAAAAACGATAAATCGGTTTCCAAGTACGATAAGTTTTTTAAAATGAAGTATCTTCGGTGAGGATTTCTGCCATTCAAACATCCGCTACTTTTGGTATATTAAGCAGAAACCATTTATTTGGATGGTAAGGTACATGCGCTATGAGAAAAGTTAAAATTTTATGGACGGATGACGAGATTGATGTATTGAAATCTCATATTTTTTTCCTGGAGGAAAAAGGATTTGTCATCGAAACCGCTACCAATGGTGATGATGCCATTGAATTGGTAAAACAATCAGATTTCGATCTGATATTTCTTGACGAGCACATGCCCGGAATGAGTGGACTGGAAACACTGAAGATGATAAAGAGTATCGCTCCCGATATTCCCGTAGTTATGATAACAAAAAGCGAAGAGGAGAATATCATGGAAGAGGCGATAGGATCAAACATTGATGATTACCTGATCAAACCGGTTAATCCGAACCAGATCCTGCATTCCATTAAGAAAAATATTGACCAGAAACGGCTTGTAACAGAAAAAACCACTTCAGATTACCGGGAAGAATTTGGGAAAATATCCGGAAAGATTAATACTGCTATGGGTTTTTCAGACTGGGTAAGCATCTATAAAGAATTGGTTTACTGGCAATTGGAGCTTGATAAATCGGGGGAGACCGGTATGGCGGATGTTCTGGGTATGCAGGAAACCGAAGCCAACCATGCATTCGGGAAATTCATAAAAGCGAATTACCTCAACTGGTTTGATCCATCAAACACCGTTGACAAACCACTTCTTTCACCGGATCTTTTTACCCAGCGGATCTTTCCAATGCTGGATATGGGAGAGAAGGTTGTTTTTATCCTTGTTGATAACCTCAGATGGGACCAATGGAAGGTTATTTATCCTTCCATCAACGACTATTTCCGGATTGAACAGGAAGAGATCTATTGTAGCATATTACCGACAGCTACCCAGTATTCGAGAAACGCCATATTTTCCGGACTCATGCCCTTGAAAATTGAGCAACTTTATCCCGAATTCTGGGTGTTTGATGATGAAGATATGGGAAAAAACCTCTGGGAGAAAGAACTCTTGGAAAAGCAGCTACAACGGGCAGGGAAAGATTACTCATTCGCCTACGAGAAGATAAACAATTTAGCTGCCGGGAAGAAAATGGTTGACAATATTTCCGATTATATCCAACGACCCTTACTGGTTGTTGTGTACAATTTTTTAGATATGCTTTCTCACGCCCGGACAGAAATTGAGATGATCCGGGAACTGGCAGATGATGAACCGGCCTATCGGTCATTAACCTTCTCCTGGTTTCAGCATTCCCCTCTGCTGGAGTTGATTAAATCGCTGGCAGACCATGATGTGAAGCTGGTCATTACAACCGACCATGGATCGATTCGCGTTCAGGACCCCGTCAGGGTTGTGGGGGACAGGAGTACTTCAACGAACCTGAGGTATAAACAAGGGAAAAACCTGAATTATGATCCCCAGAAGGTTTTTGATATCAAAAAACCGGAATTGGCTTTTCTGCCCAGATCGAATGTTAGCTCACGTTATATATTCTCAGTTAATGACCAGTTCTTTGCCTATCCCCAGAATTATAACCATTACGTAAAATACTATCGAAACACCATCCAGCATGGAGGGATATCGATGCATGAAATGCTGATTCCTTTTGTCAGACTTGCAACCGTTGGATAAACAGGAATTTTCACGGATGAAAAGAATCCAGATTGATAGTAAAGACCAGCTTGGTGAAGTCGTTCAGGTCATCCTGGAAGCGTATCAGGATTATCGGATCTTTGCCTTCTATGGAGAACTGGGATCGGGTAAAACCACCACGATCCAGGAAATTTGCAGGAAACTTAACGTGAACGACGTGGTCCACAGCCCATCCTTTTCTATCGTGAATGAATACCGGTCCGCAAAAGGATTGGTGGTGTATCATTTTGATCTCTACCGGATTGAAAAAATAGAAGAAGTTTTTGATCTTGGATACGAAGACTATTTTTACAGTGGGAACTATTGCTTCATCGAATGGCCTGAATTGATTGAGGAGATATTGCCTGCCGGTACAATACCCGTTAAAATTGAAGTAGGGTTGGCCGGGAAACGGTTTTTTCAGTTCGATAAACCGCGCTGATTCAATTTCGGCAAATCTTCCCGCAACATGAAAAAGTTTGAATTTCATTTGAAATTGTCGTAATTTTAAATGCACTGGAATCGAAAGCAGGAAAGTTAATTAAAACCAGTCTGTTATGAAAGATCAGAAGGGATCAGAGTCGCTCATGTTCGGTAAGAGCAGTTTACTTCCGCAGGAGGAAGTGCTGGAAGTTGGAAAAAGACAGAAGAAATTGATTATTGGGATCCCCAAAGAATCCAAGAAAGATGAAAACCGCGTGGCATTAACACCGGAAGCAGTAGGATTGCTGGTGGATCAGGGACATGAAGTGAATGTTGAGAGCAAGGCAGGTAGTGATGCAAGCTACACCGATACAGATTATAGTGAGTACGGGGGGTTCATTGTGGATAGCCGAAAAGAGATCTTTAGTGCTGATATCATCCTGAAAATTGCTCCCCTTACACTCGGTGAGATTGAACAGTTGAAAGGGAACCAGGTGATCATCTCCTCCCTGCATGCCATTAATCAAACAGAAGCCTATTTTCGCCAGTTAATGCAGAAAAAGGTGACATCCATTGCCTTTGAAAATCTGAAAGATAAGTTTGACTGTTATCCCGTGGTTCGATCCATGAGTGAAATTGCGGGTATCACCTCCATACTCATCGCTTCGGAATACCTCAGTAATGTGCACAAAGGGAAAGGGGTTATGCTTGGAGGAATTACAGGTATTACACCAGCAGAGGTGGTGATTCTTGGAGCTGGAACTGCCGCTGAATATGCTGCCAGGGCAGCCATTGGATTGGGAGCAGTGGTCAAGATCTTTGATAATTCAATCTATAAACTCAGGCGGTTGCAGAATTTTGTGGGACAACGGTTGCATACTTCGATTTTCCATCCAAGAGTCCTCGAAAAAACACTGAAATCCGCCGATGTTGTGATCGGTGCTGTTCATCTGATCGGTAGAGGTCCCCGCTTTTATATTACAGAGGAAATGGTGAAAGGGATGAAGAAAGGATCGGTGATTGTTGACATTAGCATCGACCAGGGAGGTGTCGTTGAAACATCCGAAACAAAAAGCCATAACGATCCGGTATTTACAAAACACGGTGTCGTCCATTATTGTGTCAGTAATATCCCTTCAAGAGTAGCCCGAACTGCCTCCATTGCGCTGAGCAATGTTTTTGCGCCTATACTTCTCAATATCGGTAATTCAGGTGGTATCAAAACCCTGTTAAAAGAGGATAAGGGCTTGAGGAAAGGGGTATATATATATAATGGAATCCTGACCAACAGTTACATTGGCAACCACTTCGGAATCCTCTCAAAAGATATTGATCTGCTCCTCGCCGCCTTTTAGTAAAGCCCTAATCTGTTTTTGAATGAGAATCATATATAACCTTGCTATCAGAATCTTCTCCTTCATCATCTTTGTAGCTTCTGGTTTTAATATAAAAGCACGACTATTCAGGTCGGGTCGTAGAGGTCTGTTTAAACAAATCCGGGAAAAGGTCAATCCCGAAGAGGGGGTAATATGGTTTCATTGTGCTTCACTGGGAGAATTTGAACAGGGAAGACCGGTTATCGAATCGATAAAAACAGAGAGACCCGACCAAAAAATCCTCCTTACGTTCTTTTCTCCCTCGGGATATGAAGTGAGAAAAAATTACGAGTTGGCCGATTACATCTTTTATCTCCCTTACGATACGAAAAAAAATGCAGAGCAATTCATTCGCCTTGTAAATCCGGAGATGGTTATTTTTGTCAAATATGAATTCTGGTATCATTACATTCACACACTCAGCAGGAAGAACGTACCGGTTTATCTCATTTCATCAAATTTTCGTACAAACCAGGTTTTCTTCAGGTGGTATGGTGGTTTTTTCCGGCAAATCCTTCACCTCTTTACCCACCTGTTTGTTCAGAACCACCGTTCCAAAGAACTGTTATCATTCCTTCCCTCAGACCGGGTAACCGTATCCGGGGATACCCGGTTCGACCGCGTGCATGCCATTGCAAATCAGCGCAGGAACCTGCCGGTAATTGAAACCTTCAAACGGGATCGCCTCACACTGGTAGCCGGAAGTACCTGGAAAGAGGATGAAGATATCCTGATCCGGTATATCAATGAGTTGGGGGGAGAACAAAAATGGATCCTGGTTCCGCATGAGATCCATGAGCATCACATCAACCGGATGATGCGATTGATGAACAGACCCACCATGCGTTATTCTGAGACCGGGGAAAAGGATTGTTCGCAGGCTGATGTCCTGATCATCGACAACATCGGAATGCTCTCATCCCTTTATTACTATGGTAACCTCGCATTCGTTGGCGGGGGATTTGGAAAAGGGATCCACAATATCCTGGAGGCTGCAACCTATGGCATACCGGTGCTTTTCGGACCCCAATACACAGCCTTCCAGGAAGCCATTGATCTGGTTAACCTGGGAGGGGCATTTTCCGTCAGAAGTTATGAAGAATTAATGAACATCCTTCTGCAACTTACGGTTGATCGTGAATACCTGAAAAACAGTGGTTGCATTGCCAGGGATTACGTAAAAACAAACCTCGGAGCCACAAAAAGCATTGTTGAAAAATTGTTTAAGGATTAATTCCAACACCCTCTTTTTTTCTCTATTTTTAAATCCTTTTTATGCTTTTTAACCCTGAAAATTTTAATGCTTATGAAATCTTTTTTGAGAACCTTTTTCAGTCTCACCTTCTGTTTTGCCCTTGTAGCAGCATACGGGCAGGGAACTGTTAAGGGTGTTGTAAAAGATCCTGCTGCAAATGAATCCCTCATCGGAGCCTCGATCCTTGTGCAGGGAGAATCAAGGGGTACGGTATCCAATCTGGATGGGAGTTTTTCCCTGCAGTTGGAACCCGGGACCTATGTTCTTGAAATCTCCTTTGTGGGATATATAACTAAAACGGTGGACGTGACGGTAAGGGATGGACAGACAACCGACCTGGAAGAAATTGCATTGGATGTCAATGCAGTGGGTTTACAGGAGGTGCGGGTGGTCTCATCCATGGCAATCGCCCGTCAGACACCGGTGGCCGTTTCATCCGTAAAACCCAGGCAGATCATGGAAAAACTGGGAAACCAGGAGTATCCGGAAATCCTGAAATCCACCCCAGGTATATACGCCACCAAGCAGGGAGGTGCATTCGGAGATTCCAGGGTGAACCTGCGTGGATTTGATCAGCGTAACATTGCGGTGATGATAAACGGTGTACCGGTCAATGATATGGAAAATGGATGGGTCTACTGGTCAAACTGGGCAGGACTTCCCGATGTAACCCAGTATATGCAGGTTCAACGAGGACTGGGTGCCGCTAAAATCGCTGTTCCATCTGTGGGCGGAACCATCAATATCATGACACGCACAACAGATGCTGTCCGGGGTGGTAACTTCATTTATGGACTGGGAAATGATAAATACCAGAAAATCGCCTTTACATTCTCAACCGGACTTTATGACAACGGCTGGGCATCAACCATATCACTCGCCAGTACAAACGGCGACGGATATGTGGACGGAACCCAGTTTGAATCCTATTCCTATTTTTTGAACATATCAAAACGGATAAATGATAAACACTCCCTGGCATTCTCATTGTTTGGTGCACCCCAATGGCACGGACAGAGAACTACGGATCTGTCCATCAAGACCTTTGATAAGTATGGAATTCGATACAATGCCGACTGGGGATATAAGGATGGGGCCATTGAATACGTCAGTAAGAACTATTACCACAAACCACAGGCAATCCTGAACCATTTCTGGACAGTGAATGAACGGACAAGCCTGTTAACCGCTTTGTATGCATCCATCGGTACCGGTGGAGGAACCGGCAGTTACGGTAATACAGATAAATTTTATGGTGACTACCTGAGGAATGGGCAGGTTGATTTTGACCGGATCGTTGATGAAAATGTAGCCCGGGGAAGCCTGGGATCGGAAAGCATACTCCGGTCATCCGTCAATAACCACAATTGGTATGGTATCCTTTCAACCCTGCACCATAAATGGGGAAACCTGAGTGTACACGGGGGGGTTGATGGAAGATATTACAAGGGTGAACATTACCGCATTGTGACTGACCTCCTGGGTGGAGAGTACTTTCTGGATATGAACCGAAATTACAACAAGCCAATTAACGTTGCCAACGTTGGAGATAAAATTGATTACTATGACGATGGAGAAGTACTGTGGGCCGGCATTTTTGCACAGGCAGAATATACGCTGGGTAACCTCTCGGCTTTTGTTGCAGGATCTTTTTCAGACAAAATGTATCGGAGAACGGACTACTTTAATTATTTTGACGATAAACTGCAAAAGCAACTGCTTGACGATGCAACACTGAGACAGGAATACATCGACCTGCTGGGAGAATCGACCTGTAACAATGCTATGAATACAGACCAGGTAACCGAGTGGACAACCTACCTGGGCTTCAGTTTCAAAGGGGGAGCAAATTATAACCTGAACGATAACCATAACGTATTCATCAATTCCGGTTTCTTTGCCCGCCAGCCTGATTTCAATGCAACATACCTGAATTACCTGAATGTCCTGAATGAAGATGCCAGGAACGAAAAGGTATTCAGCTTTGAACTGGGTTACGGATTAAACACCAGTGTACTCATTGCAAACCTGAATGTATATTATACAAGATGGCTGGATAAAACCTTCATTAGAACTTCCTCGCAAACCAATCCGGATGGTTCTGTTGATTATTTCACCGCCAATATCCTTGGAGTGGATGCACTGCATAAGGGAATTGAACTGGACCTGATTTACAGACCCATTAACAAACTCAGTATTTTAGGTATGATCTCCCTGGCTGACTGGCGATGGTTGAACGACCTGGAAGATGTTAACCTGTTTGATGACAACCAGGAAATAGTTGGAACGTATAACCTTTATCTAGCCGATGTTCATGTTGGAGATGCTGCCCAGACAACCTTTGCGCTTGGGATAGATTATGAATTATTGCAAGGAGTAAAAATTGGCGTTGATTTTAACTATTACGACAGGCTTTTTGCGGAATTTGACCCCCTCAGCAGAACTTCAGCCCCGGAAGATGACAAGAAAAATCCCGAAGCCTGGGAGTTACCAACCTTCGGTCTGGTGGATGTAAACCTGCGATATGACTTTACCCTGGCAGGATTGAACGCATCATTTTTTGCAAACATGAACAACCTGTTTGATGAAAAGTATATATCCGATGCTTATGATGGAAATTTTCATGACTGGAAAAGCGCTGAGGTATATTATGGATGGGGAAGATCATGGAGCGTCAGTTTGAGAGTTAACTTTTAGAATCCTTTATTTGAACCAGAAAAAAAACGATCATGAAAACAATAATCTATTTTTTGATATGCATCACACTGGTTTTTTCAGCCTGTGATCCCATGGATGATATCCTGGATGAACTCGATGAACTGAATAAAGAATATGTGGGTGAAGCTACCTATACTCTCATCAGTGATGATTATGAAACCATAGCCGATCTGGCCCTCTATGCAGATTCCAATGATGTTGTCAATGCCAGCTTTATAGAAACAAACGAATATTTCTGCGACACGGTATCCGCTTCAAATTACATACCTGCACTCCTGTCAAACTTGTTTCCGGCATTTGGTAAGAACTCGGTTGTAACGATAACCTATGATTTTTATGAAGGGTATCCTGCATATTTGACCGAGTATGTTCAGGCACCTTTTTATGAATTAACTGCTGAAGATTATAAAAGTGTTGGTGGTTCAGTGGAAGAGTATGAGTTTTTCCTTCCCGGCGATGAACCGGAGGATCATCTTCCGGGCATATTGATCAGTCAATTTCCAGACGCAGTTGATGGGGATATGGTGCTCGTTGAATGTAAGTATTCACCGGTTATACCAACCGGACCTGCCGAAAACATCCTTTTTGAGGATGACTTTGAAGATGATGACCAGCTGCTCAAGTGGACGGCATACAGTGTAGTGGGGGACCAGGTTTGGTCCCATTCAAGTTACAGTGGGAACAGTTTCGCAAAAATATCCGGTTATTATGATGGTGGGAACCACCTGAATGAGGATTGGTTGATCACTCCTGCGATTAACCTGGATGATACAGAAAATGAAATATTCACGTTTTCTACTATGTGTAATTATGCAGGCCCGGTTCTCGAAGTAAAATACTCATCCGATTATGCAGGATCAGGGGATCCCTCAACGGCAACATGGACAGACTTTACCGGATATTCATTATCAGAAGGAGGATTTGAACTGGTTGAATCCGGTGAAATCTTCCTGGATGCCCTGACAGGATCAATTTACATTGCTTTCGTGTATACATCCACTGATGCTGAAAGTAAAACATGGGAAGTGGATGATGTAAAGGTCAAAACGGAATCCGATATTAGTTACAACACGGTATATGATATCTACCAATTCAACGGGACCACCTGGTCCCCGGAAGAAGATCTGTTTGTTCTGGACTCGGATGAATACGATGCAATGGGAGATCCAGGGAAATACGATAACTTCTCGTCCAGTGAACCACCGGAAAACTATTTACCCCAGTATTTAAATGCACATTTACCCTATGCACAGGAAGAGGATAAAGTTGCGGTAATGTACCGGTATTATGCGGGAACAACCATCTGGAAAGCCGATGAATATTCTGTTTCAGGAGGGCAATGGACAATGTACAAGCCCGTAATCGAGCAATCCAGCCAGTTTATCCAAAATGGTGAGAAATGGGTGTTTGACCCAACCGTTATGTTTAGCCTGGTTTCTTCCGATTATCAGATAATCGTGGATTATGTTAATGACAATGTCGATCCGGAATACGTGGATAGCTATGGTACCAGTGAATCATACTTTGGCGCAAGTGCCTATTATGGAAATTTTGATATCCGCCCCGGTCACCATGAATTCGATCCTGAATCCTGGGAAGAAGCTCTTAAGGAAGCCATTGGAACAGCCCTGTTACCAGTCAAGTTCCCAAATGCTGTCACACAGGTGGAGGGTGTCGATGTTTATTATGTTGTCACCTTTGCTACCTATAGTGGTTCTGATGGTACTTATTCCATTACATTCCAATGCACTAAATCGGGGCCGGATCCCGAATTCACGTTCATAGAAGGACCGACTCCAAAGTAGACTTGTAATTAACAAATGTTACGGTTAAAGCTGCCTTGATCATGGCAGCTTTTTTTTCCTCTTTGCATAATGAATGAAACTGCATGATAAATGCTTTATTACCGGTGATGAACGGGCCATTAAATATAAGAAAATAAGACCTGAAAATCTTTATATAATCATTAGATTAATGGATTTATATGTGTAAGATACTGATAAATAAAGAATTAAATAAGCAAGTTGAAAACTCTTCTGAAATGTTAATAATTAGGAATCAATCGATGTTGCCAAACCTTTTGTCAATTCATAAATTGCAATACTCAATTTATTGGGGGGGTCCAATCCTACTTTTCAACATAACAATTACTTAGCACAAATTATTTTCATCAATGGGAGAATTGCTTGCTCAAAAAAAGGATGTTGAAGCAAAAGAAGGCACCGCTGCACAGAAATTACCTCTCGAAGAGATAACGCAAACCAGGGTTAAGGAAGAGAGGAAAATTTATACGCACGAGAAAGCCTTTGCAGCCTCCCTTGACTATTTCAACGGAGATGAACTTGCAGCCAGGGTCTGGGTCAACAAATACGCGTTAAAGGACTCCTTTGGAAACCTCTATGAACGAACTCCGGATGATATGCACCACAGGATGGCTCGTGAGATCCATAGAATTGAGTTGAAATATCCCAATCCATTAAGTGAAGAGATCATTTATAATGTCTTGAGGAATTTCACCTATATCGTCCCGCAGGGTGGTCCGATGACCGGAATTGGTAATAATTTCCAGATCGCCTCTTTGTCCAATTGTTTTGTCATCGGGAACAAAGGGAATTCGGATTCCTACGGTGGGATTCTGAAGATTGATCAGGAGCAGGTACAATTGATGAAACGCAGGGGCGGTGTAGGACATGATCTGACACACATCAGGCCATCCGGGAGTCCGGTTCTCAACAGCGCATTGACATCCACTGGTGTTGTGCCATTCATGGAACGGTACTCGAACTCGACGCGTGAAGTGGCGCAGGATGGACGCAGGGGAGCCCTGATGCTGACTATATCCATCAAACATCCCGATGCTGAGAAATTTATCGATGCAAAGCTCCAGGCAGGAAAGGTCACCGGCGCCAATGTTTCCGTAAAGATCGATGACGAATTCATGAAAGCCGTAACCAATGGCGGATCCTACATACAACAATACCCGGTTCATTCAAAAGAACCCAAGGTCAGAAAGGAGATAGATGCCCGAAAATTGTGGGCAAAAATTGTTTACAACGCCTGGCTTTCGGCCGAACCAGGAATACTTTTCTGGGATACAGTGATCCGTGAATCCGTACCGGATTGCTATGCAGATCTGGGTTACCGGACCGTTTCTACCAATCCGTGTGGCGAAATACCCCTCTGTCCCTATGACAGCTGCCGGCTGCTGGCAATCAATTTATACAGTTATGTAAACGATCCCTTTACCGAAAAAGCAAAATTCGATTTTGAATGCTTTAAGGAGCATGCTGGTCTGGCACAACGGATCATGGATGATATCATTGACTTGGAACTGGAGAAAATAGATTCCATCCTGAAGAAGATCGATGCGGACCCGGAAGGCGATGAGATAAAAGGAGTGGAGAAAAATCTCTGGACGAACATCCGTCACAAAACCGGAGAGGGAAGAAGAACGGGCATTGGGATAACCGCTGAAGGGGATATGATCGCTGCCCTGGGACTGCGATACGGCAGTGAAGATGCCATCGATTTTTCCACAGAAGTACACAAAACGCTTGCCCTTGAGGCGTACAGATCTTCTGTGTACCTCGCAAAAGAGAGGGGCCCCTTTGCCCTCTATGATGCTGAACGGGAGAAAAATAATCCGTTCATTCGACGAATCCGGGAGGCCGATGAGGGTTTGTATAACTATATGCTTAAACATGGACGGAGAAACATTGCCCTGCTAACCATCGCACCTACGGGTACCACCAGCCTGATGACTCAAACCACTTCGGGCATTGAACCGGTATTTCTCCCGGTGTACAAACGGAGAAGAAAGGTGAATCCGAATGATCAGGATGTACAAATCAATTTTGTGGATGAGATGGGGGATGCCTGGGAAGAATACAATGTGTTTCACCACAAATTTGTCGACTGGCTCAAATCGCAGGATTATGATCCTGAAGAGGTGAAAACATATGGTGAAGAGGAGATAGAGGAGATTGTGAGGAAATCACCCTATTATAAGGCAACCTCGAATGACGTTGACTGGGTTAGCAAAGTCAAGATGCAGGGAGCCATTCAAAAATGGGTTGATCACTCCATCAGTGTAACCATTAATCTTCCCAGGGATGTTGACAGCGATCTTGTTGCAACCCTCTACGTTACGGCATGGGAATCGGGGTGTAAAGGAGCTACCATCTATCGTGACGGCTCAAGAGACGGTGTCCTATTAACCAACCAGAGAGAAGATGTTGTTTTCCATAAGCGGCCCAAAGTGCTGGATGCAGAGATCATTCGTTTCAACAACAACAACGAAAAATGGATCGCTTTCGTCGGAATAAAAGATGGTAAACCGTATGAAATCTTTACCGGACTGGCAGATGAGGAGATGTTTCCCATTCCAAAAACCATCCACCAAGGACAGATTGTGAAGAATAAGGATGATAATGGCAAGAACAGGTATGACTTCCAATACACCGATAAATATGGTTATATTAACACCAACGGCGGACTCTCCCATATGTTCAAGCAGGAATTCTGGAATTATGCCAAGCTCATTTCCGGCGTGCTGAGACATGGCATGCCAATTCCCCATGTCGTGAACCTGGTCTCATCACTACAGCTCGATAATGAAACGATCAATACCTGGAAGAATGGAGTGGAACGGGCATTGAAAAGGTATATACCGGATGGTACAAAAGCAAAAGGAGGAACCTGTTCCGACTGCAAATCCCATAACCTGGTGTATCAGGAAGGATGCCTGGTTTGCATGGATTGTGGATCTTCCAAATGCGGATAGAATATAATGCAGGAGAAATAAAAAACCCGGAATAACCTCCGGGTTTTTTGATTTAAGATTATCGATTAACGAATATTGATTATCGATTTACTTCTTAAATCAGCGTTCCTTGTTCGATATTCGATATTCCCTTTTCTCTCGGTACTATCTTTGAACTCTGAACATTTTACAATCCATATTTTTCGATAATCTCCTGCTTGGCAAGCCCCAGAATACCATATTTTTTCCCAATTTTCACAAAGGCTTCCAGGGCTTTGTCCAGGTGATGGATCTCATGTCCGGCAGAGATCTGTGTGCGGATCCTTGACTGACCATTGGGCACAACGGGGAAGAAAAAGCCAATGGCATAGATTCCTTCGTTGTACAGATCCTTTGAGAAGTCCTGTGAAAGTTTTGCATTGAACAGCATGACCGGGACGATGGGTGTATCTCCTTCTTTCAATACAAAACCTGCCTCCGTCAGGCCTTTTCTCCAGTGCTTCGTGTTGTTTTCCAATTTATCCCGGCGTTCGGTGCTTTCTGAAAGAATTTCCAGCACTTTCAGCACTCCGGAAACCACAACCGGAGCAATGGTATTGGAAAAGAGGTATGGACGGGCTTTTTGCCGGCACATCTCCACCAGCTCTTTTCTGCCCGACACGCATCCCCCGGAAGCTCCTCCAAGAGCCTTCCCAAAGGTGGTGGTGATGATATCAACATTCCCCAGAACGCCACATTTCTCATGTGTTCCCCTTCCGGTTTTACCGATGAAACCGGTGGCATGTGAATCATCGACAAACAGCATGGCACCGTATTTATTACAAAGTTCGGCCATCTCATCAAGCTTTGCCGTATCCCCATCCATCGAAAAGACACCGTCGGTAATGACCATTTTAAACCGTTTGTCGGCATGGAGCTGCAATTTGCTTTCCAGGTGCTCCATGTTCGAGTGTTTAAACGTGTCATGCATGGCACTGCACAATCGGATCCCATCGATGATGGAAGCATGTACCAATCGGTCAGAGATCATAACATCCTGGTCCGATAAAACGGCTTCGAAAACCCCTGCATTGGCATCCATACAGGAAGGGAAAAGAATGGTATCTTCTGTTCCCAGAAATTGGGTCATGCGGTTTTCAAGTTCCCGGTGGATATCCTGTGTCCCGCAGATAAACCGAACGGATGACATGCCATAACCCCTGGTATCCAACCCTTCGTGGGCAGCTTTCACCACATCAGGATGGCTCGATAGGCCAAGGTAGTTATTGGCGCACATGTTGATTACCTTTTTCAGGGAAGATCCTGCGGGGAATTCAACCTCAATATCCGCTGCCTGGCTGGAATGGATAAACCGTTCTTCCTTAAAGATCCCGGCATTTTTTATCTGATCAATCTGATCCAGATAAATTTTTCTAATTGTTTCACTATAACTCATGGATAGATTATGGTTTGATTAAAACAGACTTGGTTAAACAATCCTGGCATAGGATACTGGAACCTGGTTCTCTGTCAGGATTTTACTTTGTGATTATCCGGTAAATTCCCGGACCAGGGCAACAATCTTATTGACTGAATCAAAAGCTTCGGGTGTTGCTTTCTCATCCGGGATGCTAATTGAGTATTCGTTCTCCAGGAAACGTTTCAGGGAAACCATTGAAAACGAATCCACAATACCTCCCGAGATGAGTGGTGTATCGTATGTTATCTCCTCGTCGTCTTCCTCAAGGTATTCCTCAATTACATAGTTCAGGACAACATCTTTTATCTCTTCCATTTTTACTCTGTTTAGGTTAATAAATCATTTGTGTCTGTCTGTTATTCATCCTCTTCAAGGGTGGAGGTATCGCCAATCTCTTCCCCCCACTCTTTTGCATGAAGTATGCGCCTCATAATTTTTCCGCTCCTTGTTTTCGGTAGTGTCTCCATGTATTCAATCTCCTGGGGCATGGCAAGGGGAGATAATTTCTTCCGGATGAAATTCATGATCTTCAGTTCAAGTTCATTGTTTGGTTCATATCCGGGTTTCAGCGTAACGAATGCTTTAACGACCTCCATATTTACATCATCCGGTTTTGCCACTACAGCCGATTCGCTGACTGCTTCATGTTCCAGCAGAGCCGATTCCACTTCGAACGGACTCACCAGGTGTCCACCGGTATTGATAACATCATCGTCCCTGCCGATGAACCAGAAATAACCATCACTGTCGAGGCTTGCCCGGTCGCCGGGCAAATACCAACCCTTTTTGAACTTCTTCCTGAACATCTCATCGTTGTTCCAATAGGTTCTCATCATGGCAGGCCATCCCGGTTTGAAAGCAATTAATCCCACTTTACCGGGTTCGGTAAAGGGTTCAAATGTTTTCGGATCCACAACCGTACCGGTAATTCCAGGGAATACCTTCCCCATGGATCCCGGTTTTACTTTCATTCCCGGGAAATTGGTGATCATAATCGATCCGGTCTCGGTCTGCCAGTATGAATCCAGAAACGGTTTGTTAAACACCTTTTCCGACCATAGAACAGCTTCGGCATTGAGGGGTTCTCCAACGCTGGCAAGATGACGAAGGGAACTCAGATCGAACCGTTTAACCAGTTCATCACCGGCTTTCATCAACGAGCGGATTGCGGTGGGTGCGGAGTACCAAACCGATATGTTGTATTTTTCAATGAATCGATACCAGGCTTCAGCAGAAAACCCGGTATCGAGCACAGCCTGTGTGATCCCCATGCTCCATGGACCGATGATGCCATACGATGTCCCTGTAACCCATCCCGGATCAGCAGTACACCAATAGATATCATCTTCCTGGAGATCCAGGACCCATTTGGTTGTAAGGTATTGAGAGATCAGTGAATAATGGACGTGTTTTACGCCCTTGGGCTGCCCGGTTGTTCCTGATGTATAATGCAGTACAGAAGGAGATTCTGACTTTGTTGGAAAAATCTCACATTGATCCACCGGTTCAGCATCTTCAAGTGAAAAAGCAACTTCATTTTTCTGCAGTGGTTTGCGGTTATCATAGTCAACAACAATGATATGTTCCAGCCATGGCAGAAGATCCAAAATTTTCCTAACTTTTGACAGATGCTTACGCTGTGTTATGATAGCCCGTGTCTGAGCGTTCTCAAGCCTGACATGGAGTGATTCATCACCGAAAGCAGAAAAGAGTGGTTGTACGATGGCTCCAATTTTCAGCACACCAAGAAATGACAGATAAAGTTCAGGTATGCGATCCATAAAGAGGCACACCCGGTCCCCCTCTTTTATTCCCAGGTTTCGCAAAAAAGCACCGATAGTATTGCTGGCCACCCGGATATCATTGAATGTAAACTGTTTCTCATTCCCGCCAAAACCTTCCCAGAAGAGAGCCACCCTGTCTCCTTTGCCCTGCAGGCATATCCTGTCGGAACAGTACCAGCCAATGTTAATGATATTTCCTTCGGAATAGTCTAATTCCTTCTCTGCAATGGACCAGTCAAATTCTCTGATCCTCTCATTGTAAGCGCCAATATTTGACATAAAGCTTCAAGAAAATGGTAATTTTGAAAGGTACACAAGGTAGCACTAATTTGGTAAAAGTCGGGTATCAGACCTCCAGTTTTTCATCTTTTCTACAATACATAAGGGTCTGTAACATTACCGGCATTTCCCATTCTTAATCCAATCTTTCCTGATTTTTGCAAAAGTATCTATGGCAAACCGGATATGCTCGGTGGTATGTGCTGCACTGATCTGGACCCGGATTCTGGACTTCCCCTTGGGCACAACCGGAAAGTAAAAACCGATAACATAGATACCATTGTCCAGCAGTTCGGATGCAAGTTCCTGTGATAATTGGGCATCGTTGGGAAGGTGTCCCAGCATGATGGGAACAATGGGATGGGTTCCGGGTACAATGGTATAGCCAGCATCGGTCACTCCTTTTCTGAATAACATGGTATTCTCCATGAGCTTGTCCCTCAGGTCGTTGGTGGCAGAGAGCATGTTCAGTACTTCAAGGGTTGCTCCCACAATGGGAGGGGCAAGGGAATTGGAAAAAAGGTATGGTCTGGAGCGCTGCCGCAGCATATCGATGATCTCCTTCCTGCCGGATACACAACCACCGGAGGCTCCTCCAAGCGCTTTACCGAAGGTGGTCGTGATCAGGTCAACCCGTCCAAGGGCATTACAATATTCAGCACTTCCTCGTCCGTTCTTGCCAATAAAACCGGTAGCATGAGAATCATCAACACATACCAGGGCGTTGTATTTCTCAGCCAGATCACAGATCTTATCGACACGGGCAATGATCCCGTCCATCGAGAAGACACCATCGGTTACGATTAATTTGAATCTTGCCTGTTCACATTCGGGCTGTTTTAACTGTTCTTCCAAATCAGCCATATCGTTGTTTATGTAACGAAACCGATTGGCTTTACAGAGGCGTACACCATCGATGATGGAAGCATGATTCAATTCATCCGAAATGATGGCAGATTCGGATCCGAGCAACGGTTCAAACACTCCGCCGTTCGCATCAAATGCCGAGGAGTAGAGGATCGTGTCTTCAGTACCAAGGAATTCCGACATCTTCTGTTCTAATTCTTTATGAATACCCTGTGTTCCGCAAATGAAGCGAACAGAAGACATGCCAAATCCATGATTGTCGAGTGTCCTTTTTGCTGCCTCAATGACACGCGGATGAGACGATAACCCGAGGTAATTATTGGCGCAAAAATTTAGCACCTTTAATCCCTTTTTCGTTTCAATCTCAATTCCCTGGGGAGTGGTGATGATCCTTTCCTCTTTATAGAGACCTGCTTTTTTTATTGCAAGCAGCTCCTTTTTTAAATGATCTTTAAATTTACTATACATAAGCTTTAATGGTTTTCCGATGGAGCAAGTACAAATAAAATTCTTCTCTTGTCACGTAACCCCCATCAGCACATCGCATTACTCCCACTGTAGAATAACCTTACCACTATCTCCACGTTCCATCGCATCAAATCCTTTCTGGAATTCGTTGACATCAAGCCGGTGAGTAATTACGGGTGAAATATCCAACCCGGAAATAAGCATCTGTTCCATTTTATACCAGGTTTCAAACATTTCCCTGCCATAAATGCCCTTCAGATGCAATGCTTTAAAAATGATTTTATCCCACTGGACAGTGGTATGATTTGGTAGAATGCCAAGCAGTGCAATTTTCGATCCATTGTACATATTTTCAATCATCTCTTCAAAAGCACTTGGCGAACCGGACATTTCCAGTCCAACATCAAATCCCACCATTCCCAACGCTGTAATGGTATCCTTAATTTTTTCTCCTTTTGACGGGTTAACGGTCATGGTAGCACCAAGCTGTTTAGCGATCTCTAACCTGGCATCGCTCAGGTCGCTTACAACGATATATCGTGCACCCGCAAAGCGGCAGATAGCCACTGCCATGCTGCCAATCAAACCGGCACCGGTGATCAGAACATCTTCCCCGATCACGGGAAAAGAGAGGGCGGTATGGGTTGCGTTTCCGAAAGGATCCATGATGGAGGCCAGCTCGTCACTGATCCTGTCATCCACTTTGATCACGTTCTCTGAAGGAAGGACCAGGTATTCTGCAAAAGCACCGTCGCGGTGGACACCGATGCCGATGGAATTCTGGCATACATGTTTTTTCCCTCTACGGCAATTCCTGCAGTGCCCGCAGGCAATATGTCCTTCTCCCGTGACCCGGTCACCGATATGAATGTTTTTAACCCCCGATCCTGTTTTATAAACAGTTCCCATGTATTCATGCCCAATGGTCATGGGTGTTTTTATGGTTCGCCGGGCCCAATCATTCCAGAGATAAATGTGCAGATCCGTTCCGCAGATTGCGGTCTTCCGGATTTTGACCATGACGTCGTTAATCCCTACTTCGGGAATGGGGACATCCTCCATCCAAATACCCTTTCCGGGTTTGGATTTTACCAGAGCTTTCATTTTTCCCATAGTACATGCAAGATGTGATGTGTTATTGCTGATCGAATTTCCAGATGATAATCTCCCGGGAATCCAACCCGAAATTAACATAATTCTTCTGTAAAAAAAATGAGATTTGATCAGAACCTGTCAGGCAAATCGACCTTCTTAAAGAGGGGCCAATTGAAACAAAATAGATGGAGGGGGTTTCATATAACTGACTATATTTGTATAAATATCCATAATCAATGAAGGTTTCAAACAGACCCGTTCGTGTTCGATTTGCACCGAGTCCGACCGGACCACTTCACATGGGTGGAATGAGAACCGCCCTGTTTAATTTTCTCTTTGCAAGAAAACATAACGGGATATTTATCCTGAGAATTGAAGATACCGATCAATCCCGGTTGGTAGAAGGTGCTGAACAATATATCGTCGATTCATTGGAGTGGTGTAATCTGCAGGTTGATGAAGGAGTGACAGCCGGTGGTGATTTCGGACCCTATCGCCAGTCAGAAAGAAAAATGATCTATAAGGAATATTCCGATAAGCTGGTAGCCGAAGGAAAGGCATATATAGCCTTTGACACACTGGAAGAATTGGAATTGGTTCGGCAGGAATATGCCAGCCAGCAGAAAACTTTTACCTACGGGGTACATAATCGAAACAGACTCCATAACTCACTTACCCTTTCCGGGAAGGAGGTGGAGCATAAGATTCATTCGGGAATCCCATACGCTATCCGATTTAAAATCCCGGAGAATATTGATTTGAAATTCCGTGATATTATCCGGGGAGAAATAGTAGTAAACACTTCGACGCTGGATGATAAGGTCCTGTTTAAATCGGATGGGATGCCAACCTATCACCTGGCAAATGTTGTCGATGATCACCTGATGAAAATTTCTCATGTCATACGTGGCGAAGAATGGCTTCCCTCACTGCCTTTGCACATTCTTCTCTATCAGGCGTTCGGTTGGGAATCCACTATGCCCCGGTTTGCCCACATGCCCCTTACCCTGAAACCGGACGGAAAGGGAAAGCTAAGCAAACGGGATGGAGATCGGTTGGGATTCCCCGTTTTTCCGTTGGAATGGACCAACCCGGAGACAGGAGAAAAATCTTCAGGGTATCGGGAATCTGGTTATTTCCCCGAAGCGTTTGTGAATATGCTTGCCTTCCTGGGGTGGAATCCAGGAACCGCAAAGGAGATCTTCTCCATGGAAGAATTGATAGAAGCATTCACACTGGAAAGAGTGGTGAAAGCCGGTTCCCGCTTTGATCCGGAAAAAGCAACATGGTTCAACCATCACTATCTTCAGATGAAGAGCAACAGCGAACTGGCAGAACGGTATCTCGAAACCTTGACTGAGAGAGGGATCAAAGCAGAGAAGAAATTTGTGCAACAGGTTGTTGAACTGGTTAAAGAGCGAGCCGACTTTATATCCGATTTATGGGACCACTCCTTCTTCTTCTTTCAGCCGCCTGAAACATATGACCGGAATGTGGTGAACAAACGGTGGAAGAAAGAGACCCCATTGATCCTGAAAGAACTCATGACCCTGCTTTCTGATGTGAACGATTTTACAGCATCCAATACTGAATCCGTGGTAAAGGAATGGATTGCCAGAAAGGAACTGGGAATGGGTGAGGTGATGAATGTCTTCCGCCTGCTTATTGTAGGAGCTCTGATGGGTCCACATCTCTTTGATATCATTGAAATCCTCGGAAAAGAAGAAACCCTGAACCGGATCAGGAGGGGATTGAAACAAATAGAGGGAACAACTTAAGTTGGAATTTTCTAAAACACGACTTAAGTTGGATGATCACCTGAAATAAAACCATTTACTTGCAGAGAATGCAAAAATTTCATACCATTAAATACCTTAATGTTAGCTAGCGGAGGAAAATTTGAAGATCTCAATTAACCAACTGAACAAAATCTATAAGAACGGGACCCAGGCGTTGAAGGATGTGAACCTGGAGATCGAAAACGGCATGTTTGGTCTATTAGGTCCAAACGGAGCGGGAAAATCTACATTGATGCGTATCCTGGTTACACTGATGAAACCCTCTTCCGGAACGATCAAGGTAAATGACTGGGATCTTCAGAAAAACAGACGGCAAATTCGTTCCTTGCTGGGATATCTCCCCCAGGATTTCCGATTCTTCTCAAAACTGAAAACCTGGGAATTTCTCGATTATTCTGCCGGATTGGCTGGATTAAAAAGGGGAAAACTCAGGAATCAGCAGGTTGATGAGATGTTGGATCAGGTCGGATTATATGAGGTGAGGGACCGCATGGCAAATAAACTGTCGGGTGGTATGAAAAGAAGATTGGGTATCGCACAGGCGCTGATCGGAGATCCCAGGATAATCGTGGTGGATGAACCCACAACCGGACTGGATCCGGAGGAACGGATCAAATTCAGAAACCTCCTGTCGGACATGAGCCAGAAGGATATCATCATCGTGCTGTCAACCCATATTGTAGCTGATATCTCCAGCACCTGTAAAAACATGGCCCTGCTGAATGAAGGAGAAGTGGTTTTTAATGGGCCACCGGAGCAACTGATCGATGTGGCAAAAGACCATGTCTTTCTGATTCAGGCTACAATGGGTGATTTTGAAACCATCAAGGAGCAGTTTCCTGTAATATCCACCATCCCTTCTGAAACGGGATGGGAAGTACAGGTTGTGGCGGACACGATCGATGGTTTTAATGCTGAAAAGATCCATCCGAGCCTGGAACATGCTTACGTCTATTTTATGGAATATCAACAGGATCGTACGGTGTATTAAACGATAATGTCTCTATGCGCATTTTATGATCGGTGCCATGTAATATAAACCAGAGAAAACGGAATGTTATCCATTAGAAAAATATCCATTATTGCCCGCTTTGAGATAAAAACCCTTCTCAGAAGCTGGTTTTTTCGGATTTTCGCGGGACTCTCCCTGGTTATTCTGATCTTTTTTGATATTGCTGGCATCACGGAAGTTGGTGAGGGAATCTGGTTAATCAGGGGAATTCCAGCCAATATTCCATTGGGTAATCTGTTTATGCTGAATATTGCTCAGGCAATTATTGCTGCCTTCCTTGCAACCGAGTTCCTGAAACGGGATCATAAACTGGACACCACCGAAGTCGTTTACATGCGATCCCTGAGCAATAGTGATTACGTGCTTGGCAAGACCCTTGGAATATTAATTGTGTTTTTCCTGTTAAACTTCCTGGTATTAGCCATTGCAGCGGTCATGAACCTGACAAACCCGAATATTGCTTTCGATTTGCCGGCCTACCTTATCTATCCTGTAATCATTTCACTTCCCACGCTGATTTACATTTTGGGGCTCTCCTTCCTGTTGATGATCCTTATCAGAAACCAGGCCGTAACCATCGTTGTGTTGCTTGGTTATATTGCATCCCTGCTTTTCTATCTGGGTAAGAAATTCTACTTCCTCTTTGATTACATGGCATTCTCCTATCCCCTCATGAAATCTGATTTTGTTGGTTTTGGCAATACCCTTGAGATGCTTGCACAACGGGGCATCTATTTTTGCCTGGGATGCAGTTTCATCTTTTTAACCATCATCCTGTTTAAACGGCTGCCCCAGTCCAGAATCATGACCCGGGTATCATGGGTTGCCATGATCCTCCTTTTTGTGGCTGCCGGTTTGCTCGTTAAGCTTTACATGGATCCAATTTCTCAGGGCAAAAGATTGAGAGAAAACATGGTAGCCCTGAATAATGAATACGTGGATGATCCAAAGGTTACAGTAACACATTGTGACCTGAACCTGGTACACAAAAACGAGGAGATTGAGGTAACGGCCAGACTTAAATTTGTGAACAACACAGGAGCGGCTATCCGGGAGTATCTTTTCACCTTAAACCCGGGCTTGGAGGTCCTGGAAGTATCTCGTAACGACGATTCATTATCGTTTGAACGGGATCTGCACCTGGTGCGGATTCAACCAGAACGCCACCTCTCACCAGGGGCAGAGGATTCACTGATCCTGAGGTATCAAGGGGTAATTAATAACCACGCATGCTATCTGGATATTGATGAATCCATCCGGTCCGGTGAATTACGGCTGGATATGCTAACCGTGCATCGCAGGTATTCGTTCGTAACCACTGAATACCTTCTTCTGACAGGTGAACTTTTGTGGTACCCTGAAGCCGGGGTAAATTATTGCTCCACCATCCCGGGCTATCACAGAACAACCTTTGTGAAGTATACGTTAACGGTATCTTCTGATAAACACCTTGAAGCATTTTCTCAGGGTCAGATGAACCGTATGAGTGATGGAGTCTTTCGTTTTGTCCCGGAAAATCCTTTATCCCGGTTATCTCTGGTGATCGGAAAGTATATCCGGCGAACCATAACGTGTGATTCGGTTGAATATAACCTGATGACACTGCAGGGTCATGATCACTTTGAACCCTATATGAATGAGCTTGGTGATACACTCATTCCGGTGATCCGGGAGCTCAAACAGGATTATGAACGGGAAATCGATTTGCCCTATCTATTCCCAAGATTCTCCCTGGTGGAAGTGCCCATCCAGTTTACGTCGTATCCCCGGTTTTGGACCATGAGCCAGGAAACGGTTCAGCCGGAAATGGTCTTTCTTCCTGAAATGGGACTACCCATATGGCAGGCAGATTTTAAAGCAGGGTTAGACCGGCAGAAAAGAAATGCCGAGAGAAATAACCAGGTTATATCCGATAAAGAGCTCCAGGCTAAGCTGCTGGGTCAGTTCATTCGTGCCATTATCACAACAGGGAACGAGGAAACATGGTTCTATGGGGAAAACATCGGATATGGAAGAAGCGCCTATTCCGTATACCCCAATTATTGTAATTATGTGTACTATATTAAATCAGAGAACTGTCCCATTGTCAATATGGCGCTGGAATCTTACCTTGATAAAGGGGCTGCAGAATCTAATGATTTCTGGACCAGAAACTGGCGTGGATTAAGTGATGAAGAGACAGCCAACCTTGCCCTGCAGGAAAATAGCTTCAACCAGATCCTTCTTGATCCGGAAGAAAACGAGGTGATTTACCATGTAATCCGGCTCAAAGGATTTTACCTCTTTACCCTGCTGGAAAGTAAAATTGGAGCGGAACAATTTAAAAAATCATTGTTGTCTCTGCTTGGAGAGCACTCATTTGAATCCCTGGAACTGGAGAAACTTGGCCAGGCCCTCCAGAAGGAGTATTCACTGGATGTCCAAACCCAGGTAGATGACTGGTTCAAAAGCGATCAATTACCCGGATTCCTGATTGGTGGTTTGGAAAGCTATGAATTCATTGATGGTGACCGAACCCGTTACCAGGTCCTGTTTAAGGCATCAAATCCGGAACCGGTTGAGGGATTGTTCATGCTCAATTTCCGCACCGGGGATGATCAAAACGATTATGGTAGAGGATTGAGCGGAACGGATGAAACAGGCAAAAAGGTCATTTATCTTGAACCGGGACAAACCAAGGAGATCGGAGCAGTCCTGGATGCCCAACCCCGATCATTGACCATCAATTCTGTGATTTCAATGAACATTCCATCCATCATTGATTTTAACTTTGGTGAAAATGAAGTAAATCGCAGGGCATCAGCATTTGAGGGAGAACGAGTACTCCGGTCAGATTTCTCTTTTGAGAATCCGGATGAAATTATTGTTGACAATGAAGACCCTACCTTTGAACTGGTTGAAGCCTATACGGACAGTTATTTAAGGAAACTGGTTAAGGAGCATTCCAAAACAGGGGAACAAAAATATACCGGAGTTCGCTGGTGGAGACCGCCAGTGAATTGGCAGACCATAACACAATCGGGGTTCTATGGTAAATACATACGCTCCGCAGTGTATACCAAATCAGGATCCGGGGAGAATAAAGCGATCTGGAAAACACCAATCGAGGAGGAGGGATTTTATGATGTATATTGTCACATTGGTGATGCAACGGGCGTCTTATACAGGGACCGAAACCAGCAGAATGCGAAATACCATTTCAAGGTTTTTCATGATGAAGGAATAGAAGAAACCATTATGGAACTTCAAAACAGCGAAAATGGATGGAATTTCCTGGGGACCTATTTTCTCTCATCCGATACGGCAAAAGTGGAGATGTCAAACGACTCCGAAGGAAGACTGGTCGTTGCCGATGCCATAAAATGGGTGAAACAATAAGATCCAGGAACAGGCGATGCAAACATTGAACAGTAAAAAATGAAATAATAAAATGATGAAGATCAATCAAACCCTTTCGCAGACGATAAAACTTCTGATTCCCCTGTTGTTCTTTTCGTGGACTCAACCTTCGGGTTTGTCACAAACACTGGTTACGCTGGAAATGGCACTTGAAATAGCGGAGATGAATAGCCCGGATATCCGGCATTCCAGGTTGAATCTCCAGCGTTATGAGGAGACACTGAATGCTCAGTATGCCTCCTATAAATCGAAACTGGCTCTTTCAGTTACACCCCTCTATTACAGCCATGGACGGGAATTCTACGAATTCTATTCCACCTGGAATACCAGCGAAACATTTCGGTCATCCGGTGCTTTTACCATCACACAACCCATTAAGATCACCGATGGTGTCCTGACAATTTCGGACCGGTTCTCTTTCCAGAACTCCTACAGTGAATTCAGTGATGAAACCAACCGGGCATTCAGCAACAACCTCTATATCCAGTTCGATCAGCCACTCTTTACCTACAACCGGTCTAAAATGCAGCTTGAAGAACTGGAGCTGGATTATGAGAATGCTGCTCTAAGTTATGCCATTCAAAAACTGGCGATTGAAAAAAACGTTACCCAGAGTTTCTATAATGTCTTTGATTATCAAATGGGCCTTCAGATTGCTGAGGAGGAATACAAGAACCAGCAAACCAGTTATGAAATCATAAAAAACAAGGTGGAAGGCGGGTTGTCAGCCATGGAAGAGCTGTATCAGGCTGAACTAAACCTGATGACCAGTAAATCAAACCTCCAGAACCAGCAGGTTGCTCTGGAGAATGCAAAGGATGCATTCAAACAGCTCATCGGTCTCTCTCTTTACGAAGAAATAGCCGTACTGGCGGACGTATCCATTCCCGAAGTGACCGTTGAAATGGAAAAAGCAATAGATCATGCACTGAAAAACAGGATGGAACTCCGGCAACGGGAGATCAGCATTGAAAATTCACAGTTTGAAATGATCCGAACAGCCGCAATGAATGAGTTCAAAGGGAATGTATCCGTTGCTGTTGGTCTCTTCGGAGATGATGAAAAGTTGCAGAACATCTATTCCTCACCCACCGATAACCAGCAGGTGAGTGTGTCGTTCGAGATTCCCATCTGGGACTGGGGTGAGAAAAAAGCCCGGCTCAAAGCAGCGGAAGCGGCCATGCAATCTCAGGAACTCTACCTGGAAGACGAAAACAACAACATCATCATCAACATAAGAACCATTTACCGTAATTTGCAAAACCTTCTGACACAAATTGCAATAGCGGATCAAAACCAGAAAAATGCTGAACTCACGTACGAGATTAACCTGGAACGGTACCGAAACGGAGACCTTACCAGCATGGATCTCAGCCTGTTTCAAAATCAGCTCTCAGAAAAGAAAATTGCCTATTCAAGAGCATTGATCAATTATAAAATTGAACTGCTGAACCTGAAGATCCAATCATTATGGGATTTTATCGAAAACAAATCCATCGTCCCGGAAGAGTTCACCCGGTCAGGTTGAGCAGTTGAAAATCAAATATGAGGAACCATCCAAAACCGAAACATAATACACTGAAGATAATGAGTACAAATCCATTCAATTTGAAAAATTCGATTCTTGTCGTCGCAGTAATTACCACCCTGCTATCCTCCTGCCACAACCGGGAAGATGAGCTGGATACGGAGATTGCCGTTCCCGTTACAGTGGAGGAAGTCAAAGCCAGATCGATTGAGCAATACGTTTCCTCAACGGGTACTGTTCTTCCTACCAAGGAAGTGTTACTTAAATCCCAGATTCCGGGCTATTACCGGTTAATGATTAATCCCGCTACCGGCCGGAAATTTGCACTGGGGGATATCGTAAAACAGGACCAGGTCATCATTCGGTTGGAAGATCCAGCCTTTGAGAACGAGATAAAAATTGAATCGCAAAAGCTCAACCTGGATATTTCTGAACGGGAATTCAATAAACAGCAATCGTTGTATGATAAAGGGGGAGTAACACTGCGGGAGTTGAAGAATGCAGAGATCAGCTTTATCAATGCGAAATATGCCTTTGAGAATGCCCTCCTGCAGCTGGAAAAAATGAACATCAAAGCACCTTTCAAAGGAGTCATTGTCGACCTGCCGTATTATACGGAAGGGACACGGATTGAAGCGTCACTTCCCATGTCGAAACTCATGGATTACAGCCAGCTTTACCTGGAGATCCAAATGCCGGAAAAGGAACTGGGGAAAGTGAAGGTTAATCAACCGGTCCGGATTATGAATTATTCCCTGCCGGAGGATACCCTGTCGGGAAACATTACCCAGTTGTCTCCGGCTATTAATTCTGAAACAAGAACATTTAAGGGATCGGTCATGATCGCAAATACAAACCTCCTGCTTCGACCGGGTATGTTCGTTCGGGCTGAAATCGTGGTAGCTAGTAAAGATAGTACCATCGTAATCCCGAAAGATATTATCCTCGTCAAACAACGCGGCAAAACCGTCTTCGTTGTCGATAAGGGAGCAGCAGAAGAACGGATCCTGGTAACCGGCCTTGAAAATCCGACACACGTTGAAGTGATTGGAGGACTGGAACTGAATGAGAGACTGGTGGTCAGTGGATTTGAAACCCTCAGAAACCAGTCAAAGGTGAGAATTATCCGGTGATGGCAGAGGAAAGCTGAAAGGTTACGTTAAAAGATCAACTGGTGAAAAAAATAACTGAATTTTCCGTCAATTATCCCATAACCATTTTTATGATCGTTCTGGCAGTTATTCTGCTTGGCATCATATCGTTTGGCAAACTGGGAATAGACCTGTTTCCTGATCTGAATAACCCGAGAATATTCGTTGAAATAAAAGCCGGTGAAAAACCACCCGAGGAGATTGAAAAACAATATGTGGAAAATATTGAATCGCTCTCTATCCGACAGAAAGGAGCCATTCAGGTCTCTTCAATATGCAGGGTTGGATCAGCTCAGATTACCGTTGAATATTCCTGGGATACAGACATGGATGAAGCCTTTCTTGACCTTCAGAAAACCTTAACAGGCTTTGGCCAGAATGCTGAAATAGAAGAGTTTAACATTACTCAGCACGATCCGAATGCCGTACCGGTGATGATTGTTGGGATTACCCACAGCTCCATCAGAGACATGAATGAACTTCGGAAATCGGCAGAGAATTACCTGAGGAATGAGTTGATCCGGTTGGAAGGAATAGCGGAAGTGAAATTATCGGGCCAGGAGGAGAGTGAAGTATTGATTGAAACGAACAATTACCTTCTCGAGGCGCATAACCTGACCACCAGTGAAATCACCACCAGGATACAGAGCTTTAACCGAAATGTGTCCGGTGGATCCATTGTTGAAATGGGACGGCAATATATCATTAAAGGCGTTAGCTTGCTTGAGGATCTGGACGACATTGGAAACATCATTGTTGGGTACAAATCACCCGAAGCTCCAGGAATCGATCAGGCAAACCTGACAAACCAGCAAGAGACGGAGGTGAATACCGATAACGTACCGATTTTCCTGAAGGATGTGGCTACCATCAAATACCAGAATAAAGACCCGGTGAATATTGTACGGATAAACCAGGAGCGGTGCATCGGATTATCAATCTATAAAGAGACAAAATTCAATAC
>Ga0315539_1000299_pt1 | contig 37471 bp, 31 predicted proteins | sample SalMarSW160150MG_FD_203097 | JGI IMG/M metagenome (GOLD analysis project Ga0315539, IMG submission 203097) | Salt marsh sediment microbial communities from the Plum Island Ecosystem LTER, Massachusetts, United States - Salt Marsh Sediment SW1601-150 ...
TGGATACTGTGGAGCCAGCACCTGAGCACCTAGCTTATGTATGTGAGACTAAAGAGAAAGCTATGCCCATGATAGCCAAGCTTTGCATAAGAAGAAACGATACTCCTCAGGGAAGAGCGATAAAACTTAACCACTACATTTCCCTGTACAGGAAATATATTGGAGCCGGTCTTCCTGAAGATATTCACCTCTTTGTCCGCAGGGATGCCGATATTCCACTGGTCTATAAGAAAGAAGTGCGAGCACACTTACAAGAAATTGGCTGGCAGCCCAGGGAACCAATTGGATTGCCTACCCTTATTGGCACCTATCCCACCAAGGTTCCTGTGGATGCAGTTATACACTAGTAACAGGGAAAATGGCTTAAAAGGAGGAGAAAATGAGTGCAGTAATACCACGCCACAGGGTAAATGTCTTAACGGGAATCAAATCAGCCAGACTGATTGAAGACCCTGCGGAGTATGCCAACCTGATTAAGAAGGCCAAAAGGCCACTTCTTGTAGTTGGTCCTCTCTTGCTGGCATCTACGGCTGATGGCAAAATTCTTATGGAATATGCCCTGGATATCGCTAAGACCTGCAATATCCCAATATGTGCGACGGCACAGACTAGGGGAAAGGTGGTGGAGCTTGGGGTGAAGCCAGATTCCGTCTATGATGTCGTGGAAATAGCGAACGCTCTTAAAGACCCTGACTGGCAGGGAGTTAAGAAGGAAGGAAACCATGACCTGGTGATCTTGTTCGGCATAAGATCAGACCTTGGTAACCAGAGCCTTTCTACACTCAAACACTTCGCACCTCATCTAAAGACTATGACGCTGTGCAAGAATTACTTCCCTCATGCCAACTATTCACTCCCTAATTTCAAGAAGGATACGAAGTGGCAGGAGTTCTTAGAAGGATTGATAGCCAATTTAAAGAAAGGAGACTGAAGGAAAATGGAAGGCGAATTTCATGCAGATATAGGACCCCAGTATGAAGGCGAGGTGATAAGGAAGGAAGACCTGTACATCGAATTCGGTGGGCCAAAAGTAGCACATAAGTTTGAATTAGCAACAGTTAAAAGCCCTGATGAAATAGAGAATGAGAAAGTAGAGATTATCGGCCCGGACATAGGCGATTTGCAACCTTACGGTGAGGCAGCAGGCAAGGGTGGAAGCTACCCTATAGCAATCTTGGTAAATGTTGCCGGAGGGGAATTGGACAAGGATGCCGAAGCGATCATCGAGAGAAGGATTCATATGTTCACTAACATGATTGAGGGCTGGTATCATATGAATCAGAGGCAGGATGTATGGATGAGGATAAATAAAGACTGCTATAAAAAGGGCTTTAATTCCCTGCGGGAATTGGGAGAAATTTATATCTTGCTTTATACATCAGAGATGTCAATCATTGAAAAAATCCAAGTCACTATTATCACCGATGAAAAAAAGATAGAGGAGCTTCTTCCCCACGCTTTGGAAGTTTATGCTGCCAGGGATGAGCGGGCAAGGACATTGAATGATGAGGACGTGGATACTTTCTACGGCTGCGTTCTATGCCAGAGCTTCGCCCCAACTCATATCTCTATCATAACTCCAAATAGAATCGCCAACTGTGGAGCGATAAACTGGTTTGACGGCAGAGCTGCTGCCAAGATTGACCCTGATGGGCCCATATTTGCCATACCAAAGGGGGAGCTTATAGATGCTATAAAAGGTGAATATTCAGGAGCGAATGCAATTGAAGCTGAAAAGTCCCTAGGGACCTACGATAGAGTTTATCTCTATAGTGCATTTGAGCACCCCCATACATCTTGTGGCTGTTTCGAGGCAATTGTATATTACATTCCTGAGGTGGATGCCTTTGGAGTAGTGAACAGAGACTTCAAGGGTGAAACTGTAATTGGAGAGACATTTTCCCACATGGCTGGTGACACTTCTGGAGGAAAACAAATAGAGGGGAGACTAGGAACTGGACTGGAGCAACTAAGGTCTCCCAAGTTCATCCAGGCGGATGGTGGTCTGGCCAGGATAGTGTGGATGCCCAAAGAGATAAAGGAAAGGTTTAAAGAGGCCCTGGAAGCAAAAGGACTCTACGATAAAATAGCCACAGAGGAAGACGTTAAAAACGTGGATGAGCTTCCAGAGTTCTTAGAAAAAGTGGGGCATCCTTGGATAAAAGGGGAAGTAGAGCTTCCAACATAAATACAAGAGTGAATTAAAAGATGAAATTCATAATCATATCTCAGTTTTAATTGAGGAGGTTTGCTATGCCAATTGCAGGTTCTGAGATTGTAAAGATGCTTCCCGGAAAGAGACCGTGTAAGGACTGTGGCTTCCCTACTTGTTTTGCTTTTGCCATGAAGCTAGCATCAGGTGGAACTACTGTGGACAAATGCCCTTACCTCTCCGAGGAGACGAAAGCCAAGCTGCTGGATCTTCTGGCACCGCCGATAAAGCTCATTACCATAGGCTCTGGGGAGAACGCCGTCAAGATCGGGAACGAAGAAGTGATATATCGACACGAGAAGACTTTTGTCCACTCACCAGGCATTGCCCTCCTTATCTCAGACAAGGAAGACAAAGCCAAAATCGAGGAAAAAATAAAAAAGATAAAGGAATTGCAGTTCCCCTGGGTTGGCGTAAATCTAGAGGCAGACCTCTTAGCACTTCATTTTGAATCAGGGGACAGGGACAAGTTTTTGGCTTTGGTGAAGAAAGTTTATGATTCAACAGACCTGGGCATGGTATTAATCTCAGAAGACATGGACACCTTATTTGCGGCACGGGATATATGCGCGGATAGGCATCCACTTATTTACCCCATAACAAAGGAAAACATTGATGAGGTTATTCCAAAGATTAAAGCGAATCTTACTCCTGTTGGCCTTCGGGGGAGGAGTATTGAAGAACTTGTTCCTCTAACTACCAAGTTAAAGGATGCTGGGATTGAGGAACTGGTCTTAGACCCGGGTTCTAAAAATTTACTGGAGGCAATAAGAGACCAGACTTTTATCAGGAAGGCAGCGCTAAAGCAAGGTTTCAAGCCTCTTGGTTATCCCACTATTGGCTTTCCTTGCTTCATGGCCAAAGATGGGCTGAAGGAAATGCTAATAGGCTCGGCATTTATAAATAAATGGGCTGGCGTTATTATCTTTTCTGATTTCGACCAGCATTCTCTGCTGTCTCTTCTGGTGCAACGGCTTAACATCTATACCGATCCTCGTTTTCCTATGGCGGTAGAGGAGAAGTATTATGAGGTTGGAGAACCTGATGAATCCTCCCCGGTCCTTGTCACTTCAAACTGGGCTTTGACCTACTTTCTTGTCTCATCGGCTGTTGAGGCTACCAAGGTTCCTGCCTACGTTTGTGTTAAGGATGCGGAAGGACTTGGTGTCCTTACTGCTTGGGCAGCAGGTAAGTTTAGCGGCGATTCCGTAGGAACATTTATCAAGAAATGTGGCGTCGAGGATAAGGTGAAACATAGAAAGCTAATTATCCCGGGGAAAGTGGCCAGAATCAAAGGTGAGCTTGAAGATGCTCTGGACCTTAAGTGGGAGATAATAATCGGCCCCCGGGAAACTACCGGAATAGGAGCTTTCCTGCCTGGATTTGCTAAGCAACTTAAAGGATGATTACAGAGGAGCAAGCTAGCCAAACAGTAGCTGAGATTTTAAGCTCACATAAAAAAGAGAAGAAAAACTTAATACCACTATTGCAAGAGGTCCAGACAAGCCTGGGGTATCTCCCCAGGGAAGCAATGCAAAAAATTGCTGGCTTCTTGGAGATGCCAGAAGTTGAGGTTTGGGGGGTTGCTACTTTCTATAATCAGTTTCGCTTTGCTCCGTTGGGAAAATACCACACTGTGATTTGTATGGGAACTGCCTGTCACTTAGCGGGGGGCAAACTTATTTTGGATGCACTGGAGCGTGAGTTAGACATCAAAGTAGGTGAGACTGCCGAGGATGGTAACTTTAGCTTGGAAAGGGTCGCTTGTATTGGGTGCTGCATGCTGGCTCCCGTGATTGTAATAGGGGATAAAATTCATCCCAAGATGACTCCTTTTAAGGTGGAAGAGGATTTAGTACCTTATAAGCAAGAACCTCAGAACGAGAAGAGTTAAGACAGAACTCCTACCCCACCCTTTTTCTGTCTCAATCTCGTGTTTAACATGACTTTCGAGGAAATTAATAATAAAGCGAAGTCGGAATGGGAAGCTCTGCAGAAGGGCAGCTATATTCTTGTCGGCACAGCTACTTGTGGTCGGGCAGCCGGCGCCCTGGATGTAGTTGATGCTTTTAATAAGGAGCTGACACGGCAAGGTCTGGAAGTCCCGATTATCCAGGTTGGCTGCACGGGTCTATGCTATGCTGATCCCTTGGTCGTTATATCCAAGCCTAGCTCTCTTCGTGTCGTGTATGCCAATGTGACTCCGGAGACTGTACATCGCCTTGTGGAAGGTTATGTTGCCGGCGATGACCCTTGCCTCGAGCTTGCCTTAGGCACCCTTGAAGGAGGTGATGGGGAAGCAGTCTACATTCCAGAGCTTCCCAGGTTTGAGCATGAGCTTCGTCTTATACTGCGCCGCTGCGGCTGCATCGACCCTGAAAATATAAATCACTACATTGCCAATGGCGGTTATAGCGGTCTGGGAAAAGCGTTAAAGATGTCGCCTGAGGAAATAGTTGGGGAGCTGAAGAAATCCGGGCTGCGGGGGCGGGGAGGGGCTGGATTTCCTACACATCGGAAGTGGGAACTATGCCGTAAGGCTAGAGGCACACCAAAATATGTCATATGCAACGCCGATGAAGGAGACCCCGGTGCTTTTATGGACCGTGTGGTTCTGGAAAGCGACCCCCATCAGGTTATCGAGGGCATGATTATTGCCGGTCACGCCATAGGTGCTGAGCAAGGTTATATCTATGTCCGTGCTGAATATCCTTTAGCTATTGAGCGTGTGCAGATTGCTTTAAAGCAAGCCGGGGAATTAGGTTTCCTGGGAGATAATATCTTGGGGACTGGTTTTGGTTTCCATATTGAGATAGCAGCAGGAGCTGGTGCTTTCGTCTCTGGTGAAGAAACAGCACTAATAGCGGCTGTTGAAGGGAGGATGAGTACACCTAGCCCCAGGCCACCTTATCCTGCCGAGCTTGGATTATGGGATAAACCTACTCTGTTAAACAATGTGAAGACCTTTGCTTATGTTCCTTTGATAATTAAACGAGGAGCGGATTGGTTTGCCTCCATCGGCACTGAAGGAAGCAAGGGCACAGCAGTGTTTACCCTAGCAGGCAAAGTGGCTAACTCAGGATTGGCCGAAGTGCCTATGGGAACAACACTTCATGAGCTTATTTACGACATCGGTGGTGGAATTGCTAAAGATAAGCAGTTTAAAGCAGTACAGATAGGAGGACCCTCGGGAGGTTGTCTTCCCGAGACTTTGCTTGACATTCCTATCGATTATGATTCCCTTCGAGAGGCTGGCTCAATGATGGGCTCAGGGGGTATGATTGTCATGGACGAGGATAACTGCATGGTCGATGCTGTGAGGTTTTTTATTGATTTCTCTACCAAGGAATCCTGTGGCAAATGCACTATGTGTCGCTTAGGGACTTTGCAAATGCTAAACATTTTGGAGGACATCACGGCTGGCAGAGGCAAAATAGAGGATATTGACCTTCTCCTCACATTAGCTGAGGATGTTAAGATAGGGTCGCTTTGTGGCTTAGGAAAAACAGCCCCCAACCCTGTCCTCACAACCCTGCGTTATTTTCGGGATGAATACGAAGCTCACATCTTGGAAAAGCGCTGCCCCGCCAGAGTATGCCCCGAACTCACTGCTTATTATATCCTTCCCGATAAGTGTGATAGAGCCTGTGAGCATTGTGTTTTGACCTGTCCCACAGAAGCAATTAAGGGAGGTAAAGGGGAAGTTAAAATCATAGATCAGGAAAAGTGCTCTAAGTGTGGTACATGCTTGGAAGTCTGTCCTCCCGAGTATAATGCAGTGGTGAAGCTATCGCCTGTTAGCTTGCTGCCTTCCCCGAATTTGTCTGAAAGGAGAGCAAGGAAATGACCAAAACTATTGCTATCGCAGGAAAAGGAGGTACAGGTAAGACTAGTGTTGCTGCCTTACTCATCAATCTCCTTTCTCAAAAGGGGTTGGTCCTGGCTGTGGATGCTGACCCTAGCACCAATCTTAACCAGGCGCTGGGTCTGCCTCTGGATGATAGTAAGACTGTGGGTAGAATACGGGAGAAGATGACTGAAGATGTATCGAAGGGGCAGTTTAGCCCCTCAATCAGCAAGCCGGAGTATCTGTTTAGTAAGATAGTGGAATCCCTGGCGGAGTCCAAAGGATTTGACCTTTTGGCTATGGGGCGTCCGGAGGGGCCTGGGTGTTATTGTGCGTCCAATGAGTTTCTGCGTGCATCCCTCGATAAGCTTGTGAAAGATTATAAGTATAATTATATTGTCATGGACTGCGAAGCGGGCATGGAACACATTAGCCGCCAAACAACCAGAGATGTGGATGTTTTGCTCATTATGTCTGACCCCACAATAAGAGGTGTTACTGTGGCGGCTCGAATAAAGGATCTCATTGGGGAATTGAGGTCGAATGTGGGCAAAGTTGGGCTTGTAATTAATCGTGTCCGAGGAGAATTATCTCCAGAGATAAAAAAGGCAATCGATGAATCTGGCCTTCAGGTTATTGCCCTGATTCCAGAAGACCCCGATATGGCGGGTTTGGAAATGAAGGGAAGGCCTGTAACTGAACTTCCCCAGAAATCCCCCCTGCAATTAAAGGTTAAGGAGATAGTTGAAGGCTTACGTTTATGATTGAAGAAATATCCTCCCTGGTGGAGGATTTGCGAAAATAAGTTGAAAGGCAGGTGAGGACTTATGGATACAAAAGAATACCCGGCCATATGGTTGCAAGCCGCCGGATGTACTGGGTGCTCAGTCTCTCTTCTCAATGTTATAAATCCCTCTATTAAAAACCTCTTAGTTGACGAAGTGCTGCCGGGCAGTCATATAAATCTAAGGTTCCATCCTACTGTAATGGCAGGGGCGGGAGCGCCTGCCATCGAAGTTATGGTGGATACCTCACGGAAGAAAAAGGGAGGTTACATCCTGATTGTAGAAGGGGCTATACCTACTGCTAAAGGTGGTATCCATGGCGTGGTTGGTGAAAAGGATGGGAAGCCAATGACCATGCAATCATGGGTTGAAACATTGGCCAAGGATGCCCTGGTGGTAATCGCTTTGGGTAGCTGTGCTGCCTTTGGGGGCATCCCTGCTGCCTACCCCAACCCTACTCAGTGCCGCAGCGTCGGTGAGGTTCTTCAAGCCAAAGGCATCAGTACTCCAGTGGTAAATATCCCTGGTTGTCCGCCACACCCTGACTGGTTTATAGGCACAGTGGCAACAATCATGCTTTCCGGTCTGCCGAAGCCGGAAGATTTGGATGAGCATAGGCGTCCTAAGGCTTTCTACGGGCAAACAATCCACGAGAACTGTCCACGGCGAGCCTACTATGATGAGAACAAGTTTGCCAAGAAATTCGGCGATCCCGGGTGCAATTATGAATTAGGATGTAGAGGGCCTATAACCCATGCCGATTGTCCTCTGAGATTGTGGAACAATAAAGTGAACTGGTGTGTGGGTTGTGGTGCCACTTGTATTGGCTGTACCGAGCCCGGGTTCTTTGACATATCCCCACTTTATGAAAAAATAAGCGAAGCTGCTCTACCAGAGGAGGATTGAATTAATGGGCAAGATTATAATCGATCCAGTAAGTCGTATTGAAGGACATCTTAAGGTGGAGGCGGTAGTTGAGGGTGGTAAAGTTAAAGAGGCTAAAAGTTCAGGAACATTATTCCGCGGCCTAGAGTTAATCATGAGGGGCAGAGACCCCCGTGATGCTCAGCGGATATCTCAGCGTATTTGTGGAGTTTGCCCGACAAGCCATTCTACTGCCGCTGCTTTAAACCTGGATAGTGCTTTTGGCATCGCTGACAAAATTCCCGACAACGGTAGAATTATTCGTAACCTCATTCTGGGGGCAGCCCATATTGCTGACCACATTCTTCACTTCTATCACCTAGTGGCTCTTGATTATGTAGATGTGGCTAAGTTAGCAAAATATGAAGGAAATAATCCATCCCTAAATTCAATAAAGAACTTCATTTCCCGCGGGGAATTAGGGCCTTTTGTACCTCGTTACGAAGGTGATTATCGGCTGCCCGATGAAGCTAATGAACAAGCGGTAGCGCACTATGTCTCGGCATTCGACATGCGTCGTAAGAGCCAGGAGATGCTTGCCCTGTTCGGTGGTAAGATGCCTCACAACATGGGCGTGATGCCCGGCGGAGTTGCCTCTGTACCCACCGTTGATAATATTACATCATTCTTTTGGAAGTTGAAGGAGCTTCAGGAGTTTATTGATAATGTTTACCTGCCTGATGTAGTGGCAGTAGCCCAGGTTTACTCGGATTACTTTGAGATTGGTCATGGTGGCGATAATCTACTTGCTTATGGCTCTTATGATCTGGATGGAAAGGAGGCCGACCTCACCAAGAGGAAAAGATTTTTTAAGCCAGGGATCACCTCTCCCAGCCTTAAGTTTAATGCATTTGATCCAACTAAGATCACTGAAGAGGTGAAGCATTCATGGTATGCCGATTCCATCAGCGGCAAACATCCCTCCCAGGGAGATGTTGTCCTTGATGAAGAGAAGAAGGGAGCTTATTCCTGGTTAAAATCACCTCGCTATGGTAAAGCAGTTTTTGAAGTTGGGCCATTGGCTCGAATCATGGTCAACTATACCGATGGCGATCCCGGAGTCAAGAACTTGGTTGATTATGCCTTATCACAGGCAGGTATAAGTCCTGATAAGATGTTTTCTGTCATGGGACGCAATCTTGCTCGAGCCTTGGAAACTAAACTCATAGCTGATGCCATGGCCAACTGGGTTCTAGAGCTCAAGCCTGGTGAGCCAGCTTACATAAGCTATGAACTCCCCGAGGAGTCTACTGGAATGGGACTGGTCGGTGCAGCGAGAGGTGCCCTGGGGCACTGGATAGAGATAAAAGAAGGTAAGATCGCTAATTACCAGGTCATTACTCCTTCTACATGGAATATTTCCCCCAAGGATGATGAGGACCGACCTGGACCCTTGGAGCAGTCTATCATTGGAACTAAGATAAAGGATGAGGCTAATCCCTTTGAGATAGTGCGCATTGTAAGGTCTTTTGATCCTTGTCTTGCCTGTTCTGTACATTTGCTCAGTCCCAAAGGGCATGACCTGGGGAAATTTAGGGTTTGTTAGTAAAAAATTTTGAGGAAAGTCAGGAATGGGAAAATTTGTTGTTGGAATAGGGAATGCCTTATTAAGAGACGAAGGGATTGGTTGCCATGTGGCACATGCTTTGGAAGAAATCCCTCTCCCCGATGTAAAAATAATAGATGGTGGAACATGCCCCGATGTATTGCAGTTTGTTGAGGACGCTGATAAATTGATTATAGTGGATGCTGTTAAGGGTGGGGGAACGCCTGGACAAATTTACCGTTTTCACCTTGAGGATATAACTCTGGGGCAAAAGCCATTTCTATCCCTTCACGATGTGGGCTTAGTAGATAACTTAATGCTAATGCAGCTTTGGCATGATATAAGTGAGGCCGTAATCATCGGAGTCGAGCCCAGGGAGATTAGCTGGGGGTTAGAACTATCGCCAGAACTCCAAGAGAAAATGCCTCAGATAATAGATACAATTTTGTCAGAACTTAATACCTCAGCTGACCTCTCCATCAGGGGAGAGGAATAAGGTGAGGGTATAAAGGAGAGATGAAATGTTGATTTCAGAGCAAAAACCACTTGAAGAAATCTTAAGCTACCTTGACGGGGATAAGAATATCTTCCTCATCGGCTGTAAGGGTTGTGCCGAGGGCTGGGGGAGTGGAGGAGAAAAACAAGTAGCGGAAATGGGGAAAAGTCTGCAGGAGCAAGGCAAAACTATTACAGGTTCTGTAGTTGTGGATATGCTGTGTGATAGCGCGTTAATCAAGTTGAAACTCAGAACCTGCAAAAAAGAAATTGCTGCTGCCGATTCTATCCTGGTTCTGACCGATGGGGCCGGAGTGCAGACTGTAGCAGAATTAGTGAATAAGGTAGTACATCCTGGCTGCAATACTCTATCCTCAGGTGGTGCTCATGCAGAGTGGAAAGAAGCGGAACGCTGCCTTGAGTGTGGTGATTGCATGCTGGAGTTTACTGGTGGCCTCTGTCCCATCGCCCGATGTTCCAAGCATCTCCTCAATGGTCCCTGTGGCGGCTCACAAGATGGTAAATGTGAAGTTAACCCGGATATACCCTGCGTCTGGCAACAGATCATTGATCGCCTTACCAGAATAGGACAGCTTGATAAATTGGAAAGGCTTGTGACACCGAAGAATTGGAGCGTGAGCCTTACATCAGGGCCACCAGTCAGAAGGTTTCCCTGAATGGCATTGCACGTGATGGAGGCAAGCGCCATAAGCTGCCCCGGCTCATATGTCAAATACATAAATTATCGAGGAGGAAAGGAATGAATGCACAAGTCCAAAAACCCTTTGAGGAGATTTTAGGATATCTTGAAGGTAAAAAAAGGATATTTCTGATGGGGTGTGGAGGATGTGCCACAATTTTTCATACAGGCGGCATAAAAGAAGTGGATGAGATGACAGAGAGGCTAACTAAGGAAGGTAAGGAGATCGTAGGTAAAATTGGATTGCCACTTGCCGTATTTACCTGCTATCTTCCAATGTCCTCCATGTTTTTGAAGGAGCACCGCGGGGAGATAGAAAAATGCGATGCCATATTAATGCAAAGTTGTGGTGATGGTTTGCAGGCAGTGCGAGGATATTTGGAAGAGGAAATGGGTATTGTAAAGCCTATGTATCCATCAAACAACGCGCTTGGTTTTTCCAGTGGAGGACCTAGCAAGTTCAAAGAAGAATGTCAGGCCTGCGGTGAATGCGAACTTGGGAGGACCGCGGGTATTTGTCCACTGGTACAATGCCCCAAGGGGTTGTTAAATGGTCCATGTGGCGGAACAACCATGGATGGTAAGTGTGAAGTAGACCCTACACGTGACTGTGCTTGGGTCATGATATATAAGAGGTTAGGGAAACTTGGTGAACTTGATGAGCTTTCAGAAATACAAGAACCGCATGATTGGAGTAAGGCAATAAGACCACGCAGTTTAGAGGTTGAACCCATCGATCTGTTAGAGGAATTGAGGGGGACGAAGAAGGCACTGGAAATGTTAGGAGTATGATGAAGAGCAACATAAGGAGGGACTTATGAAAACGAAAAGCAATCTAGAAAGGGTGCTAGAGGCTGGACAGTTTGCTGTCACGGGCGAACTGGGACCACCACAAAGCGCTGACGCTGAAGTAATCAGGAAAAAAGCGAAGATACTCAAAGGTCATATAGACGCTTGCAATGTCACCGATGGTCAGACTGCAGTAGTGCGCATGGCATCCTGGGCAGCTTGCTCTATAGGCAAGGAAGAAGGTTTAGACCCCATTGTGCAGATGACCTGTCGCGACCGGAATCGTATCGCCCTTCAGATGGATATTTTGGGCATAGCAGCACTGGGCCTCAATAATATGTTGTGTCTCACGGGCGATCACCAGAAATTTGGCAATCATCCCATGGCCAAAGGTGTTTATGATATTGATTCCATTCAACTGGTTAGAATGGTGAAAGATATGCGGGATGAAAGAAAGTTCCAGTGTGGCGAAGAGATGGTGGTTGAGCCTCGTCTTTTCATCGGAGCTGCTGCTAATCCTTTTGCCGACCCATTTGAGTTTAGAGTGGCACGTCTTGCTAAGAAAGTGGCAGCAGGGGCGGATTTCATTCAAACTCAGATTATCTACAATGTGGATAAGTTCGCTGAATGGATGAAGATGGTACGGGACAGAGGATTACATGAGAAAGTGAAGATACTTGCCGGTGTTGCCCCCATAAAGTCAGTAGGTGCCGCAAAATATATGAAGACCAGGGTCCCTGGAATGGATGTACCAGACAGCATTGTTGAACGGCTCCAAGGAGTGCCCAAGGAACAGGTGTCCGCGGAGGGCATCAAGCTCTGTGTTGACATCATCAATCAAGTACATGAAATTGAAGGTGTGGCGGGTATTCATCTTATGGCTATCGAATGGGAAGAAGCAGTGCCTGAAATAATAGAGGCAGCTGGTCTTCTGCCCCGCCCTAAATTTATACCATAATGAAAGATTCCAGTTCTTTATCGGACAATCCTTGGGAACGCGGTTTCGATATCTCTTACAAGCTTGCTCATGAGAGGCTGGCTAAAATCAATGATATAAAAGAACAATGTCGTAAAAGTGGTGCCAGATACCTAGGACCCAACGAGATCGTCATTAATTATCTAAATCAGCCGTATCATATTACCCTTCCTGACATTGAGATATTGTTGGAGGGTAGCGATGCGAAAGTCCCGCTGAGGGACAAAATCCTGATACTTCACTATTTCACTGAAGCGAAGGGTAACCCTGCTACCGGTAAATTGATTGCCTATAAACAACTACCGGGGGGCATCAGCTATTTCCCGGCATTTTACAAACGGGCTATAAACCCTTTTGTAAACCACTTTGGCAAAAACCCCGAGCTGCTAATAAAGGTGGCTGCAAAGTTAGGAGGCCGTGAGTCAGACTACGGGGACTTGTCTGTAACCATCAATGCTTTCGATCATGTGCCCATAACCTTAGTGTTATGGAGAGGTGATGAGGAGCTTGCTCCTAATGGGAATATATTGTTTGATGCCAGTATTTCTGATTATCTGCCCACTGAAGATGTAACTGTGCTTACTGAAACTCTTATCTGGAAGCTAGTTAGAGACATTCCCTCTACTTAACTTACTAACCGCAGTGCTCCCTCGAAATAACACAAAGCAAAGGGCTGAAAGACGGCGGAGGGAGTTGCTGAACAATCACCGCAGGCTATATTTGCGTTGGCGTCCCTATTTGTGATATAGTCGAGGCTTTGAGCTACTTTTAGGAAATTAGTTGGGCGGATATTTTGAAGACGCCTATTTCAAGGCTGTCTCAAGAGAGACGGTAAATAGCGAGTGCGAAATGGCAAATCCTTCAGGAGCGCAAGGTACTCAGGCGCTTTTGGCAGAGCAGGGGACGATCGTTGAGGAACGCCTGAATGAAATTCTGTCCTCCTACGAAGGCAGGGAAGATGAGCTTATCCCTATCTTGCAGCAAGTCCAGCAGGGTTTTGGTTATCTACCAGAACCGGCGCTGAAAAAGATAGCCAAATTCCTCAAGCTACCGGCAAGCACTGTCTTTGGGGTGGGTACATTCTATGCCCAGTTCAAGCTTGTCCCTTCAGGTCGAAATATCATTAAAGTTTGTCGTGGAACTGCCTGTCATGTGCGTGGTGCAACAGGCATTCTTGGCGAAGTGAAGAGACAATTGGGCATTGGGCCCGGGGAGAGCACTCCAGACCTCGAATACTCACTGGAGGCTATAGCCTGTTTTGGCTCGTGTGCACTCGCCCCGGTGGTGGTTATTGGACACAACGTGTATGGCAGGATGACCCCGGCTCGGGTGAAGGAGGTTTTGGGTAATGTTGGCGGTGAGAAATGAGCTTTGCTGACATCCAGAAACGGGCAATAGCTGAATGGGACGCGCTGCGACACGGCCCGACCCCTGGTATTTTAGTAGGAGCTGGTACTTGTGGTAGAGCTGCTGGTGCCGAGGCAGTGCTTGCTGAGATTGATAGGGAACTGACGCAGCGAAATATTGATGCCATTGTTATGCAGGTAGGCTGTGTTGGGCTGTGCTATGCCGAGCCTTTGGTGGATATAATCAAGCCAGGGCGTCCTCGTATTTGCTATGGGAATGTTACTCCTGAAATTGTGGCACAACTGATTGAAGACTACCTGGTCAAAGGTAATCCCCGTTCTGACCTAGCCCTGGGCACTATTGGGCATGGCGTTGTAGATGGGATCCCTAATCTCTTTGAGCTACCGATGCTTAAATCGCAGGTGCGCATAGTCCTACACAACTGTGGCTTTATTAACCCAACAAACATTAACCACTATATTGCTTGCGGTGGCTACAGTGGCTTAGTTAAAGCACTGGACATGAAGCCAGAACAGATTATTGAAGAGATTAAGAGGTCTGGTTTGCGTGGGAGGGGAGGGGCTGGCTTCCCCACCGGACAGAAATGGGAGTTTTGCCGCAAATCACCTGGCAAGGAGAAATACATTATTTGCAACGCTGATGAAGGTGACCCTGGAGCTTTTATGAATCGCTCTCTTCTTGAAGGTGATCCCTATTCAGTGTTGGAAGGGATGCTTATTGGTGCTCGTGCTATCGGAGCCAAGGTAGGTTATATCTACTGCCGAGCAGAGTATCCCCTAGCCTTGGAACGGCTCAGGATAGCTTTAGAGAAACTGGAGGAATATAGACTCATTGGCGACAATATTTTAGACTCCGATTTTAGTTTCCATCTCAAGATAAAGGAGGGAGCAGGAGCATTTGTCTGTGGGGAGGAAACGGCACTGATGGCTTCTATCGAGGGCAAGAGAGGGATGCCGCGCTCCCGGCCTCCTTTCCCAGCTGTTTCAGGGTTGTGGGGCAAACCTACTAACATCAATAACGTAGAGACTTGGGCAAGCGTCGCCATCATAATGCAGAAAGGAGCTGATTGGTATGCCAACTATGGCACGGAGGGAAGCAAGGGGACAAAAACCTTTTCGTTGGCAGGTAAGGTAGAGCGCACCGGACTTATCGAGGTTCCTTTCGGCATGACTATGCGCCAGATTATTTGCGAAATCGGTGGCGGTATCTTGGCAGGGAAACGCTTCAAGGCAGTGCAAACTGGCGGGCCTTCGGGAGGTTGTTTGCCATCAGATTTTCTTGATACCCCAATAGACTATGATTCTCTGACCTCAGCTGGCTCGATTATGGGTTCTGGCGGTATTGTAGTAATGGATGAAGACACCTGCATGGTTGACGTAGCACGATTCTTTCTATCTTTTGTACAACTTGAGTCCTGCGGTAAATGCATACCGTGTCGCTGGGGTACTAAGCAGATGCTCGACATACTAGAGGACATAACCAATGGAAGAGGCAAGCCCGTGGATATTGAATTGCTTCAGGAATTAGCACAATCCGTTAAAGATGGTTCCTTATGCGGTTTAGGGCAAACGGCTCCTAACCCGGTGCTTACCAGTATCCGCTACTTCCGTGATGAGTATAGGGCACATATAGAAGAAAAGCGATGTCCGGCATTAGTTTGTAACGCTCTTATATCATACTACATTGATCCTGAAAAATGCCAAGGTTGTATGATTTGCCTCCGCGCTTGTCCTGCCGGAGCTATTAAAGGTGGTAAGAGAGTTGTGCACGTCATTGATCAAGATAAGTGCACTAAATGTGGCAACTGTTTGAATGTCTGTCCACCCCGCTTCGGTGCGGTGATAAAGACTTCCGGAGAGAAACCTGCAATTCCAGAAGAACCTGTACCAATAGGCTTCGCAGGTAACACTGATGCGGGTCAACAATGAGTACAGCTGCTCCAAATAAATTCAAGGAAATGGAAAAAGATATTATCAAGCTAACCATTAATGATCGCCAGGTCATAGCGAAAAAGGGAGTCACTGTTCTTGAAGCGGCACTGAATGCTGGCATTTACATTCCCACGCTGTGTTACGACCCTGACCTTAAGCCTTATGGAGGCTGTCGCCTTTGCGTGGTTGAAATAGAAGGGATGTGGGGCTTGGTTAGCTCGTGCACTACGCCGGCAACTGATGGTATGGTGGTGCAGACGGAGACGCCAAGTATAAATCAAACTCGCCGAATCACTGTGGAACTTATTATCGCCAATCATCACGGCGATTGCCTTGCCTGTGCCAAGAGCCAGGATTGCGAGCTACTTAAGATTGCTCGGTATCTGGGTATAGAGGAGGACCGTGTTGAGCGACTTCGAAAGGGCACTCAGGTGTTTTCCGTGGACAAGAGCCATCCGGCGTTTATTCGTGACTTGAATAAGTGCATCCTCTGTGCCAGATGTGTGAGAGCCTGTCAGGAGATAGTCTGCCATGATGCCATTGATATAGCCTTCCGAGGCAATTTGGCAAGAATAGCCACCTTTGGTGATAAACCGATTGCCGAGTCCATCTGCAAGTCCTGTGGTGAATGTGTTGCGCGATGTCCTACTGGGGCATTGGTGCCTAAATGGGAAAAGCCACCTGCGGAAGAGGTTAAGACCGTTTGTCCCTATTGTGGGGTTGGCTGCTCCATCTATTTGGGTGTTCTAGATAATAGGGTTATTTCCGTACGCGGTGACCCCCAAGGTTCAGCTAACCGAGGAAGCCTGTGTGTCAAGGGGCGTTGGGGGTACGATTTTATTAACCATCCGGAAAGGTTAACCGCGCCTCTTATTAGAATACCTGGCGTTTCGCGCGGAGCAGGGCAGAATGGGAAAGTACATGAGATCTTCCATGAGGCTAGCTGGGATGAAGCTCTGAAACTGGCAGCCAATAAGCTCCTTGAACTCAGGGAGGCTCATGGAGCAGATAGTATCGCTGCCTTAAGTTCGGCTAAGTGCACCAACGAAGATAACTATGTTATGCAGAAATTCGTTCGCGCTGTGATCGGGACTAACAACATTGACCATTGTGCCCGGTTATGCCATGCCTCCACAGTAGTCGGTGGCATCGCTGCCTTTGGTCAAGGGGCAATGAGCAATTCCTATTCCGATTTTGAGAAAACGGAACTTTTTTTCATCATCGGCTCTAACACCACCGAATGTCATCCCATTATTGGCTCAACGATTAAGAGGAGGCTCAGGTTTGCTGGTGCTAAACTTATCGTGGCTGATCCTCGATCCATCGAACTTGGCGAACACGCGGCTGTCAGACTTCCCCACAAGCCAGGAACAGATGTTGCTCTTCTTAATGGACTAATGCATGTAATTATCAGAGATGGCCTGGAGGATAAGGAGTTTATCCGGGAGCGCACTGAAGGATTTGAGGATATGCGCCGGCTTGTGGAGAGGTATACTCCTGAGGCAGTAGAAGCTATAACCGGAGTTCCCAAATCTGATTTGGAAGCGGCCGCCCGCCTTTTTGGAGAGGCGAAAAGCGCTTGTATACTCTATGGGATGGGAATAACCCAGCATACCACGGGCACAGATAATGTGAAAAGCGTGGCAAACCTGTTACTACTGACTGGCAATATCGGCAGGGAGGGCACGGGATTCAGTCCCCTTCGGGGCCAAAACAATGTTCAGGGCGCCTGTGATATGGGAGCACTCCCCAATGTCTATCCCGGCTATCAAAAAGTTGATGACCCTGCCGTGAAAAAGAAATTCGAAACTGCTTGGGGATGTAAACTGATTGATCGGCCGGGGGTGACGGTTACCGAGATAGCCGATGCTATACTCGGGGGAGAAATTAAAGGGCTCTATGTTATGGGAGAGAATCCCATGTTAAGTGAGCCACACCTCGAGCATACAAGGCAGGCACTGGAGCAACTTGAATTCTTGGTAGTTCAGGATATCTTTCTGTCTGAGACCGCCTGGCTTGCCGACGTTGTTTTTCCCGCCGCTGCCTTCGCGGAAAAGGATGGTACTTTTACAAATACCGAGAGGCGAATTCAAAGAATAAGGCAAGCAGTCCCACCACCTGGGGAGGCAAAAGCTGACTGGGGAATTATATCTGCTTTGGCGGAAAAGATGGGAAAACGATTTAGCTACCAGAGTGCTGGCCAGATTATGGAAGAAATTGCCTCCCTGACTCCTATCTATGGTGGTATCCGCTTCTGGCGCCTCGGCCAGGATGGTTTGCAATGGCCCTGCCCTGATACCTCACATCCCGGGACCTGCTTTCTTTACCAGGACGGCTTTGCCCGGGGACGTGGCAAGTTCCATGCTGTAGAGTACATTCCACCAGCGGAATTAATATCCAAAAAGTACCCGCTTGTTCTCACTACTGGGCGGATACTGGAACATTGGCACACTGGCACGATGAGTCGGCGCTCTAATGTGCTGAATGAACTCTATCCTAATGGTGTAGTTGAAATGAGTCCTATTGATGCCGCAAGGCTGGGATTTATTGAGGGTGATTTAGTGGTAGTTAACTCGAAAAGGGGTCGGGTGGAAGCGCCGTTACATATTACCGAAAAATCACCTCCCGGTGTTATCTTTATGCCCTTCCACTGGCGTGAGGCAGCGGCTAATATCCTCACCAATGATGCTCTTGACCCACTAGCCAAGATTCCTGAGTATAAAGTCTCTGCTGTAAATGCCGTACGGCGGAGGAAAAAGATACGCTGATCAGTGGAGACCTACGCAAGCTAGGTGAGCGCCTTAAGACCTGGTTTGTATTGCGATTATCTCAAGAGAAATGGTAAAGCTCTAGTCAGGGACTACTTGCAGGTTCCTGCAAATTGAGAGGGAACGAGACCCTCCCTCACTGAGGGCGGGGGTAAAGGCCGACTGCATTGCAAATCTTCGGAATAATTTCCTCCCGCCCAAGAGTCATGATGTGAATACCCGCTAGCCCTTCTATTTCTCTTAATTGATTTATCGTTTCCACAGCGATTAAAATACCCATTTCCGCCATGTCTTCTTTTTTGTTAATCTTCCGAAGACGTTCAATAATTTCGTTGGGAATATCCATGTTGGGGAGTTTTGTCTGCATGTACCTTGCTGACGCCACGGATGTCAGGGGGGTGATTCCGACCAGGATTTTTGCATTTTTATATAATCCTTCTTCTCGAATCAATTCCATCCACTTCCTAAAGCCTTCAATATTATAAATAGGCTGAGTCTGGATAAAATCTGCTCCAGCAGCAACCTTGTCCTTAAGACGATTCATTTCAGACTCCAAGGATGGGCCAAAAGGGTTTGCCACTGCCCCAACATAAAGTCTGGGTTCTCTTCCTACTATTGGTTGGCCATTTTCAAATTTTTTTTCATCACGGAGTCTTTTGACTATCCTGATAAGCTCGATAGAATCAAGGTCAAACACAGGCTTTGCCTTGGGATGGTTTCCAAAGGAAATAGGGTCCCCAGAAACACAAAGTATGTTATTAACACCAAATGCGGAGATGCCCAGAATATCCATCTGAAGCGCAATCCGATTTCTGTCACGGCAAGTCATTTGCACTATGGGATCAATGCCTCCCTCCATTCCTATCAGGGAAGCTGCCCAGCTTGCCATCATCACTACTGCTGCCTGTCCATCAGGAACATTAAAGGCGTCAACGTAACCTTTTAGCAGATTGACTTTTTCCCTTATCGTCTCGGGCTCTGTATTCTGAGGGGGACCGATTTCAGCAGTAACAGCAAATTCCCCCGCTTCCAGTACCCTTTCTAGATTGCTTTGCGTCTTCATTCTGAACCCTCCGAGAAGGATTTTATCATAGTTTTGCTGAACTTTGCCGCCTTGCTACCCAACGCAACAAGCAATAATAACATACCATCTCAAGTGTTTGCTAAACTCCGGGAGATATCCTATAATAAGAAGCCCTAAAATGGAAAGCCTGACAAAATCGGCCGGACTTAAGGAAATACTAAAGGATTCAGACTTATTCCACGGGCTCAGAGATGATCATCTGGATCAGTTACTTCCACTTTGCCGAGAAGAGCTTTACGAAGCCGGGGTGGTTATTTGCCCTGAAGGCGCCCCATGTCATACCATTTACATCGTAGAATCGGGCAGGGTAGCTCTGGAAATGGGTATTCATATTAGTCGGGCAGTGGAGGAAAGTGCGACAATTGATGTGGTAACTCGAGGTGGCAGCCTATGTTGTTCAGGGCTCATAGATCCTTATATTCTTACTGCAACGGGTCGAAGTCTTGAGAGAACTAAACTTATTGCTTTAGATACGGAAGAGCTTAGAAGCTTGGCTAAAAGCAGCCCTGAAGCTAGAGCTAGGGTGATGAACAATGTTGCCAAGGTAATTGCTTCGAGACTTGAACACGCTAGGGAGACAATGGGACATATTCTGACTGTTATTTTCCATGACTTAAAGGCTCCTTTGGCTGCGGTGGAAAGCTATAATCGGCTCTTGCTCGGTCAGTTTGCCGGGGAATTAAATGAAGAGCAAAGAAACATAGTGCAAAGGAGTAGCAAGAGACTCTCCGACCTACTTAATTTGATAAGCAATATGATTGATTTCTCCCGAGTTGATTTTAGGGACCTGAGGGCAGAGAGAGTCTCTCTGGCGGAAGTGATAGAAGATTGCGCTGAGGCTATGCGACCTTTAGCTGAGGAAAAGAAGCTGCAATTTGTTGTTGAAATACCCCAGGGGCTCCCTGCGGTTCTTGGAATTGCAGGCCAACTTAAGCAAGTAATAACAAACTTATTATCAAATGCCATCAAGTTTACTCCCTCCGGTGGAGTAACAGTTAGAGTAAAAGATGAAAAAGATCATGTGCGAGTGGATGTAATAGACACAGGAATCGGTATTCCTGCCGAGGCATTACCCAAGATATTTGACGGTTTTTATGAGGGTCTCAACGTGGCTGGAAGGGGAGCTGGTCTAGGGCTTTCCATAAGCAAGAAGATAGTTGAAGGTCACGATGGTAGAATATGGACGGTGAGCCCTTGTCCAGAAACTGGTAAAGGGTCTGAGTTTACCTTCATTTTGCCCAAGGATTTGAAAAGGATCGAAGGAGAACATTAGATAAGTTATTCAATTAGAATAGGTCAGGGGGAGTAAGATAGATGGCTAAGATCCTAATAGTGGATGATGATCCTGATATGCGGCTGGCAATTGGCAGTGTGTTGAGATCTCGCTCTTACGACGTGATCGAAGCTGGCGATGGAGAAGAGGCCCTAAGAAAGTTAAAAGAGGAAAAGCCAGATCTAATGCTTTTGGATCTCCTGATGCCAAAGATGGATGGTTTTGCTGTTGTCAAGGAACTCAAGAACGCTCAAGAGGGCTATTCCAACATACCCATCCTGATTATAAGTTCGATAAGGGAGGAAGCCAGTCACCGGCGCTATGAGCTAGAAGTAGGTCATAAACTTGATGTTGATGAGTATATCGAAAAGCCCATCGAGCCTTTTATTTTGCTCGAACGTGTGCAGAGGCTTTTGTCTAAAGGAGGAAAAGATGCAAAAACAAACTAAGATACTGGTCATTGATGACGACCCCGATGTACATGCAGTGGTGACAAAAATTTTTCAGCCTAAGTCCTACGAAATGGTATCTGCGTATGACGGGGACGAAGGTTTACGCAAGGTAGTGGAGGAAAGGCCGGACTTAATCATTCTAGACGTGATAATGCCTGGTAAGCATGGATTTGATGTTTGCCATGAGCTTAAAACCGACGAAAAATACCATTTTTTCTCTAATATCCCTGTGTTGATGCTTACTGTTTACCCTGAAGATAGAGAAAAAATGCATCTTTCCATGCGAGAGGGAATGATGATGGAGGCAGAGGATTATCTTCAAAAGCCAATTGACCCTGAAGAATTAGTGAAAAGGGTAGAAGCCTTGCTCAAAAAGTGAAAAAGGGCTAAAATAGTACGATTTATGAAATTTTAGGAACGAGCTTGGGGAGCAATAATGTTTTAGTTATTGGGTTGGGTATAGCAGGGATAGCTTCAGCGTTAGAGTTAGCTAATACAGGTGTAAGTGTTTATTTGTTAGAAAAGGAGGCAGTGATTGGTGGTCACAGTGCCTCTTTTTGTTGTAAGGCGACAGATATCTGCTCCAAGTGTTCTGCCTGTGTAGTTTTCGATAAGATTAAAGAAGCGATAATCCATCCTCAGATTACATTCCTAACTAATTCCACGATAAAAAGACTAAGCGGCGAGCTGGGTAATTTTCGAGTTGAGATAATTCAACAACCTAGGTATGTCGATGAGAATAGATGCATAGCTTGTGGTCTTTGCACTGAAGTCTGCCCTGCTGATCCCAAGGCAATCTATCTACCTTTTGCTGAAGCCACACCCTTTTCTTACATTCTAGATGAGGGACGTTGTCTGCGCTTTAAAGGGGAGAAATGCGATCTCTGCCAGGATAGCTGCCCTACCAAGGCTATCGAGTTTGAGCTCAAGTCAAAAGAGCAAGAGTTGAGCGTCGGTGCTGTCATTGTCGCCACTGGTTTTGATGTTTTTGATGCCAGAAAGAAAGGCTCCTTGGGTTACGGTAGATATCCTAATGTCTTAACTGGTCTTGACCTGGAGCAGATTTTTACCCGTGAAGGCCATCTTATACTTCCCACAAATGGTAAGGAGCCCCAAAATATTGCCTTTATTCAATGTGTTGGCTCCAGGGACGAAGCTCATGGGTATTGTTCACAGGTATGCTGTAAATATGCTATGAAGCTTGCCGGGCTTATCAAATATCAGAATCCTGATACCCAGGTGACTATCTTTTACATCGACCTGCAGACGACCGGTAAAGGTTTTGCTCAATTCTACGGAAATTATAAGGAAAGTATACGATTTGTCAGAGGAGTACCAGTCGAGATTTTACAAACTTCATCCGGCGAGCTTGAAGTAAGGTTTGAGGATATCGCTCAAGGAAAAGTTTGTCGGGATACATTTGACCTTGTAGTCCTTTCCGTGGGTATTTCTCCTGGAAAGAACTCCTGGGATTTAGCCAGGATTCTGGGCATAAATTTGGCTGACGACGGATTCTTTGACATAAAGCACCCCCTCAGTTCTAATGAAACCAATGTTGATGGCATTTTCGTCGCCGGAACTTGTCAAGGCCCCAAGGATATACCTGATTCCATTGCTCATGGGATAGCAGCAGCATCGAAGGCAATGCAAGTGCTGGCCGAATCTGCTAGCCAAGGGCAAGTTAATCAAGCAAGACATTGAATGGAAACAAAAATAGGTGTTTTTCTCTGCAATTGTGGCGGAGCTATCAAGAATATTGATTTTGATGCCGTTGCTAAAAAGGTGGCGAAATTCCCCGGTGTCACCTGTGTCAACTTGAGTTCCAACCTTTGTCTTGAAGAAGGAAAGGAAAAGATGATTTCCTGTATCAGGGAGGAGAATATAGAGAAGGTTGTTGTTGCTGCTTGCTCTCCAGAATTCAATGAACATATTTTCCGGGAAGTGTTGGAAAAGTCCGGTCTAAATGGTCATCTCTTATCTATGGCAAATATCAGGGAGCAATGTTCCTGGGCTCACGAAGGGGATGTCACCGAGAAGGCTGTGGAACTTGTAAAAATGGCGGTAAACAAGGTTCGGTTCCTCCAGCCGATGGAGAAGAAAGCGGTACCCGTGAACAGAGAGGTTCTGGTGGTCGGTGGGGGATTCTCGGCCATTAACGTGGCTCTCCAGCTTTCGCGAGTTGGCTTACAGACAACCCTATTGGAAAAAGAGACGGTTTTAGGAGATGGGCTTGAAAAATTGGAAAGCTTCTATGGTTTTTACCCAAGCTCAATGATAAGTGCGGTGGAGGGGGACAGAAACATCGAGATCATGACCTCTGCTCATATGACTGCAGTAGAGGGAAATATAGGAGATTTCGGCGTAAGGATTAGAAAAGGGGGGGAGGAAATTTTCCGCAAGTATGGAGCGATAATTCTTGCCACCGGGTATAAAACCGAGCTTGCTTTAGATTCTGAGCCGAAGTTGCGAGCCGAAAACGAAGCAATCTCTGGCATTAATATTGTGTCACAAGAGCAATTCTGCCGAATGTTGCGGAACCCGAGTCTGAAAACAAAACCAAAAACCATAGGTTTTATGTTCGATTTTTCCGATGAAAATTCTCGTTTTCCTACACTGGCTACTCTGAATAATGCTTTGGCAGCCAAGAAAAAATGGGGCAGCGAAATTTATGTCTTTTACAAAAGTGTCAAAGTAGATAGCGAAGGGGTGGAGAAACTCTACCAGGAGGCCAGAGACTGCGGAGTGGTGTTCTTGAGGTCCGAGATTCCGCCGAGGATTACTGCGAAGAATGGGCGAGTGAAAATCGAGGCGAAAGATGTTTTTCTCGGGGAAGATGTAATCCTGGCCTGTGACATTCTGGTTGCTGAGGAGCTTTATCTCCCTGCCGAAGAAACTGAAAACTTGAGTTCCTTGCTAAATATCAGGTTAGACTCCAGAGGCTTTTTCCAGGATGAAAATGTGCACCTCTATCCCGTTACCTCGGAGAAGAAGGGCATATTTTTTGTCGGTGGATGTCGGGACGACTTAGACCTTGGGCGTGTGTTGACAGATATTTCCAGCGTGGTCATAAATGTTAATGAGCTTTTATCTTCAGGAAAAATTCCGGTGGATGTGGAGAGAGTAAAAGCTGATCCTCAAAAATGTGTGGCATGCCTTACTTGCATTCGAGTCTGTCCGCATGGTGCTATCCAATTAATTCGAGCAGATAATAGTAAGGAGGTGGCTGGAATTTCAGACCTCGCCTGCGATGCTTGTGGAATTTGTGCTGCTATATGTCCGGCTAAGGCAATAAAATTTCAAGGTTATAGAGACGAGGAGATTCTGGCCCAAATTGAAGCCATAGGGGAATCTTCGAATGGCCGCATTGTAGCTTTTTGTTGCGAACATTCTGCCTACCCTGCTGCTGATTTAGCAGGTAAATTAAAGCTTCATTACCCGGAAAATTTGCGGGTAATCCGGGTTCCCTGTGCTGGCCAAGTGGACGTGTTTCATATCCTGAAATCTTTTGAGAAGGGCGCTGCAGCAGTACTGGTGTTGGGATGTGAGGATGGAGCTTGCCATCACATCACCGGAAATATAAGGGCAAAAGAAAGGGTGAATTACTGCAATATGCTCTTAAAAGAGGTAAGGGTAGACGGCAGACCTGTTGCGATGTTCAACGTCAGCCCCAATGCACCCCATAAGTTTGTTAGAGCAGTAAACGAGATAACCAAGATAACAAAAGAGTCCGGGAGGTAAGATGATAATAGCTGAACGAAAACCCATGGAAGAGATCAAGCAATTCATTGCCCCCTACAAGAAAGTGCTTGTGGCGGGTTGTGGTACCTGCGTCACCGTTTGCTGGGCTGGTGGAGAGAAAGAGGTGGCGGTGCTTGCCTCACAACTCAGATTAGCTAGAAGTGCCGAGGGGAGTGAAATTTCGGTTCTTGAGGCTACGGTAGAGAGACAATGTGAAAGAGAGATGGTAGCAGAGATTAAAGATAAGGTTGCCGAAGTGGAAGCGGTTATCTCTTTAGCCTGTGGGTCGGGAGTGCAAACTATGGCTGAGATGTTTGAGGACAAACCGGTGCTCCCGGCAGTTAACACTACATTTATCGGGATGCCAGAAAAAGAGGGCCTTTGGGTGGAAATGTGTGGTGCCTGTGGTGATTGTTTTCTAGATCGAACAGGAGGTATCTGCCCTATAGTTCGCTGTGCCAAAGGGCTTCTTAACGGCCCCTGTGGTGGTACGAGAAGAGGGGGGAAATGCGAGATAGACCCAGAGAAGGATTGTGCTTGGGTTCTGATTTATCGCAGGCTGGAAAAACAAGGTAGACTTGATGTGATGCGGAAATACTACGCGCCCAAGAATTATCGGGCTGTGAAACGGCCCGGTAAAGTCCAGGCGTCAAAGGCTTAAGGGGGTGAAGGATGGCAAAACCTTTTAGGGAAATTCTTAAAACAAAGGACTTCATTGTAACAGCCGAGGTGGGGCCAGTGAAAGGCTCCAGTGTTTCAAAGGCGATAGAGCATATTGAGCTTCTCAAAGATAAAGTTGATGGGCTAAATGTGACTGATAATCAAAGCTCCGTGATGCGCTATCCCTCCTTGGGAGTTTGCCTCTTGATTAAAGAACACGGTGGTGAGCCAGTGTTTCAAGTAACCTGCCGGGATAGGAACCGTCTGGCAATTCAAGCAGACCTCCTTTTCGCTTACTCTAGAGGAATAAATAATGTCCTCTGTCTTACTGGTGATTCTATTGACGTTGGTGACCATAAAGAAGCCAAGCAAGTGTTCGACCTCGATTCGGTGCAGCTAATTCACCTTGTTCACACCATGAACTCCGGCAAAGATATGGCAGGCAACGAACTTGATGGAGGCATTGACTTCTGTATTGGAACAACAGCTACCCCTTCAGCTGATCCTCTTGAACCGCAGCTTATCAAGGTTGAGAAGAAGCTCAAGGCAGGGGTGAGCTTCATTCAAACGCAGGCGGTTTACGAACTTGATGAACTAAAAAGATTTACAGAATTAGTCCGCAATATGGATGGAAAAGTTAAAATCCTAGCCGGCATAGTACCTGTTATCGGGGCAAAGATGGCTGCATACATGAATGAGAACGTCCCGGGCATTTTTATCCCTCAACATCTAATTGACGAACTAGCTCAAGCTCCGAAAGGAACAGGAGTTTCCAAAGGAATTGAAATAGCTGCCCGGATGATAAAGCAAATAAAAGAAGAGAAAATCTGTGATGGCGTGCACATCATGTTTATTGGACGGGAGGAAAGAGTCCCCGAGATATTGGAGGCTGCTGGACTACCATAAGATTCCCCCGAGTGGGAATTAAGGAGGCGAAAATGACTGTAGCTTTGAATGAACTGGATACGAAGTTCAAGTACGATGTTGCTAATGAGCCAGGAGGAGAAAATATTAAACTTTGTTTCGCCTGTGGCCTCTGCACTGCAAGTTGCCCTGTTGCTGATATCGACCAGAAATTCAATCCCCGCCGGATAATTCGTATGGTTCTTTTGGGTATGAGGAAAGAGATTCTTTCTTCAGACACTATTTGGTATTGCATCCAGTGCTATAACTGCCAGGGGCACTGTCCTCAGAATGTTGATTTTGCCGATATCATGAAGGCTTTAAGAAGCATAGCAGTTAGAGAAGGATACGTTGCCCCGTCTTTTGTTGAAAAGATAAAAGAAATCGATGTCTTCAGCCAGAAATTACGCCATGAGATGGTGAGCGCGATTATCGACTCGCGGTCTCAAGGAACAGAGGTGGAGCCTTCTGGGCTTGCGAAGGAGGCATTGCAGAGATTGTAGTATAAAGGTGTCATTATGGAACAGCAAAGTGGAAACGGAAAAGTAGGAGCAGTTCTTGTTGTAGGTGGAGGTATAGGAGGTGTTCAAGCAGCTCTAGACCTTGCTGAATCTGGATATTACGTCTACCTTGTGGAGAAGTCGCCTTCTATTGGGGGTGTAATGGCCCAGCTTGATAAGACTTTCCCCACCAATGACTGTTCTATGTGCATTCTTTCTCCGAAGCTGGTAGAGGTTGCCTCCCATCAGAACATCTACCTTCTTACTTACACAGAGATAGAGAGCATTAACGGTGAGGGGGGAAATTTCAATGTGAAGCTGCGCAAAAAGGCAACTTATGTTGATTGGGAGAAGTGCACCGGCTGTGGGTTATGTAGCGAATGGTGTCCCGTAGTGATGCCGAGCGAATTCGACATGGGACTCGGTTCTCGCCGTGCCATCTATACGCCCTTTCCTCAAGCAGTTCCTAAAAAGTATGTGATTGATAAGGAAGAAGAGCGCCTTTGTCATGCTGCCTGTCGTGATGCTTGTCCCCTCCATATGAACGTTCCTGGCTACATTAAACTGATAGCTGAAGGTCAGAATGAAGAAGCCTATAAGCTCATTAGGGCAACGAACCCGCTTCCTGCTATTTGTGGGCGAATATGCTATGCCCCTTGTCATGAAGCTTGTAATCGTGGCCAAATTGATGAGCCACTAGCCATACGAGACCTCAAGAGATTTGTGGCTGACTATTTCGATATAGAGAAACTCGAGGTACCTATTGTTGAACCAACGGGAAAGAGCATTGCAATAGTAGGAGCAGGACCAGCAGGTCTGGTTGCAGCTCATGACCTCGCTCTTAAGGGACATAAAGCAGTCATATTTGAGGCTCTTCCCAAACCGGGCGGTATGCTTCAAGTTGGAATACCTGAATATCGCCTTCCTAAAGAAGTTGTCCGTAAGGAGATTGCATATATAACAAAACTTGGCGTTGAGATAAAGACTGGCGTTGAAGTCGGTAATCACATTTCTCTGGGCGAACTTAGAGCAGAATTCAACGCTATCTTTATTGGTGTTGGTGCTCATCAGGGGATGGAACTAAAAGTTCCCGGGGAAGACCTTCCAGGAGTTGTGCAAGGGATTGAGTTCTTACGCAATGTGAACCTCGGTAAGAAGGTAAGTGTGGGCCGAAAAGTTGCCGTCATTGGTGGCGGAAACACGGCGCTTGACTGTGCCAGGACAGCTAAGCGCCTGGGAGCTGAAGAAGTTACCATCCTCTATCGCCGTACCAGAGCAGAGATGCCAGCATCTGAAGAAGAGATTAATGCTGCAGAGGCAGAGGGCATCAAGATCGAATTTCTTGTTGCTCCTAGCCGTTTCATCGGTAATAAAATGCTCTCCAAAATTGAACTTATCAGGATGAAGCTTGGCGCACCCGATGCTTCGGGACGCCCTCGACCAATACCTATTGAAGGCTCTGAATTTCAACTTTCTGTAAATACTGTTATAGCTGCGCTGGGACAGGTGGCGAAAACGGATTTTGTTAAGGAATTGGGTATTTCAATCTCCCAGCGCGGAACCATAGAAGTGAACCCTGGTACTGGTGCAACCAATATTGAGGGTGTTTTTGCCGGCGGTGATGTGGCAACCGGTCCAGCCTACGTAGTAGACGCAATGGCAGCAGGCAGGCGAGCTGCTCGCTCTATAGATGCATTCCTGCAGGGAATGCCTTTGTCTGTAGAGGAAAGGGTGGAACCTCAGAAACTGACAGAAGAGGAGATCCAAAGGTTGAGGGATCGGTTTGGTGAGCATCCACAGCATAAAATGGCGGAAATCCCCTTGGAGCAGAGGGAAGGTTTTGAAGAGGTTACTTTAGGTTACCCGGTGGAAGAAGCGCGTGATGAGGCAGAGCGATGTCTTGCCGGGCAGGTCACAGGATGTATCCAATGTCTTGAGTGTGTTGACAGGTGTGAAGCCAAGGCTATTGACCATTCCATGAAGGACACGTTTGAGGAAATAGAGGTGGGAGCAGTTATCTTCTCCGGAGGATTTGAATGCTATAACCCAAGTGAACTTTACGAGCTTGGTTATGGGAGGCTTCCAAACGTGGTAACAAGTATCGAATTCGAGCGTATATTAAGCGCCTCTGGACCATTCCAAGGCGTCTTACAACGGCTCTCTGATGGACTTCCTCCACAGAAAATAGCTTTCCTTCAATGTGTAGGCTCAAGGGACGTAAAGCATAATAGACCTTATTGCTCTTCCGTCTGCTGTACTTATGCCATTAAGGAAGCTATGATTGCCAAGGAACATAGCACAATTCCCTTGGAAATAACAATTTTCTTCATGGATATCAGAACCTACGGCAAGGATTTCGATAAATACTATGAGCGTGCCAAGGAAGAAAGTGGTATACAGTTCGTCAGGTCGAAGGTTTATAACATTGAGGCGGTTGATAGCACCGGGGATTTAATAATCAAATTTACTACCGAGGATGGCGTAATAAATACTGAGAAATTCAGTATGGCGGTACTTTCTGTTGGCTTCCAGTCTTCTCCAGAATTAGTTAAGCTTGCTAAGAAGGTTGGAATCCAGCTTAATCCTTATGGGTTTTGTCAAACAAAGCCTTTCTCACCAATGGAGACCTCAAAGTCCGGAATATATGTCTGTGGGGCTTTTTCAGCACCTAAGGACATTCCTGAGACAGTGATGCAGGCGAGTGGTGCTGCGGGTGAGGTTTCTACTTTTCTGGCTCCGTCAAGGAATACGTTGACCAAAGAAAAAGAGTACCCGCCAGAAAAAGATGTGAACGGAGAAGAGCCAAAAATCGGAGTCTTTATCTGCCACTGCGGAATCAATATCGGCGGGTATGTAAATGTTCCTGAAGTCACCGAATTTGCTAAGACCTTGCCCAATGTGGCCTACGCTGAAAGAAACCTCTTCACTTGTTCTCAAGATACTCAAGAAAGGATAAAGAAAGTAATTGAGGAATATAATCTTAATCGGGTTGTAGTAGCGTCTTGTACCCCCAGAACCCACGAGTATTTATTCCAGGAGACCATAAGAGAAGCAGGTTTGAATAAGCATCTCTTTGAAATGGCGAATATTCGAGACCAGTGCTCCTGGGTGCACATGCGTGAGCCGGATAAAGCAACGGAAAAGGCAAAATACCTAGTAAGAATGGCGGTAGCCAAAGCGAGGCTGATTGAGCCCCTGAAGCCTTTGTCTCTTCCGGTTAACCGTTCTGCACTAGTTATTGGAGGAGGGGTAGCAGGAATGACCAGCACCTTGACATTAGCGGAACAGGGGTTCGAGGTTTCTCTTATCGAGAGGAGCAACGTGCTAGGTGGGATAGCAAATAGGATACATTACAATCTTGACGGTGAGGACATCCAGCAATTTCTTGGCAAGCTCATTAAGAAAGTCCAGGAACATCCCCAGATTAGAGTATATACCGATACTTGGATTGTAGACGTTCATGGATATATTGGCAACTTCACCACAGAAATAATGAGGTATAGAGGTAGGGTTATAGAAAAGATAGACCATGGTGTTACCATAATTGCCACGGGAGCCCAAGAATATAAACCAGATGAATATCTCTACGGAAGAGACCCGAGGGTGCTTACTCAACTTGAACTTGAGGAAGAAATAGTAAGGAAAAACCCGGATATCATCAACTGTGACAACCTGGTAATGATCCAGTGCGTAGGTTGTCGAAATGATGAGCGGCCTTATTGCTCCAGGGTATGCTGCAACGAGGCAATTAAGAATGCCTTGAAGCTTAAAGAGATGAAACCTGAGATGAACATTTATATCCTTTACCGGGATATAAGGACATACGGGTTTTACGAGGAGTATTATCAAGAGGCAAGGCGGAAAGGGATTATCTTTCTGCATTACGATTTGGAAGACAAACCTCAGGTAAGACAGGAGAGAAAAGATGGTCAGCTTCTGCTCAGAATTCAAATTAAAGATAAAGTGCTTGGCGATGAGATAGCTATTGATGCTGACATTCTTGTCCTAAGTGTAGCGATGGCCTCTTCACCGGAGGTTAGGGAGCTTGCGATGCTCTACAAGGTGCCTGTGAATGATGATGGCTTCTTCTTGGAAGCACATGTCAAACTTCGTCCTGTAGACTTTGCTACAGACGGAGTCTTTGTCTGCGGACTTGCTCATGCGCCGAAATCCCTTGAGGAAAGCATTGCCCAGGCGAAAGCTGCTGCCTCTCGTGCTACTACCATATTGGTTAAGGATGCCATAATTGGCGAAGGAATCGTCGCCTCTGTGAACGAGGTGCTATGTAGTGGTTGTGGCGTATGCGAGGTTGTCTGCCCTTATGGAGCAATAGCTGTGGACCGAGAAAAGGGAGTTTCTGCTGTAAACGAGGCTCTTTGCAAGGGCTGTGGCACTTGTTGTGCCGCCTGTCCTTCCGGCGCTGTTCAGCAGCGAGGATTTACGAGAAAAGAAATCTCGGCAATGCTTAGCGCCGCTTTAACAGGAGTATGAAGATGGATGAGTTTGAGCCCAGAATTGTCGGCTTCTGCTGTAATTGGTGTGCCTATGCTGGTGCTGATCTTGCCGGGGTAAGCCGGTTCCAATATCCACCGAATTTAGTAATGATAAGGCTAATGTGTTCTGGAGCGGTATCTCCTGTGTATATTCTAGAAGCCTTTCAACGAGGAGCTGATGGTGTTTTTATAGGGGGATGTCACCCGGGGGATTGTCACTACATGGAAGGAAACTACAAGACATTGAGGAGAGTGCTGCTTGTAAGAAAGCTCTTACCGCAGTTCGGAATCGAGCCAGAGAGGCTACGGCTGGAGTGGGTTTCCGCTGCCGAGGGGCAGAGATTCGCTCACGTAGTCACTGATTTCGTTGAGGAAATTAAAAAGCTAGGTCCCAGCCCCTTGAGGGGAGACGCTTATGAGCTAGCCAAAGTTGCCGATCAGCTTGGAACAACCAGTATCCAGGCTCATAAATAACTTAAGTTATCTCGTTGTCTCAGGAGAAATGGTAGGGCTATGTCAGGCTTACAACAGTGAAAACTGTTGAACGCTTAGGAGCTAGATTCAAGTGAGGGGTGTGGTAGCAAGATGGTACCGCGACTTCTACCTGGGGAGCAATCTCTTCTCGGCTGCCAGCTTTCTTGCCCTCTCCAGATCAGCCTGGCTATTTATGTTGAAAAAGCTTAAGTGCTCCGGGTCAAAGCTGTTTATCTCGTCCTCCTTGATATATCTCACTTTGACCATGCTGAGAAGCTTGCTAATCCTCAGTTCATTTTGCTCCAGTAACTTTTGGATGGGAGCCACACAATTCTTGGAATACACTGCGCAGAGGGGTTCTATCATCTCCCCAATTCTGGGAAGGGCAACATCAAATTCTGCCAGTGTCTGAGTCATATATTCGAGCAAGCCAACGCTGAGAAACGGTGTATCACAGCCAACAACGATGGCCCGCGAACTAGATGAGGCTATTAAACCTGAGTAAATGCCTACAAGCGGACCCTTTCCAGGATAAGTATCGGCTACCGTTTTTATCCTTACAGCCGAGGAGCAAGGAATTGCTTCGCCATGAGCAGTCGCTATGATGATTTCTGTGCTGAAGGTAGCAAGGCGGTCAACCACCCACTGAATAAGGCTCTTACTCTCGATAACCTGAAGAGCCTTGCTTCGACCAAGTCTCGAACTTTTGCCACCGGCGAGAATAATAGAAGTCATGCTCATAACGCCTGAAATACAAAGCTACGCTAGCATACTGGACAGCGCCAGGCAAGCCGTTATTGCTTGCCTAAATTTTCCTTCTCTATTAGAATACTAACACAGGCTCATGGCAAAGTTTTAATACAGGTTGCTAGCTAAATGTAGACAGATAGTTATTCCCTAACAAACCATGATGGAAGAATTTTACAAGATAGAAGCAAAAGAGATAATGATACCCCTGCATAACACCCCATATATAGAAGAGAACGCGGGTTGGGCGGTGTTCCTTAAGAAGCTTTCCCTTAGGGCACATGCCTGGGTGGTTAACAATACTGAGGAAATGAAAGTTGTGGGGGTAATAACGGAACACGATATGCTGCATTCCATGATTCCTCCTGGGCAAAAAAAAGAGAGGATGTTCGGAACTCCCAGGACCGAGATATTTTGCCTAAAAGAAAGTGTCGTCCGGGATTTCATGATACATAATCCTGTTGTATGTTCGCCGGAAGAAACTGTGGCTGGCGTCTTAAGCAAGTTTTCAACCTTCAATATCCGCAGATTGGCAGTCGTTGATGAAAATAAAAAGCTCTTGGGAGAAGTAACAATCCAGCGCCTGCTAAAAAAGCTCAGAATTAAGTTCATGAACATGGTATGAATATCTATGTCCTTGTCGCTTTAATTCTCATACTTGGATTTATACTCGGCAGGATATTACGCAAGCTAAGATTAACAGAAGTTCTAGCATATATTCTCGCGGGTATTGTCATTGGACAAATCGTAGAGCATACGGATTTCAGCCTGCCCGCAGAATTCAGCGTCATCATCACCGGCATCACCGGCATCACGCTTGCTCTCGTTGCCTATATAATAGGATTGAGCTTTTCCTTCGCTTTTCTAAAAAGAATGGGCAAGCAACTGGTCATTATATTGATTGTACAGGTCTTCATGACCTTCATTTTAACGTTCGGTTTTGTATATTTATTAACGAGAGATCTTCCACTTTCTATAGTTTTGGGGTCGCTTGCTCCCGCCACAGCTCCGGCAGGGACAATGGCAGTTTTAAGAGACTTAAGGGCAAGGGGAACTCTTACGGACCTGACCATTGCTCTTGTTGGACTGGATGATGCACTTGTCATAATTGTTTATTCGGTGGGGATTCGGTTGACAAAGATGTCATTGGGCGTAGAAGCAAGCATTTCATCCTCCTTTGCTTACCCATTATGGGAAATTTTTGGTGGCTTGGGACTGGGAGCGGCAATTGGCGTTGCCCTCTCTTACTTCGCGAAGAAAATACATCTCTCTTCTGATAACATCTTCCTTATTTCTATCGCGGCTGCTATTCTCTGTTGGGGTCTGGCCGAAATGATTGGAGTTTCGGCAATTCTCACATGTATGGCTTTAGGGACCGCCGTGATTAACCTCAATGTCCAAATCGGCAATCGCTCAAACGAATTGATAGATAATATCATGACGCCGGTATTTGTTTTGTTTTTCGCTGTTATTGGTATGCAGATGGAATTCTCACTTTTCCGTCTCATGTGGCCGCTTATAATTATGTATTGCGTTGGCAGAAGTATCGGCAAGATAGCAGGGTGTAGCTTGGGAGGCGTCATATCCAAATCTGAGCCGAAAATAAAGAAGTACCTTGGCCTGGCCATGCTGGACCAAGCAGGTGTCGCAGTAGGTCTTGCTTTTCTGGCAGCTCAGGCATTATCAGGGTATGAACTCGGAGGCATAATAATAACACTTATGGCGACCACAACAGTAGTTCACGGGCTCATTTCCCCACCTCTAATACAATATGCTGTTAAGAAGGCGGGAGAGGCAAGCATATAGTAGTCCATGAAAATCCTGGGTATTGAAACCTCTTGTGATGAAACTGCTGCTGCCGTAGTGGAGGACGGCAGCAGAATTATCTCCGATGTTGTATCTTCACAAATAGACATTCATGCTCGTTATGGCGGCGTAGTCCCCGAAGTCGCCTCGAGGCAGCATCTTCTCGCTATTATCCCGGTTATCAGCCAGGCAATGACTGAAATCTCCTGGCAGGATATAAATGGAATTGCTGTGACTTTCGGCCCGGGATTAGCTGGGTCGCTGTTGGTCGGCGTTAATGTCGCCAAGGCAATCGCCTTGGCTAAAAAATTGCCTATTACTGGGGTTAACCATCTTGAGGCACATATCTATGCTAATTGGCTGATATCCTCACCTGAATCCTCTCCCTCGAAGGGAGAGGGAATGGTGAGGGTGAATTGTAAAGTGAAATTCCCCTGCCTCTGTCTCGTTGTGTCCGGTGGGCATAGCGATTTAGTATTGATGAAGGGACATGGGCAATTTGAGAAATTGGGACGGACCCGTGATGACGCTGCTGGTGAAGCCTTTGACAAAGCGGCTAGAATCCTGGGCCTGGGCTACCCTGGGGGTCCAGCTATTGAACAGGCGGCCCGCTCTGGAATCCCTCGCTTGCCCCTCCCCCGAGCCTGGCTCAAGGAAAGCCATGATTTCAGCTTCAGTGGCTTGAAAACCGCCCTATGGCATCTTGTTCACAAGGGAGGGGTCTCAGTGGCCGATGCCGCAGCAAGCTTCCAGCTGGCTGTAGCCGATGTTTTAGTCGCCAAGACAATTGAAGCCTCGAAGCAATTGAAGGTGGAGCAGATTTTGCTTAGCGGTGGGGTGGCAGCTAATAAAACATTAACCCAGCGTTTCCTTGCCAACTCGCCGGTCCCGGTTCTTATTCCCCCTCCCCACTTATGTACTGATAATGCGGCTATGGTGGCTGCCTGTGGCTATTATCATTTCCAGGCTGGCAAGACAAGCGGTTACGACTTGGATGTAGTACCCAGCCTCAGTCTTGGTTGACTAGAAGGCAAATATGTTTAGCGAGCAATTACCCGATGGCAAGCTTGGGATGGACACCAGGTAGTCTCGACTCATTACCTCGCTGATAGTGTGTACTTAACCCTAAAATAGCTCCGTTGTTGGGATATTCTACTCCCTTGCTGCCCAGCGGAAATGTCACCCTTGCTGTTCAGTTTTAGCATGTCCCAAAACAGAGATGAACTAGTAGGCGGGCATAGTCACATCCTGAACAGGCGGTTAGTGTTGGCATCCGGATAGCGGTCAACTATAATATTAAGTGGAAGTGCCTGTGCCAGAAAGAGGGGTGATAATTTGCCGCTTGTATCCTGTCGAGGGAAGCTGAGTCTGCGGATCTACTCAAAGTACACAGGATCGGCTAGTTATGCTTAAGGAAGAAGGGCATGGAGGATTTATCAAGCAGGAAACAGGGAAAATCTGAATCGAGGGCCGGGGCTTCCAAACCAATAGAGGTGCAACTTATAGATTTACCTGTGGCAGAGCTACTACCCCGTCTGGCCACTTCCCCGGATGGTATCAGCCAGGCCGAAGCACACCGCCGCTTGGATCGATACGGCTATAATGAGCTCCCCGAGAAGAAGGTCAATCCAGTCCTGAAATTCCTGTCCTATTTTTGGGGGCCTATTCCTGGGATGATTATAGTGGCAGCAATACTATCAGGAGTGCTGCGTCACTGGCCGGACCTCGGCGTTATCCTTGCCTTGCTGGTAATAAACGCCGTCGTGGGATTTCGGGAAGAACACCAGGCGGGCAACGCCATTGCCGCTCTTAAGAAAAAGCTCGCCGTCCAGGCTAATGTGAGGCGAGATAGTAAATGGTCCACGATACCTGCACGGGAGCTGGTACCGGGTGACATCATTCGTCTTCGCATCGGTAATATCATACCAGCAGATGCCAAGTTACTAGACGGAGACCCCGTGCAGGTAGACCAGTCTGCACTTACTGGCGAATCCCTGCCGGTGGAGCACAAGCCGGGTGACGCTGTATATTCCGGCTCCATCCTGAAGCAGGGAGAAATTGATGCTGTGGTCTATGCTACAGGTAAAGGGACGTACTATGGCAAGACCGCTGAACTGGTCGAGTCGGCTGAAACCCGCAGCCATTTACAGCGTGCTGTCCTTAAGATCGCCGATTATCTGCTCATCATAGCAGCGGCTCTGGCTGTTCTGATTGTTGGGGTGGCATTTCACCGACATGATCCTATACTCGTCGTGCTACAGTTCGCGCTGATTTTGACCATTGCCGCCGTTCCCGTGGCTATGCCAGCAGTATTATCGGTGACCATGGCACTGGGGGCCAGGGTGCTGGCCCTTAAAGAGGCGATTGTGACTAAACTAACCGCCATCGAGGAGGTCGCCGGCATTGATGTGCTGTGTTCAGACAAGACCGGTACGCTGACCCAGAGCAAATTAACTCCGGGAGACCCTTTCATTGTAGAGGGCTTGACTTCTGAGCAGGTGATCTTGAATGCAGCACTGGCTTCCCGAGCCGAGGACCAGGACCCAATTGACCTCGCCGTTTTGAGTGGAGTAAAAGATGAGCAACAGCTGAAGTCGTACCAGATAGTACACTTCCAGCCTTTCGATCCCGTTCACAAACGTACGGAAGCTGCGGTAAAGGGCCCGGACGGGCATGATTTCAAGGTAACCAAGGGCGCACCTCAAGTCATTATAGCACTTGAATCCAATGCGACCGAAATACAATCTCAGGTTGATAAAGCGGTGAACGAATTCGCCAGCCGCGGCTTTCGTTCTCTGGGAGTAGCACGCACCAACGAGCAAGGCCAGTGGCAGTTTCAAGGTATAATCCCCCTCTACGACCCGTTGAGAGGAGACTCCAAGGCCACTATTGAGACCGCGAAAGGGATGGGGCTCAAAGTGAAGATGGTCACCGGGGACCAGGTTGCTATTGCCAAAGAAATCGGACTACAGCTGGACCTGGGCACCAATATTATCGATG
>Ga0315539_1000307_pt1 | contig 36948 bp, 35 predicted proteins | sample SalMarSW160150MG_FD_203097 | JGI IMG/M metagenome (GOLD analysis project Ga0315539, IMG submission 203097) | Salt marsh sediment microbial communities from the Plum Island Ecosystem LTER, Massachusetts, United States - Salt Marsh Sediment SW1601-150 ...
CGTGCCACAAGGATGGCCGTGCCACAAGGATGGCCGTGCCACAGGGATGGTCGTGCCACAAGGATGGCCGTGCCACAAGGATGGCCGTGCCACAGGGATGGCCGTGCCACAAGGATGGCCGTGACACAAGGAATCTGAAAATCTGTCTACTATCATTACATACACTACCCAAGAGACTGAGGGTGTTAATAGTCTTTGACTTAATCGTCGGGGTTAGTTAACCTTCTGCAATTATGAAAAGAATTATTCTATCGTGTTTCGGGCTTGGCTGGTTGCCGATTGCGCCGGGGACGTGGGGGTCTCTGCCGTCGGCGATTATCTTCGGCTTGATGTGTTACTTTGATGCGCCGGCTGTTTCAATAACAATCGTGATGGCGGCGCTGGCACTGGCGGGTTCAGTTGCCTGCGTAGTGCTTTCACCGGACGTAATAAAAGAACTCGGCAAAACCGACCCGCGGGAGGTTGTCGCCGATGAATTGGCCGGCCAGGCGGTCACTTTTTTGGTCGTGGGGTTTTTCATAGCAGATGCGTTTACGAACTGGCAGCTTATGGTTACGGTAATACTCGGCTTTCTGCTGTTCAGGTTATTCGATATTCTCAAGCCCTTCCCAATATACAGGATTCAGAAGCTGCCTGAAGGCTGGGGGATATTGGCCGATGATTTATTGGCGGGTGTTTACGCGGCGATAGTTCTGCAGATTTTGCTAATGTTATGGATTGCTTAGGGACCGGTAATGGCCGAGGATTATGAACCTGAGGTTTGCAGGCTGCTTGAAGAGAAGGTTCAGGCCGCGAGGCTGTACCGGCCGATGCGTACTGAGCGCTACGAGGCCGGCCGGGAAATTGTCTATGATGTTACAAGCGTTGCAGGCGGCGAAACGGCAAAGATTCGGCTTGTTGTTGAGGCGTTTGTGGGGGGCGGTTACGCGGGACAGGTATATCGTGTAAAGGTTACCGAGATTGAAGGTGGGTCGGTAAGCTCTCTTGAGGTTGGCGGCCTTTACGCGATGAAGATTCTTATCCCGCCTTCGTCCTTTTCCCGGCTTTTCCGTAATTTACTTTATTGGATAGGATTCCAGGGGCCTTTTCAGCTCCAGGTCAATCCGGCAGCGGTTCGGGCGGGAGCGTTATGGCAGAAGCTTATCCGCCGTGGCGCGAAGATTCGCTTCGGCAGTGAAGAGGCGGTCGCGGATGTTTACGCTACGTTTGTTGATGAAAGTTTGGGAAGCTGCGGCGAGATAAGAGAATGGGTCGAGGGCCGAACGTGGCGACTTGAAGCCGATGAAAATCTCGACTTATTGAAGCGATGGCTCAAAGGTGAAAAGGTTGACTCGCAATTACTCGGCTCGCCTGAATATCGCGCCAAGCGAACGTTCATGAAAAGGTTCGTTGAGCTTTTACACGATATGGGGGCGTATGAGCTTGCCCGACAATATGAATGGTCAACGTGCAAGAGCCAGCCGAACTGCCTGAAACGTACGGATAACCAGGCCGAGCCGTCCGGTGGGCTGGTGGCGGTGGACTTCCGGGCAGGCCTTACGCTTTTGCCGTTTCTGCCGATGAGTCCAGGGGACTTTAAGTTGATAATCGACGGCCTTTCGCGGGGCTCTTTAGTGCAGTTTGACCGCGGCGATATAAACAGGCTCCAGCAATTTGTCAATTCGCACAGCAATGATTTTGCGGATATGCGAGAGGTGCTGGATGAATTGAAAAACACTGAGCAGGTATATCGGAATTCTGTGCCGGATATTTCGCACAATCACGTCAGACTGCTTTGCAGTCGTCAGTTATGGTCAACTATTCTTGATAGTGCGGTGACCGGCTGGAAGGTACGCAACCTTGTGGACAATGAAAGCGAGCGAGCGTTTCGGGCGAGCAAATTTCCTGCTATTATCTTTTGCCTTCTCGGTGCTGTTCCTTTTTTGGGTAAGTTAATCAGACGCCTGTGGGCCCGGCCTGATTGGCGAAGGCACTATCTGGAGCTTCTGAGGAATTGGGATTATTTTAAGCGTTCGGTTCACGCAAAAATCATCGAGAAGATAATTGTATGGCACAGGGCGGGCAGGGTCGGCTCGCAGCGAGCATTAAAATTACAGGAACAGCTCCTGCGCTTTCTATTTCATTTACCGTTATCCATCCTGCCGGCGGTGCTGCACCGTTTCCTGACGGACCGGCAATACGCAAAGGAAAAACTGAGCTATTTTCTCGTGCGGCCCGCCCGCCTGTATTTCGATGCCCAAATGCGGGAGGAATGGCTTCGCCAGATGATTGAAGATGGCAAGAAAAATAACATGCTGACCGACGAGGACGCGCAGGTCATTCTATCACAAATTAATGAGCCGTTCATTCAGAAGTATCTTAAGTCCCTGGCTGTACACGTGTGCACGCTGCCGGTAACACAGCTGGTTTCCGTTACGATTGCAATTATTTATGTGCTTCTTCATCCCGAGATGCCAGTAGCCCAGGCATGGGGAATAGGCGTCGGGATTATTGCGCTATTCCAGGTTGTGCCGATTTCTCCCGGCTCTTTAGCTCGGGGACTTTACGTACTTTACCTGGTCCTGCGTGAACGGAATTTCAAAGATTATAACATCGCAGTGTTCCTGAGCTTTTTCAAATATATAGGTTACCTGGCGTTCCCGATTCAGATGAGCTATCACTATCCCGCGCTGGCGAGATTTATGTCGGCTCACTGGGCTACGGGGGCAGTTCATATTGTACCGGTTTTTGGGGAGAGGGGCGCGCTATTGGAGCATGGTGTGTTTTGCCTGTTTTATAACTGGCCGTTGACGATACGGCGTAAAATGCGAAGGCAGAAATAAGCCGGGATGGATTCGTCGCACGTATCTCGTATTTCGTCGTTCGCCAGTTGAGCGTCGCCGTTCCGGCGACGGCTAAACAGTTTTAGGGCGCTGCTGCCGGAGGCCGCGATTGGTTCGACCAAGCTCACCACAGGGAGGAAATAAACAGTATTACGCAATTCCTCAAGGATGGAGTAAATATAAACAAACTCGAACTGACGGCAGCAGAGTGTTTAAGTAATTCCACTACCTGCCAATAGCAGGTAGTGCCGGAATCGGCCGATAAGGCCGGGCGATTTCATATTTGAGATTTGAAAAGCGCTGCATCCGGAAGCCCTTCGACAAGCTCATGACAGGCACCACAGGGAGGAAATAAATAGTGGCATGCTGAAAGCGGACAGTTAAAACAGTATCCCCGCCAAAAGGCCGGTGGGCAAACTCACTCCGCAGGCCCTTCGACTGCGCTCAGGACAGACAGCAAAGCCATTTATTATTGATTATTTTTTGAAATAGCAAAATTATCAAAACTGAGTAGCACGAACAAAATCATTCCCAGGGATGTGTGCAATTTGGGTCGTTTGGGTCGTTACACTCAAGCCATTCTTGCGCAAACACGGCAAAGTCTTTAAAATTAACGTAACAGTCACTGCTTAAGTCACTGTCCAATGTATAGCCGAATGACCTGACCGTGTTACAGTCGAGAGGCCCGCCAACTGTTTCGTATTTAACTGCATGAAATAAACGGTAGCTCACATCATAAGGATACGATACGACAATCGCATACTTGTAGTAAACACTATCACCGGAAACACCAATAATTTGTTCGCTAATACCAGGGGTATTCGTCACTTGAGTGACCTCATCACCATCATAGAAGAATATATCATACGCACTACCATCATATTGGCGCCATGCAATATTTGTACCGCTTGAGTAAGTGTAATTATTACTCATGGATATGTAAATTCCTTGAGGGAGTTGTGCTATAGTGGAAACGCTATCTGTCGCCCAGTCGTAGCGATATAGAGTATGGGTAGATGGAGTACAATTTCCTCCATTAGCATCACAATTTTGAAATTGGTGTACCCAATAAAGGTGTCCGTAATCATCGATATCAAAATTATAGAAATTGTCTTTAGAATATTCGTCTGATACTGGTATTTCTGTTATTTCCCAATCCACTGCTAATGCACTGCCTGCGCATGTTAAGCATGCTATTACCATTAAAACTGTTCTCATTTTAGCACCTTCTCAAAAAATTATCATTTTCTCCTCACTATCACCGCGCCGAGTCCAAACAGCAAGAGCTTGGCCGGTTATTCGTCTACAATGCTTGATTGCAGCCAGTTTTGTGCAAATATGGCAAAATCGGCAGCGTTAACTACGCCGTCTTTGTTAATATCCGCTATGTTTATGGGTTTATGCTTTCCACGAATCAGGATACAATCGGCCCCCTCAATAAGCGTCTGATCATATAACACGCCGTCAAGCTGCAACTCTAATACATCACCATCGTTGACATCGTCAATGGCTTCGACTATTTTTTGAGTTTTGAACTTCAACGTAAGGTCAAGGAATCCATCGGGACCATCTGTAGTGCAGTTGCAGTCGTTACTATCCGATACCGGCGTAGCTACATCTTCATAACCGCTGCGGATAGGCTCAACGCCAGTTAGCCGGATTGATGTCGGGTCGATTGTGGTTACATCGAGGTCGTCTGTCCCTAAGATAGCTACCGGCAACATACCTTTACTTTTGACATTAAGCGGATTCGGACAAGACTGAGGTTTGATGTCGACATCAACAATCCCTATGCCCGGCTCGGATACACCCGCCGTCCAAAGCACACCATTGTAGAAAACCTGTGTGTCTTGCTGGTTGTGCCTGCCAAGATAATGATCGGACTCAATATAATGAGAGAAATACAGTCCGCGATAGGTGTCGACTTGGTTCGCTATGATAATCCCATGACGAACCACCGAATCCGTCAAAGACCAGCTCTCCGCAATCGCCTGACCTGTTGTGATTGGCCAGATAGCGCCCGCCGTCTTTGGCCATGCCATAAATCTAACGCCGCTATGATATGGCTGGCTCACCCCGTTAAAAACCGGGTGATCGGCAACGAATAGATCGAACTCGATTCCAAACGTGAAAGTATTCGTACCGAGACTAGTCGACTCACTCAATCCAACAAGCTGAGCCAGACGTTCCTTGTTTTCGGAAAACCTGACGTAGGTAACAATGATTCCATGACCGGCTTCAACGTAGTCGATGATTGCGTCAATTTCAGCGTCTGTGTATGTGCCACTTGGTACGCTGAGAATAAGTACATTCGCATTGGTCGCTTCGATTTGCTGAAGCGTCAGGTTATTGCCCGCAAGAGTCGTATAGTCAACCTCAACTGGCACGTTGCCGAACTCGTTCCAGTTATTGTTTAACTCTTCCCACATCCTTGGATACCTATATGTCCCCTGTGAGCGAACCACTGCAGCCCGTACCGGCGCCGGTGTTGCTAAAGCAGGAGTCGCGCCGATCACCACCAGCACAATCAGTAACTTTCCCAACATAAGTACACATTTCTTTCTGTCATCAGTTGTAACAATTTTGTTCAGACGACTTGTAATTTTATATTGAGTTTTGTATTCGTCAGTTTTTTTATTGGTCATAATACCTCCGAAACTATTAGCGTTTCCTTCTCACTATCACCGGGCCAAATCTGGCTAAGGAAATTTAGCGCAGCCAGTTTTCTGCCATTATAATAAAATCGAAAATGTTGACCACGCCATCTTTGTTAATGTCCGCTTTGTTAAAGGGCTTATGTTTGCCGCGAATGACAACACAGTCGGTCCCCTCAATAGGCGTCTGGTCATACAACACACCGTCAAGCTGTAACTCTAATACATCACCGTGGTCAACTTCACCCAGAGTTGCGACAATATCCTGAGTCTTGAACTTGAGTGTAAGGTCAAGGAAACCATCAGGGCCTTCTGTAGTGCAGTTGCAATCGGTACTATCCGATACCGGCGTGGCTACATCTTCATAACCGCTGCGTAGCGGCTCAACGCCAGTCAGCCGGATTGATGTCGGGTCAATTGAGGTTACATCGAGTCCTTCCGTTCCCAAGACAGCTATCGGCAACACACCTTTGCTGTTGACATTAAGCGGATTCGGGCAACTGCCGGGCTTAATGTCAACGGCAACGGCAAGAGTGGGTTCGGGAACGATCTCCAGGGCAATGGCATTGCCTTTTCCACCCATCGAACACACGACTTCCTCATCCGAGCCATCCAAGTTCGCTCGTCTGATCTCGTCCATACTGTACGCCCATGATGTCCAGTAGAGCTTCCCGCCATCGGTGTCCAGAGCAATAGTGGTCGTTTTGTCGTCGAGCAAGTGCTCCACATTGGTTCCGTCCATGTTGGCGCGCCAGATGCCCCCGCCCTCCCAGGTCGTAAAGTACATCTTGTTACTTTGCACGTCCAAGGCGAGTCCGGCCAGATGCCCTTGTCCGAATGTATTCACAAGTATCTCAACGCGATTTGAACCGTCCAAATTACTTTTGTAAATTGAACCAGAATTCCAGTACAGTTTCCCCGCTTCAGTGTCAATTGCTTTGTCCTTCACAACTGATCCCTCGAAGAGGGTCTCTATTGATGTCCCGTCCAAGTTTGCTCGTCGCATTCCCGGCGTCGGGCCGCCCTGGATCCAGTCGCTCCAATATATCTTGCGATTGGCGGTGTCAATCTCCAGGCAGAAGAAATTGAACGGCTCCCCGCCGCTGATTACCGTCTCCAGGTCGGAGCCGTCGAGGTTACAACGCAGCAGATGGTAGCTCGTGCCGATGTATAGCTTGTTCTCAACCGGGTCGATGGCCAGGCCATCCAGGGAATTAAACTCAGCACTGACGATCTGCTCGGCCCCGCTGCCGTCAACATTGGCTCGACAAACCCCTTCGTTTACGTTCCACCTCGTCCAGTAGACTTTGTTGACGGAGGCGGCCGGGGTGGCCGAGGCCAGCGACACACATACCAACAATATTGTTAATACTTTTGTTTTCATTGTTTTTTGCCTCGAAAAAATTACTGTTCTTCCGCAATGAAATACCGTCGGTACTGAAAAGAGATTTGTCTCATAGGCATTACCTCCTCACAAATAGCGCCACCTAAATCCCTGGCTTTATGGATGTGATAGGACTACGCAATCAAACGACAAAGAAAATCACCGCTACCTGTGGTATAAGTACCTGTGGCACAAGCAACATTGTGCTAATTCAAAACCGGAGATTGCCACGGCCCGCCTTCGGCGGACTTCGCAATGACATCTGTCCTTAGCGTCCCATAATAACATAAGAAAAACTTAAAAAAAGCAAAATCTGCCTATTTTATAAGTTTTTCTGGATTTAATTGGATATTCGAGTTTTTGATTGGTGGGGCAAGCATTACAATTTATTATTGATGAATGATGATTGATGATTTTTAGGATTACCCTGCGCTTACGCTTGGGGCTCTGTGATAAAAAACCAAACTTAAATTTTTTTCACATTTCCCGAAGGTTTTGCCGTAGTGGCGAAAAAAGAAAACCGCGCAATAAATCCTTCGATCCTGGCGCGCCGGGACTCAGGGCAGGCTCAAGACAGGGATAGAAAAAACGTGAGATAAAGGGCGGGAAATCGGAGGGTTTTTTTAATGGACAAGGCAGATCCCTCCACTCCGGCACGACAAGGTCGTGCCGGAGTGGAGGGATGATAAAGGGAGATTGCCACGGCCCTATCGGGCCTCGCAATGACAGTGTTACCAAGAGCTTGCATTATTTGGTGCAAAATATTGATATCCTTGGGCAATTTTTAGGGCAGTTTATCTCTTGTCAGCGGGGGCGGTTTGTGCGAAAATGGTCGGGAGCAGGGAGGATTGTAGCTAAACCCGCCGCGACGGGTAGATAAGCAGAAGCGAAACCGCCTGTCCTCCTCCGGCGGGCAAGAACAGCCCCGATGAGTTGGGGTTCGGAGTATTAAAAACTATGTCGAGTAGCTATAACTCACTATGCGATGATTTTTGTGTGGATATGTATATCAATACCGAGCTTGACCTGCCGAGCGAGCGGAGTACATTGCTTAATTTTTTCGAACGGATACAAAAACAGTTTCCGTCGATGGGCAACTTCTACCGCCGTGAGCATGGGCAGTTCTGTCTGGAGGAGATCCGCGAAAACCCCGACTCGTCGGGGTACCGCTGGGTTACGGTGGAGGCCGATAGAATCGGCTCTGGATTCGTTAATCCCCCGGACCTTGAGCAGGCCTATGAGCAGGACCGGCTTGTCATCGAGCTGGTACCGTATATGCTCGGGGTAAGTCACCTCGACATTGATTCGCTGGACGTCACGTTTGGAATGGATTTTATGTATCGCGGCAACCATGATGAGATTATTGCAGAGGCGCTGTTTGGCAACAGAGTATTTGGGTGCCTGCTGGATTTGCCTCATAGTAAGGCGATAGGTTTTTCACCAACAGTTCTGACGGCGATATCGGAGGACTGCAGAACGCAGGCGAGGATAAGCGTGGAGTCCAAAACGAGCTACTATGAGGTGCGCAGCGAAACATATACAACCGATGAGCCGATAACCGTGTATTTCACTGTGCGACAGTATCCTGTGCCTACCGAGAAATTCGATGCCTTGAAGTCGTTTCAGAGACAGTGCGAGCTTGCCGAGGAATTAATGGCGAACAAGATACTGCCGAATATTGTGCGGCCTTTGACAAGCGCTATCGCCCAAAGACAGTGAAACAGGAGCTTTTCGCAAGTCAAACAAAGCACGGTTTCAGCTGAAACGGATTTAAGTGAGAGACGACGGGAGATTTAGAGAGGACTAATAAATGGCAGTGGAGGCGATATACAGCAAGTATAAAAAACAGAATTTCAAGATAGGCATCATTTTGTTGATAGGCCTGGGTGCTTATTGTACATACGACGGTTACTTTAGCGAGAAGTTCCGGGATAGGCATACGAGTATTGAAGGAAAGCCCGACAGCACGCTGGTGTTTAACCAAAAAGCGCCGTTTTTCTGCCTGGCCGGGGCAGTTGCTTTTGCGATATGGCTCGGAATGGCGAAGAATAGAAAGATAGTGGCCGAATCAGACGGTATCGTTATAAACGGCAAGGAAAAACTAACGTACCAGTCCATAGAGAAAATTGACAAGACGTATTTTGAGTCGAAAGGTTATTTTGTCATTGCGTATAAGAGCGAGGCCGGCAAGGAAGTCGAGCGCCGGTTCGATGGCCGAACCTACGATAACCTTGCGGCTATATTGGATGAATTGGTTGCGAAAATCAGCTAAGGGCCGTTTGTAGCCCCGATTTACTTGCCTCGGCGTAGCCGGGTCGGGGTTGTCAACCATCAGCTTGTTTATTTTGATTTATCATTTTTCGGGTAAGAGCGCGTCGGAGCTGCTGCGCCGGCTGTTTGAAAGGCCGGCGAGGCAGTTTTAATTCTGGAAAGCGAGTGAGGCAGATGAATGTATGCGTTACAGGATTGCAGTGGGGTGACGAGGGTAAGGGTAAGGTAGTGGATATTCTTGCCGAGCGGCACGATATTGTCGTGCGCTACAGCGGGGGAGCGAACGCGGGCCATACGGTAGTTGTCGATGATGTGAGCTTTGCGCTTCATCTATTGCCCAGTGGTGTGGTTCGGCCGGGAATCGAGTGCGTAATCGCCAATGGAGTGGTCGTTGACCCGGAGGTGCTGCTGGAAGAGATACAAATGCTCGAGCAGAGAAAGATATCTGTTACGGGCCGGGTGCATATAAGTGAAAACGCACACGTGGTTCTGGATTATCACAAGGCCGAAGACAAGCTCCGTGAGGAATCGCTGGGCAAGGCGAAGCTGGGTACGACGATTCGCGGTATCGGGCCCTGCTATGCGGACAAGGTGGGCCGGAGTTACGCGGTGCGGATGGCGGATTTTCGTAACCTGCAGACGCTGCGTGAGAAACTTAAGAGAATTATAGATTACAAGAACAAGGTTTTCGGAGCCCTTTACGGTGCGCAGCCGATCGATGCCGAGCAGATTTTTGCAAAATGTGAAAAGTATTCAGAGAAACTCGGCGACTTTCTGAGTAACACGACGCAGTACCTGCACGAGTCAATCGGACGGGGCAAACGGGTCTTGTTCGAGGGCGCTCAGGGTTCGCTGCTGGATTTGGACCACGGGACGTTTCCATTTGTAACAAGCTCGAATTCGAGCTCACTGGGTATGCCTGCCGGCTGCGGAGTGCCGGCACGATTAGTGGACAGGTTCCTTGGGGTGGCAAAGGCTTATACTACGCGCGTCGGGGCGGGGCCTTTTCCTGCCGAGCTTGAAAACGAGGTCGGTCAGTATATCCGCGACCGAGGGCACGAGTACGGCACGACTACGGGTCGGCCGCGACGCTGCGGCTGGTTCGATGCGGTAGTAGTGTCGTATTCAGTAACTATCGGGGGTATTGATGAATTGGCGCTAATGCATCTGGATACGCTGAGCGGCCTGAAAGAATTGAATGTGTGCCGGGCGTACAAAATCAACGGCAGAGAACTTGAATTTTTCCCGTCACAAGAGGACGAGCTTTGGGAGGCAGAGTGCGTTTATGAGACTTTGCCGGGCTGGGATGAAGAGATAACCGACGTGAAGGAGTTTGGAGCTTTGCCGGACAACGCCCGTAAATATGTTTTGCTGCTTGAGGAGCTGATTGGAAGGCCTATCGGTATGATAGGCGTCGGGCCGAGGCGGGACCAGACCATATTCAGAGATTCGTCTTGCCTTACGACGTGAGAAAAACCGACTTAGGTGCACAGAGAATTGGAACTAAGTATCGCAGAAAAACGGCGAAGAAGCGCAAGACAGTTGGGTCTGAAGAGCAGCCAGATACCTCGTCACATCGCAATAATAATGGATGGTAACGGGCGATGGGCGCACAAGAGGGGGCTTCCACGCTTTGAGGGGCATCGGCAGGGGGCCAAAACCGTTGAAAAGGTCGTAGGGCGATGCGTGGATCTGGGCATCGAATACCTGACGCTGTATTCGTTCAGTACGGAGAACTGGAAAAGGCCGAAAAGCGAAGTTGGCTTTCTTATGAACCTTTACGAGCGATATTTGGTTCATATCCGGCCGATGTTGATGAGGAGAAATGTCCGGCTGATTCACCTGGGGCAGCAGCGCAGCCTTCCGGTCGATGTGCGCAGAGAACTACTCAGAACAGTCAAGATGACCGAGGGCAATACGGGGATGGTACTGGCGTTGGCGCTAAACTATAGCGGCAGGACGGAAATAGTTGATGCCGTCAAAAGTATTTCACGCAAATACAAAAGCGGGAAACTTAAACTGAAAGACATCGACGAAGAATGTGTTGATGAGCATTTGTACACGGTGGGACTGCCTGAACCGGATTTGCTCATACGGACCTCGAAAGAGATGAGAGTAAGTAATTTCCTGCTTTGGCAGATTTCATACACCGAGTTCTACGTGACAAGGACCCTGTGGCCCGACTTCGGCAGAGCGGACCTTAAAAGGGCCATATTAGCCTATGCCGAGAGAGGCCGTCGTTTCGGCGGCGTCAGCGATGTAAAGGGCTCAGGGGCCGGGCGGGTACAAGCGAAGTCCACGGCCAGATAGTGAGGAATATGGTCAAGAGCAGGATATTTTTCGGGACTCTGATGACGATATTTTTCGCGGCGGTTGTCCTGTTTGACGGCTGGCTTGACGGCTCGTTGAGCGCCTCTGCACCGGATGGCAGGGTGCAGGGGACGATATTGTGCATACTGGTTGCTTTGTTAGTGGCGGGCGGGCAGCAGGAGCTGGGAAGGTTGCTGCCGATCGTAGGCCTGCGGAGTTTCTCGCTGGTGACTGCCGTCTGCTCAGCGCTGTTCGCAACGAGCTGGTATTGGCCTCAGCTTGTGCCGATTCGGCTTGGGTTGTATCTCGCTTTTGTTGCGGCAGGCTCTGTGATGGCGTTCTTTCTGTACCAGGCAATATGCTATGGCACATCGGGAGTAATCGCCAACTGCGGGGCAAACTGTTTTTCGGTTTTTTATCTGGGTGGGCTGGGCAGCCTGGTTCTTGCGGTGCGGATAGAGTTTGGGGTGTGGGCTTTGTTAATGTTTATTTTTGTCGTAAAATCTGCTGATATAGGGGCTTACACTGTGGGCAGCCTGTTTGGCAGGCACAAATTTTCGCCAAGGATAAGTCCCGGCAAGACCTGGGAGGGCATGGCTGGTGCGATAGTGTTTTCAGTATTAGTCGCCTCGATATTTGCCGCGAGTTGTGGTATAATGCCTGTCTGGCTGGCGGTCTTATTCGGTCTGGTGTTTGCGTTTCTTGGTCAGTTAGGTGATTTGGCCGAGTCAATGATAAAGCGCGATGTCGAACAAAAAGATTCGGGGCGGAAAGTTCCGGGCTTCGGCGGAATACTTGACATAGTAGACTCGCCGCTGGTAACGGCCCCTTTTGCATATCTATTCTTTATGATTAACGAGTTTGCTGTGGGAGTCTGATTTGCAGGTTACTATACAATTGAGGCCGAATACTAACCGTGGTGAGCTTTTTGGTCCGGGCGATAAAAACCTGCGGTGTGTGCGTGAGAACTTCGACGTGCAGATTACGGCCCGTGACGGCAATGTGATAATCCGCGGGCCCAAGGAGAAGGTGGACAAGGCGGCGGAACTTATCGACAGGATGCAAAGACGATTAGCGGAACGAGGAGAACTGAGCCGTGAGGATGTGGATGAGCTGGTCACTCAGCGAGAATCTGGTATTGAGCCCAAAGAAGGCCAGGCGGTTGCGGTCTATTCGCGCAAGGGGGTGATAGAGCCTTTCACGAAGGGACAGTTGAGGTATATCGAGACAATGTTGAAAAACGACCTTACCTTTTGTACAGGGCCGGCGGGTACAGGCAAGACATATCTGGCGGTGGCCGTTTCGGTTTCGATGCTGAAGAAAAAGCAAATCCGTAAGATAGTACTCGCCCGGCCGGCAGTGGAGGCAGGCGAGCGATTGGGTTTTCTGCCTGGAGATATGCAGGCGAAAGTTAATCCGTATCTAAGGCCCCTCTTCGACAGTCTGGAAGATATGATGGAGTTCTCGCAGATGCGCAAGTTCCTGGAGATGGACATAATAGAGATTATCCCGCTGGCGTTTATGCGAGGCCGGACACTAAACGAGGCAATGATAATATGTGACGAGGCGCAGAATACTCTGCCTTCGCAGATGTTAATGTTCCTTACGAGGATGGGACGGGGCTCGAAGATGATTATCACGGGTGATATAACCCAGATAGACCTGGAGAGCGGACAGCGCAGCGGGATGGTGGAAGCTGTCGAAAAGCTGCGAGGAATTAAAGGCATCAGTTTTGTCGAATTAAACCAGAATGATATAGTACGGCACAGCCTGGTCCAGAATATCGTTGAGGCGTACGATAAGAGGAACCGCGGGTAAATGGTGGGCAAATGGCGCTTGTCAAAAAGAAGATAAGCCTGAGGCGAAAGCAGGTTCGTGAAACCATATCGGCCGAGCGTTTCGAGCGTATCAGCCATCTTGTGACCGGCGGCACTATAGTTTCAGGTCTGATACTGCTGATTTTTATCGCAATGAGCATCACGGTTTTGGCAACGGAAGCGGGTTACGAAGTTGTGCAATGGAAGAGCAGCGCCGAGATTTTTTCCATTGCTACCATAGTGATACTGGTCTGCCTTGCCGCGGCGGTTTACATTTATCATTATCAAAGGCGGATAATAACCAACTACGCGCGCAGTATGGCACTTGCAGGACTTTATATAGTTCTGTTAGTGATAACGAAGCTGGGCTCTTTTTTCCCTGAATATATTTACCTGGCAACAGGCTCCGCAGTAACCAGCGCCATCATCCTGACGATTTCATATAACCAGCGTTTTGCGCTGGGGATGAGCCTGTTCTATTCGATTCTGGCCTGCTTTGCTATCGGGCGGCTTGCGAATATCGAGCTTTTCCTGACGATGATGGCGGGTGTTACCGCATGCACTTATTCACTCAAAGATATCCGCACGCGAATGAAGCTGCTTGAGGTCAGCACGATTGCGGCCACAGCGGTATTTAGTACGGCGGTTGCCATGGGCTTTATCCAGAACCTTCCGATTGGGACGGTTTTTTTTAATGCGGGCAGCGCGGCGGCGGTAACTATCGCGGTCGGCGTTGTGATTCAGGCGTTTCTTCCGCTAATCGAGAGGGCATTTCGTATTGCAACAAGTATGACACTTCTGGATTACAGCGACGCGAACCAGCCTTTGTTAAGAAAGCTTGCGATGGAGGCCCCGGGTACGTTCAGTCACAGTCTGCTGATTGGTTCGATTGCCGAATCGGCGGCTGAAGCGATTGGTGCTAATGGACTTTTGTGCAGAGTAGGGGCTTATTATCATGATGTCGGCAAAATTAATAAGCCCTCGTATTTTATAGAAAATCAGATGGGCGGTACCAGCCGACATGATCAGTTATCGCCGGCAATGAGCCAGTTGGTGATTGTGGGCCACGTCAAGGACGGTATTGAAATGGCCAAGGAATACGGGCTACCGGTGGTATTACGTCAGTTCATTGAGAATCATCACGGCACGACACTAATCGAGTATTTTTATAACGAGGCCCGAAGGAAGCAGGATGAAAAGCAGGGCCCGCCGTTAGAGACGGAGTTCAGGTATCCCGGGCCGAAGCCGCGTACGAAAGAGGCAGCGATTGTTATGTTGGCCGATGCGGTGGAGGGAGCCGTGCGGGCATTGGCTGAGAAGGCGCCTCCCAAGATAGAGACGGTGGTGCATAATCTGTCGCTTAAGCGGCTGCAGGATGGACAGTTCGACGAGTGCGATTTGTCTTTGCGCGAACTTAGCCGGATAGAGGCCAGTTTGTCAAAATCTATGGCGGCGCACTATCACGGCAGAATAGCTTACCCGGGTACGGAAGAGCCGGCGGAGCAGAAACAACCTGAGCTCGAAAAGACCAGTTAGTATGCAGACCGGGGAAAAAGATATAACCGTCGAGTTTGCCGCGGATTTTAAGGATATCGATTTCGACAGGGGGCGGCTTAAGAGGCTGATCAAGCATCTGTGCCGCCGGTTTGGCCTGAGTAAGGCGACGGTAAGCATTGCCGTACTCGGTGATGAGGCTATACGCAAGGTTAACAAGAAATTCCTGAAAAAGGACACTGCTACCGACGTTATCAGTTTTGATTTATCGGATGAGGGACAGGCAGAGAAGGTTTTTGAACTGGTGGTCAACGGCGAGCAGGCCCGAAGAGAAGGGCTGGCGCGAGGGCACGGGCCGGAAGGGGAACTGGCCCTCTATGTGGTGCACGGGCTGCTGCATAATCTTGGATTTGACGATTTGGACGGGGTAAAGGCGGAAAAAATGCACCGGCTGGAAGATGAGATTTTACAGCAATTCGGTTATGGTATAATATACAAGGACCGGACGAATCCGACGGCAGAGTAGAAATAAACACCTCTTGTATCTGTCCGGGACCGGTTTAAGAGGATATCGACAAGATGGATGACGTTGGCTGGCGGTGGCTGCTGATAGTTTTGTTTGCAGTCGGTTCACTCTTTTTTTCGGTGGCTGCTATAGCCCTGCGAACATTTTCACGGGTAAAACTTCAGGAGATATTCAAGGCCGACGGCCGGGAACATTTGGCTGATAAATTTGTGGACGACGCCGAGAAGCTGACCCTGAGCTGCTCTCTTTATCGGCTTATCGCCAACATTGGCCTTGTTATCTTGTTGCTTGTACTTTGTTCAGTAACGACCGGTGGAGTGATAAGCATCGGCGGATACGTTCTGGTCATTGTTGCCGCGATTGTCATATTCTCGGTTTTCTCTCTTGCGATTCCACATGCGTGGGCGAAATACGGCGGGGAACAGTTCTTAGTAAAGACTTATAAATTGCTTGTGGCGTTCTCCTATCCGACATTGCCGATACTCTCTTTGTTTGGGGTGTATGACGGGCTTGTTCGCCGACTGGCGGGGGTTGTGGAAACTAATTCACAGGAGGAACAGGAAGAAAAAGAAGAAGAGTTTTTGAGCGTTGTTGAGCAGCACAAGATGGAAGGCATCGTCGATGAAGAGGAACAGCAGATGATTGAGAACGTGCTGGAGTTCAGTGAGACTACCGCGGATGAAATTATGACGCCGCGGACCGATATTGTTGCGGTCAGTGTGGATACCGACTTGACCGATTTATTAAAAATCATCGAGGAGGCGGGTCATTCGCGCATTCCCGTATATGAGGAAAATATAGATAACATAATCGGGCTGGTTTATGCGAAGGATTTGTTGACGGAAATCGGCAAGGACCCTGCGGATTTCAAGTTGCGGGATAAGATCAGGGAGGCCTATTTTGTGCCTGAGACGAAGTCCCTGCGGGCCCTGCTGCACGAGTTCCAGAATCAAAAGCAGCATATAGCAATCGTTCTGGACGAGTATGGCGGGACGGCGGGGATTGTTACAATAGAGGACATTCTCGAAGAGCTTGTGGGCGAGATTGTTGACGAATATGAAGAGCTGCCGCCGAAGAGCATAAAGAAAATCGATGAGAAAACCGTCGAGGTCGATGCAAGAATTTACGTGGACGATTTCAACGAGGAATTTGACGTGGAGCTGCCGGAAGATGAAGATTATGATACACTCGGCGGATTCGTTTTTTCGTATTTAGGCTACATACCAAAGACCGGCGAGACGTTTGTTTACAATGACCTGAAATTTGTGATTTCGTCCGCTGAGTCGAGGCGCGTAAAGCGCATCAGAATAGAGAAAATCGCCGGGGCCGAAGATTCAAATCCGCCGTAAAGCTTCCGGGCAGGGAGAGAAATGCTGAAGAAAGATGAGGCTGTCTGCATACGCACGTTTGATTACTCCGAGACCTCGCAGATTGTGACTTTTTTCGGCAGGACGGCCGGCAAAATTCGGGCCATCGCCAAAGGCTCGAAACGACCAAAATCACCCTTCGGCGGACCAATCGAGATGTTTTCATACGGCCCGATTGTTTTTACCGAGCCAAGGGGGCAAAGGCTAAGTGTCCTTACCGAGTTTGAGCAGAGAAATATTTTTGCCGGGCCGAGAAACAATCTTTCAGCGCTGAATGGCGCGTACCTTGCCGCTGAATTATTAAACTCATTAACCACCGATTCAGACCCGCATCCGCAGCTTTACGATAGCTTTAAGCAATTCCTGGAGGCCTCCGAGCAGGTGAAAAATAAAGCCGGGCTGCTGACTTGGTTGGTACCGTTCCAACTGGATTTATTGCGAGAGGTCGGAACCTTTCCCGTACTGGACCACTGCACAGACTGCAAGCGGGCTTTTGGCACTGAATGGGGCGAGGTTTATTTCAGCAGCCTGGCAAATGGACTGGTCTGCAGGGATTGCGAGGCAAGTTTTGTCGATAAGGTGAAACTTGGCCCCAAGGCGGCAGACTGTCTGAATGATTTGAAAAAGATTGACTCGGTTGATGAAAAAACATTGGCTGAAATTGAAAAGGCCCTAGTTTATCACTTTACTGAGATTCTGCACCGGCCGCCCAAGACGGCGAAATATATATTGACCACCTGATAGTTAGTATGTAGCAACTTTTTCAAAGAATACGTGGTATTAAACCTAATTGCTGTTGCCCACAGGGCAGGCCCTTCGACAAACTCAGGACGGTGCTGGCGGAGGGTGTGAAGGATTCGTGTTGCGTAAAAAAATATCCGAGCAGAAGGCAGTACGAGGGCATTAAAAAGATAACCCCCGCCAGAGTGGTGGGGGTCAAATATTTTTGTTTTCCGCAGGCAAGTGCGGAATGACAGATAATTTTTAATTTTTAATCATCCTGGTGTTTGTAAGCGGTCTTGCTGCACCCGGATTTTCGGGCGATATTCTTTTCGCACGTCTTCCACTCCGACTGTTCCAAAATGGTCCCGTCAGCAGCGAGCTCGATTTCGCATTTTGCGCCTTCCCTGCTCATCTCGGCTTCGTAGGTGGTCTTCGGCTGGTCAAGCTTTACCATCTTGACGACGGCATAAATAGTTTCCTTGCCGACCTCATTGACGGTCGCACCTTCGGCGGCTGCTTCGATGGCTTTGGCAACGGCCTCGGGGAGCTGTTGTGCAATCATTTCAGTTTCCACTTCCATAAGCGTGCCGTCCAGGGCAAGGGTTACCTCAAGCTCCTGGCCGTTTTGCTCCAACTCAACTTCGAACACTTTGAGACTTTCTTTTCCCATATCCATCTTTTCAATCTTTGCGTTGGGGTAGAGGGCATCGATGGCAGCCTTGGCTGCGAGCGACGGGCAGGGCTTGCTTAGCTTGCACTTTCCTGCGTATGTAGCGGCGCAGGCGATTGCGCAAACGACAATCGCAATGTAAAGCAATTCCAATTTTCTGCGTTTCATCTTAATCCTCCTTTATATAACAGGTTTAAATTGGCTGCTGATACAACCTTTTTTCGGGCAGACAGGATAGCAGAAAAGAGGGTGAAAGTCAAGGGATTTGAGTTGCAGGTGGAATGAGATTGCCGTGTCGCTTCCTTCTTCGCCAAGGCTACAAAGGACAGGTCGCTGCTCGCAATGACAATTCACAGGCCAGAATCCACTGCTTCGGTCGGGATGACGCTTCGTGAGAATTACAAGGCCTTTTCGACACCTTCGCCATATTGTTTATCAGCTTTACGGAAGTGCTCGAGCATTTTTTTCTGGATTTCCTTCGGCGTTTTACTGAGCGAACGTGCAATGTTCTTAACCAGTCTTTTCTGCTCATCGGGCGGCATCAAGCGATAAAGGTTTCCCGGCTGGATGTAATCATCATCGACGCCCCTTTTCTGCTTGTACCAGTCGGCATCACCGGAGATTTTGAGAGGGGGTTCTTTATATGAGGGGTCGGCCTTTGGGCCGCCGAAGCTGTTGGGCTCGTAATTCGGTGAAGCACCGCCGTTATCGTCGAACCTCATTTTGCCGTCGCGCTGATAATTATCCGCTTTTGTCGCATGCGGACAGTTGATAGGCAGACGCTCAAAATTGACGCCGAGCCGATACCTGTGAGCATCGGCATAAGAGAAGATTCGAGCCTGGAGCATTTTGCAGGGTGAGAAGGAAATTCCCGGAGGAACGTTCGCGGGAGAAAAGGCGGACTGCTCAACTTCTGCAAAATAGTTTTCAGGATTTTTGTTCATCTCAAGCACGCCGACCTCGATGAGCGGGTAATCTCCGTGAGGCCATACTTTGGTCAGGTCAAATGGGTTCCATCGATAGTTTTCTGCTTCGGCTTCGGGCATAACCTGAATGGAAAAGGTCCATTTGGGGAAGTCGCCTTTTTCAATCGCCCCGAAGAGCTGCTTGACATGATAGTCGGGGTCCTCGCCCGCGATTTTGTCCGCCTCTTCCTGCATAAAGCATTGGATTCCCTGCTGCGTCTTGAAATGGAATTTTACCCAGAAGCGTTCGTTTTGGTCGTTGATGAAACTATAGGTGTGACTGCCGTAGCCGTTCATATAAGGAATGCCTTTGGGAATGCCCCTGTCGGAAAAGAGGATAGTTACCTGGTGGAGTGATTCCGGGACCTGCGACCAGAAATCCCACTGCATCGTGTCGTTCTTTGCATTTGTCTTTGGGTCTCTTTTTTGTGTATGAATAAAATCAGGGAACTTGATTGCGTCCCGGATGAAGAAGGTTGGCGTGTTATTTCCTACCATGTCCCAGTTTCCCTCTTCCGTGTAGAACTTAAGGGCGAAGCCCCTTACGTCGCGCACCGTATCTGCGGAGCCCTTCTCGCCCGCGACGGTAGAGAACCGGCCGAAGACTTCCGTTTTCTTGCCGACTTTCGAGAATATTTTGGCCTTGGTGTATTTTGTTATGTCCTTCGTAACGGTGAATGTGCCGTGCGCGCCGGCGGCCTTTGCGTGCACAACACGCTCGGGGATGCGTTCCCGGTTAAAATGAGATAGTTTTTCAAGCAGGTGATGGTCCTGCATTAATGTCGGGCCTCTTTCGCCCGCGGTTAGAGACGTTTGATTGTCGGATACCGGAATGCCTGCTGCGGTAGTTAGTTTTTTTTCAGTCATTTTTCTTCCCCTTATTTTATTTCATCTAAAGTCCAAGCAATAATATACAACACTCTTTGTCAGGAGTTTAGTATAGTGGGGATAAAAAGTCAAGATTTGCAATATTTTAGAAATTTTATAGAATTTGAGCGCACCTTTTGGTGAGAATCTGGCACATTATTATAGAATTCGATTGAATCAGAAGCGGATATCAACAATCATACTCGAGGCCCGGGAAAAAGAGGCCGAGGCGGTCGGGCACCTCGAACGTGCTTTGGAAAAGTAGTATCCTGTGAGTTTCTAACCTCGAATTTGTGATATGGCCTGCCGTAAAGAAGGCAAATTTTTTTGCAGGATTTGCCAGACAATCTGAAGGTCGATGCCGAAATACTCGTGGACTATCCTGTGCCGCAATCCTATGACTTTGTGCCATTCTATCTCCGGGTGGCCATCTCTGAAATCGGCCGACAATCGATTCGAGGCCTCACCTATAATCTCAAGGTTCCTGACCACCGCATCTACGGTTTTGCGGTCTTTTGAAAAAACGTCGAACGACATACTGCTTGTATATTGCTCAATTCTGTCGAGCGCTTCACAAATATCGTCCAGCAGCAAATCGACGGGTCTTTTAGACATAAATCAGTTCCGGCTCGATGAATTCCATTGCCTTCGAAGTAACAGCCCGGCTCGAGACCAGGTCAACCGTTGTCCCAAGTATATTCTCGATTTTTTCCGCAAGGGTCACGAACTCCAGACCTATGGACGGGTCAACTTCGACGAGGATGTCCACGTCGCTGTCCGGGCCCTGTTCGCCGCGGGCATACGAACCAAACAACGCCAGCTTGGCGACCTTAAACCGCCTTTGCAGTTCGGGCTTGTTCTTGGCAAGCGAATCGAGAATTTCTTCTTTTGTTATCATAAGCAACCTGTAGTTTTATATAAAACACCGATGGTTTTTGTATTATAAAGCTCTTATCAGTCCCGGTCAATCGTTTACTGCTTCAACCAAACTACTCTTTTTTAGACACGGATACCTATTACCTAAGGCACAGGGGCACAGGTTTACATAGGATTGACACTGTTTTTTGTCAGCAACAGAGAATGCCAAGAGACAAAGAGAAACCCTTTGGCTACACTCAGGACGGCCGAAAAAAAATATCGCAAAACGATGGGCTTTCTCACAGCCCTAATGTCACTATTTACTTAGTATAATTTTCAGGAGGCACGTTAACTTGAGGAGATGCGACAAATTCTCGTTTTTTATAGCAATAACTTTTAGATTTTTCCTTGTATGACGTATTTGTCATTCTTTTCGATCCTTCTCGGCAAAATCTTCTCTAACTATGTCTGTACTCAACAGGTCGGCATCATAACCCTTCCCACCTTCTTTACCATCAGCACCAAGACTCATAATAACGAAGGATACCCCATCCTTTGGATAACGCAGATATATAAAATCCCGCCCCCAACCATCCTTGGGTAATCGGTCAGATTCAAGATAGCCATACTCAGCAATTCTATATTTTAACCGAATCTCTTTCTTATCCTCTTTGGTAAGCTGTTCAGTATCAAGGGACTTTTCAGTGCCAAGAACGTTCTCAATTTTATCAGTGGGTTTTTTAAGCAAAACCTCAAGCCCCTCTTCTTCTGTCGGAAGGTACCCTGTATCCTTAAAGTACCACCACACAGCTTTGTTTAAAGACTTTAGATTTGCTTTTGTTGCTGTTACGCGGGCTTGAGATCCTGGTATAAATTGCGTATACAAAATATAGGTTGTTAAAACAAAAAATGAGACCAGAAAAACAGATGATATCATGATACCTGCACTTGCTAATCTGCGACCTACCAAAATCCCATTGCTTTTTTTGATTCCTATCAAAGCTTTGAGTCCGAAGGCTATTCCGCATATATACACAACAATAGTACCAAAGACAAGCAAGGGAGCAAATTGGGCCGAAGAGGTGTCGAAGTATTGAAGTTCATGGGACATTAAAGGTGAAAAAAACCAGATAGAAGTAAGACTCAGGAATAGGCTTATTGGCAGGGTACTCAGAACATATGAGGCTATTGCCATCTGTGAAGTATTCTCCTGCAGGGGCTCGAAGTCGATTGAGGAGATGAAATCCATATCTCTTTTTCTTTCAAACCTTTTTGCCCTTATTACATAGGTTACGGACCATTTATCATGCCACCCGTAGACTTTTGCACCAAGAAAAGAAAACTTTTCAAAAAGAACAAAGTATCTTATCAGCGTTCTTTTTGCGACAGCGCCCGGTGTGGGTTTTGCGCCGTTGGGACTAATTACTTTCGTTCCAGTAATTAACTTTGCTGGTGTTCTCTGTAAAATTGCCTCAAAAAAAAAGTAATATATAAAATATAAAGACGCACCAATCGACCAGAAAGTAATGTCGGAGATATTTTCAAAAGAGTTCCGATTCACGATACCAAACCGGGCTAATGCAAGCCCTGATATCAAACTAAGAATGATAATAAATGTATGGTCTAATATTAAGTTAGCTAACCTACGATAAGTTGTTACTGCTTTGAATGCGTGAAGCTTGCCACTATGTTCGGGACACGCTTGCCCAGGTGGAATTGACCAGAATTTGTCACATTCTTTACAATATCCGAAATCTCCGGGTGGCATATTACATCTTGCACACCTGCCGGTATGTGGATTCAATCGTGTCCCTTTGCATTTTTCGCAAACAAACCCGGGAAGTATTCCTTCGGGTGTTATGGATTCTCGGGGTTTTTGCCCTCGTAGATAAAGTACGTAATCTGAAAGTCCTCTCTTTTGAACTTCTGACCAAATGAGAGATTGTGTTTCAGAAGAAAATTTCTGCCACTTCTGTGTTACGCACTTTATAATATTCTTGTCTGTCGTAAGCTCCCATTTTCTTCCACTGTCGGTTTTCATGTCTAATCTCTATAGTTTATTGGATAGCTTCTGCTTGGGTAACCGACCTACAATTTCTGCTACTCAAAGAGTTCGGTTTGATCGGAGCCTTCTTTCATTTTATGATGTTTGAGATTTAGATGTTCGCAGGCGGATTTTGTGATTTCGCGGCCGCGTTTTGTTCGGCGGACGAAGCCGACCTGCAGCAGGTACGGCTCGACAACATCCTCGAGCGTGTCCCTTTCCTCACCCAATGTAGCGGCAATGGCCTCGATGCCGGCTGGCCCGCCTTCGTAAACATCGGCAAGCGTTCGCAAAAAGGCCCTGTCAAGCTCGTCAAGGCCGAGTGAGTCTATCTGCTCCATCTTAAGCGCGTTTTCAACAATATCCATTTCGAGTTTGCCGGAGCCCTTGACCTGTGCATAATCCCTGACTCGCTTTAATAATCTGTTCGCTACCCGTGGTGTGCCGCGTGAGCGCGCGGCAATCAGTTCGAGCGTGCCGTCACGACAAGGCAGCTGCAGAAGCCCCGCGGAACGGTCAAGTATCCGGGTCAGCTCATCGGTGGAATAAAAATCGAGGTGGTAAAGCAATCCGAACCGGCCCCTAAGGGGCGGGCTTAATAAGCCGAGACGTGTTGTTGCGCCAATCAATGTGAAACGCTTCAGGGGGAAATTGATGGTCTTGGCGTGGATGCCGCTGTCAACGGTGAAGTCGACCCTGAAATCCTCCATTGCCGGGTAAATGAATTCCTCGACCGGCGTGCTTAGGCGGTGAATCTCGTCGATGAAGAGAATATCGCCGGTGTTCATATTGGTCAGCAGGCCCATAACGTCGCCCTGTTTGTTCAGAGCCGGGCCTGATGACGCGCGAAGTGAAACGTTCATTTCTTTAGCGACGACGTTAGCCAAAGTGGTCTTACCGAGTCCGGGCGGACCGTGAAAGATAATATGCTCCAGCGGCTCGCCTCTCTGCTGTGCGGCGGTGATGGCAATATTGAGTTTTTCGATGACGCCGGCCTGGCCGACGCACTCGGCCAGGGTCCGCGGGCGGAGTGAAATATTGAAGCTCTCCTCCTGCGCGTTCAACGAATCCGAATTTATCACTCTGTCTATAGCCACGTTAATCCAGATTAAAAAGAAAAACTATATACTATGAACTCGGAACTACGAACTATCTTCAGACTTCGATTCCCTGTTTGATTTTATACGCCAGAGGCACGAGCTCTTCGGCGGATTTGATTTCCGGGTGTCTTTCACAGGCAAGCGTTATCAAATCTATCGCTTCCGAGCGTCTTTCACCCCAGGCAATCAGGACCTCAAGCGCTTCTGCCTGGAATCTTTCGAATCTGGGCTGTGCGGCGGACGGGACCGCGCCGAGAGCAAAGCTCTGCAGTTTGCCTTTCAACTCTGCGATGATTTGCTGGGCCAGGCGCTTGCCGACTTCGGGCAGTGAAAGCAAAATCTTTTCATCGCCGTTTTCTATGGCCTCGGCCACGGTTCCGATAGGTATATTCAGCGAGCGAAGGGCCTTTCTTATGCCGATACCTTTGACGCTGATGAATTTCGCGAAGAAATCCTTCTCGCCGGGGCTTAGAAAGCCGACCATTCTCGGTATTAGATTACCGCCGGTGGGGCTGCCCTCGTAATATTCCATCGTGCAAAGCGTAACATCCTGCCCGATTTTGCCGGCCAGCGCGTTCACACCGTAGCCCGGCAGCATCAACTCATAAACAACAGGTCCGACCTGCACGTGTGCGGCATCTTTATCGATTTTAAGCAGTTTTCCCTGAATCTGGGCAATCATTTATTCGTTACTCGTCGCTTGTGCCTCGTATCCCGTTATAAAGATTTCGGCCACATCGTTTCTTAAAGCTCATTTGCACAACACAGCGCCGCGGCAATTGCGTCGGCGACGTCCGCGGGTTCCGGCAGCTTTCGCAGGCCCAGCAGCGACTTTATGGCCCTTTGCACCTGCATTTTTGACGCCCTGCCGTTGCCGGTTGTCGCTTTTTTAATGCGGGTCGCCGAGAAACTCCTGACCTCAATTTCCGCGGCCGCCGCTGCCTGCAGTATAACTCCTCTGGCGTGTCCCATCAATATTGCCGTTCTCGGGTGAGCATAATGCGAATATAGCTCTTCGACCGCGACCAGACCCGGGCTGAACTTTTTTATCAATGCCTGAAAATCTTTTGCAACCTGGTTAAGCCTAAGCTCGATGGGCGCCGAGGAGTCCGTTCGTACAAGGCCGGCCTCGAGGAGCTTCTCAGCACTGCTGCCCGCCACGGCGGGCAAGTTTTTATCCAGCACGGCATAACCGCAAACCTGCAAGCCGGGGTCAATGCCGAGTATCCTCATTTCCTTCTCCACTTTGGACCTTGGGGCGTGTCTTCTATGATAATACCTGCTTCATCGAACTTCTTACGAATATCATCTGCTGCATCGTAGAATGAATATCGACTCCGGCTACTTAAAGCGGCTTCTTTGCGTATTGTTTGCCGAACTTCATTCATACCATCAACCAATTTTTTGATCATCTCGTCGTCCAGATTTGTTATATATTCTTCTTTTACTATGCCCAGACAGTCTCCTCCGAGCTTTGTGAATAAACTATCAATCTCTTTAAGCGTATCCTGAGTGGTTTTGGGATTTTCAAGCTCACTGTTTGCTAGGCGAACCAGGTCAAAGATGACCGACAGGGCTATCGACGTATTCAAATCATCGTTCATTGCTTCTTCAAACTTTTTGGTCAAATCAGCAATCTGAGCCTGTACCTGCTTGTTGGGCTTTCCCTCAGGCAATTGGGAAACTTTTTGCCTGACGTTTATAACCGTTTGTCTGATTTTGTCGTATCCGCTTTGGGCAGCGTGCAGGGCGGCGTCTGAAAAATCGAGCGGGCTCCTGTAATGGCTGTTAAGAACCAGCTGCCTTATCGCCAGCGGCTCATACGCCCGGCTTAGTCTTTCGTGTTCGCCGGTAAAGGCCTGCTTGAGTGTTATGAAGTTATTAAGGCTCTTTCCCATCTTCTGGCCTTCAACGGTAACCATATTATTATGCAGCCAGTACCTGACAAACCGGGCGTCGTTGGCGGCCTCGGACTGGGCGATTTCACATTCGTGATGCGGGAACTGGTTCTCGATTCCGCCGCCGTGAATATCAAACGGCTGGCCAAGATACTTTGTGCTCATAACCGAGCACTCCAGATGCCAGCCGGGATAGCCCATCCCCCACGGGCTTCGCCACTGCATGATGTGGTTTGGCTCGGCCTTTTTCCAAAGTGCAAAATCGGCGGGATGTTTCTTTTCCGGCGAGACCTCCACCCGCGCGCCCGCCATCATTTCCTCCACGTTCCTGCCCGATAGCTTTCCATAATCACTGAATTTCGAGACGTCGAAATAGACCGAGCCGTTGACTTCGTAGGCGTAACCTTTTGCGAGCAGCTTTTCGACAAGCTCGATTTGTTCCGGTATATGGCCTGAGGCTCGCGGGCTAATGTCCGGCCGAAGGCAGTTCAGTTTGTCCATATCCTCGAAGTAGCTGCGGGTATATTCCTCCGCCAGTGCCATCGGGTGTATTTTCTCTTTGGCCGCCGCCTTTGCGATTTTGTCCTCGCCCTGGTCGGCGTCGTCGGTCAGGTGGCCGACATCGGTTATATTTTGTACGTATGTAACGGCATAGCCCAGATAGCGCAGATAACGAACCAGTATGTCAAAGCTGATGTAACTTTTGGCGTGTCCGAGGTGGGCGTGGCCGTAAACAGTAGGTCCGCAGACGTAGATGCCGGCCCGGCCCTTCTCCAAAGGCTCAAAGAGTTGTTTTTTTCTGTTAAGAGTGTTGTAAAGTTGTAAAGTCATTGAAACCCTTTTTTTCCACGAGTTCTTTTAATTCGCTTTATACAATTCTCTTAACCTGTCTTCTAAGCAGGACGGCGGCGGTTGTGGCGATCGCCTGGCCGGCGCCGATTTGGCTCAGTCCTTCGTTGGTTTTGGCCTTGACGTTCACCACCGCAAAATCAATTCCCAAAAGACCCGCTATGCATCTTTTTATCTGCCCTTTGAACTGGTCCAGTTTTGGCTGCTCGGCGTGAATTATCAGGTCAACGTTTACCACTTCCCATCTTTTTTCAGCAATCTTATCCTTTATAACAAGCAAAAGCTCCTTACTATCGGCGTCTTCGAAATCCGGGTTATTATTGGGGAAGTAAGTGCCAATATCGCCCATTGCCGCCGCACCGAGGATGGCATCAATGACCGCGTGCAAAACCGCGTCGCCATCGCTGTGACCCGCCAGACCCAGGGAGAAAGGGACATAAACGCCGCCGAGCATAAGTTTTCGTCCCACAACCAGCTTGTGTATGTCGGTCCCGATGCCTGTCCGGTATTCATATCGTGCCTCTACACTCACAGCAGCCCCTTTGTGCTTGGCAGTTCCTTACCAACGATTTTGACGGCGGCTGCGAGGGCCTGGCCGAGGGCCTTGAATACCGCCTCAGCGATATGGTGGCTGTTGACGCCGTACGGGACATTTATGTGCAGGTTAAATTTGCCGTTATTTGTGAAACTACGCAGCATCTCTTCGATACATTCGACGTCGAAGTCACCTATTTTGTCCGTTCGGTAATCGACACTATATACGCAGTATGGCCGGCCGGACAGGTCCACGGCAACATTGGCAAGCGCGTCTTCCATCGGTACCGAGCTTTGCCCGTATCTGGCGATACCTTTCTTGTCGCCAAGCGCCTCAGCGAGGGCGCTGCCCAGACATATCGCAATATCTTCAACGGTATGGTGCGCATCAACCTGTAAATCACCTTTGGCCTTGACATTAAGGTCGATTTTGCTGTGTTTGCTCAGGTGCCTTAGCATATGGTCGAGAAAGCCGACGCCGGTATCGATATCGTATTTACCGATACCGTCAAGATTAAGCTCGAGTTTGATATCTGTTTCTGCGGTCTTGCGTTCGATTCTTGCCCGCCGGGGCGGGTTTGCAGTTCTTTTTTTCATAACAGTACACCTTTATTTCGATAATATTTCTTTAAGTGCACAAATTAGTTTATCGTTTTGCTCTGGTGTTCCGACTGTGATTCGCAGCTTGTCCTTGAGCGTGGGATACGCAAAATATCTCACGTAAATCCCTCGTTTGACAAGTCTTTCGTATAGTTCCAGGGCGTCGCGATTATTGCATTTTGCCAGCAGGAAATTGGCCTGGCTGTCAAGTACGTCGAAGCCAAGGCCTTTTAGCTGCTCGGTCAATTTTGCGCGTTCGGCCTTGACCTTTTCCACCGTATTTCGAAAATAAACCTGGTCCTGTATGGCAGCGGCGGCGGTTTCGTTGGCGAGGGCGTCAATATTGTAAGAATCCTTCAGCTTGAGCAGGCCTTCGATTAACCGGCGATGCGCGAAGGCAAATCCGAACCGGATGCCTGCAAGTGAATAACCCTTACTCAATGTACGCAGGATAATAACATTGTCAAACTTCGCGAGCAGGCCGAGACAGTTATCCTCTGCGAAATCGACGTATGCTTCGTCAATTAGCAGTACGCCGGAGATTTCATCAGCCAGCGATGCCAGTTCATCCGGGCTTATGAACGAGCCGCTGGGTGCGTTTGGGTTGCAGACGATGGTCAGGGCCGCATCGGTTTTGGCCAGTTTGGCGGGCAGGTTGTATTCCTCATCGAAGTCGATTTCAATGGTCGGGCAGTTGTGCAGCTCAGCCAGGACCGGATAAAGAGAATAGGTCGGTACTGGATAAGCAAGGCAGCGGTTCTCGTCACAGAAGGCACGAATGGCGATACTTAACAGCTCGTCGCCGCCGTTGGTGCAGATTATGTTCTCGGCAGGTATCTTAAAGACCTGAGAGGCCGCTGTGCGGAAGTTGTTGGCTCGCGGCTGGGGATAGCGGCGGAGCTGCTCGGGTGATATGTTGCGGACGGCCTCCAGTACGGCCGGCGAGGGTGGATAGGGATTCTCGTTGGTGTTAAGCTTGACAATATCGAGCTTGTCCGGCTGCAGGCCCGGTATATAACCGATGGCTTTTTCTATGTTTTCCCTGAAATAACCCATAACAATTGATTATCGATTCCTTCGACTACTTCGACTAAGCTCAGCACAGGTCCGCTCAGGACAGGTATTGATTATTATTTTCAGATTATACGGTGTCCGACCTGGAAGTGAAAGCGTGATTTTTGTGTTTGTTGACAAGGAGGTGGGATGGTGTTCATTCCCGAGTAAACGGGAATCCACTGTATCTGCGCCTTTTCTGCCGATTTTACTTGAAAAATATCGCTGTATATTTATTGTTAATAATTGTACAATGTAAACTAAAACGGAGGTAAAAAAATGAAGGGCTATATTTTTTCTGTGCAGATTGTATTTGCTTTGATGTTTTTTCTTTCGGCAGTTGCTCAAGGCGATCCAGTTGTCTTGGACCCTAACTTTTACATAGAAAAGTTCGCCGATGTAAACTTTCCGATTGCGCTGGAGATACCGCCGGTAAATAGTCCGTTTGGCGATTTTCTCTACGTGTCCAGTTCTGACCTGCGACTTTTCCCAGGCACCGGTCCTCCAGACTCTATTCTTCGAGTTGATCTTACAACCCGTCAGGTTACGACCTTCTATAATCTCCCAGCAGAATCAGATCCGGTATGGATGGTTTTCGGCCCCGGGACGCCCTTTACTGAGAATCTCTACATAAGTTCCAACAATCGGGATGGTGGTCAGTATGGTGACTATGGCGGTTCCATTGTATTTCTCGAGCCGAATCCGGACGCCAATGGCGAATGTTTTCTCACGCCGCCACCCCCCCCCAACAGTCCTCAGCGAACCAGATGGTATTACCTTTGGGCCAGGAGGTGCTTTCGGTACGGACCTTTTCGTCTCAAATACGGGAGACACTCCCTACGATATTGCCTTGGTATCGCCGGTGGGCGCGCGTAGTACCTTTGTCGGCTTTTCAGGACACACAACAATCACATTTGGGCCCGGTGGTTCATTTGGTAGTGACCTTTTTGTTTTGGACGGACAAAGTGGGGCTTTGTCCACAGTCGACTCAAATGGAGAGTTCACGACATTTGTCTCAATTCCGAGTTTTGCAGCCCCATGTCGCTACGCGGCTATTGCCTTTTCGCCACTTGGGCCCTTTGGAGAAGACATGTATGTTTCCGCGAGGGTGTCCACTGGGATTTCCTTATTTCGAATAACACCGACGGGAATAGTTACCGAATTTGCCAGGGGATTTATTGGTGCTTCGGCAAGTGGTGGTGCAGTTCCTACATTTCCAAGCCCGGATAGTCTAGTATTTTCTAATGATAGAAAGTCGCTGTTTGTCTCAGATATGCTCGGACAAGCGATTTATAGGATAGCTCAACCTCGTGGCGATATGGACAATGACTACGATGTTGATTTCATTGATTTTGCTTTGTTTGCCATTCACTGGCTGGATACAGGCTGTGGCCCCCAGAATAACTGGTGTGGTAAAGCTAATGTTACCGGAGATGGTGAAGTAGGTTTGGATGATTTACGAGATTTGACTATGAACTGGCTTGAAGGTGTCAATCCATAAGTAGTTTGACTCTGCTCTGCCAAGAAAATGCACAAATAGAAAAATAAAGGTCAAACGATATACGCATTACGCACGACGCGATATGAGATTTACTTTCCGCAGTAATCGATAAGGCGGGTGATTTCGCTTCGCAAATCCTTGCGGTTGACAATCATATCAATGAAGCCGTGCTCGAGCAGGAATTCCGAGCGTTGAAAGCCTTCGGGCAGCTCGACCTTGATAGTCTCGTAAATTGTTCTTGGCCCGGCAAAACCGATAAGGGCGCCGGGCTCAGCAATGATAACGTCTCCGAGCATAGCAAAACTTGCAGTTACGCCCCCGGTTGTGGGGTCTGTCAGGATGGAAATGAAAAGGCCGCCGGCCTCGTCATATTTGGCCAGTACGGCGCTTGTTTTTGCCATCTGGCCCAGCGAGACAACGCCCTCGTGCATCCGGGCGCCGCCTGAAGAGCTGACTACAACCAGCGGCAGCAATTGCTCGGTCGCGTGGTCAACGGCCGTGCAGAATTTCTCCCCGACCACTGAGCCCATAGAGCCACCCAGAAAGTTAAAGTCCATTACTCCCAGCATCACGCCTCTTCCTTTCACAAAGGCCTTGCCGATTCGCAGCGCCTCTATGGTGTGCGATTTTTTCTCATCGGCCCTGATTCGCTGCTTGTAGCTTGTCCCGCGGAACCTGAAGTTGAGCGGGTCGGCCGTGCTGAGTTCCGAGAGAAGCTCCTGGAATGAGCCTTCGTCAACGAGCAGGTTTATTCGGGTCTGGGCGTCGATGCGGAAATGATGGCCGCACTCCGGGCAGATATTAAGGTTCTCCTCGACGGTTTTTCTATGGAGCATATGCTGACAATGTGGGCAGGCAAGCCAAAGGCCCTGGGGCATCTCTTTTCTTGGCTTCAGGGAGAATCCATTCCACTGAGAGTTGTGTTTCTCGGGCATAACCGTTCCAGTCGTAGTTTTGGTTATTCGGCCGGCCATCATACCATAAATTCCGTTTGAAGCCAAATCCGGTTACGTAGAAGAAATACAGGCCTTTCTTATGGCCTCTATCGCAGCGGCGCGGTCGGGCTTCGAGAATATCGAATTGCCTATCACGAGTGTGTCGGCGCCGTAGGAGACCAGACGGGCGGCGTTGTCGGCGTTTATGCCGCCATCCACCTCAACGCGGACCCGATCTCCAACAATTTGTCTTATTTGTACGCATTTTTTCGCCGCCTGTTCTATCAGGTCTTGTCCTCCAAAGCCCGGCTCTACCGTCATTGCCATAATCATATCACATAGTGGCGCGATTTTTTCTATTGTTTCGACGGGTGCCTCCGGTTTCAAAGAAAGGCCCGCTGTAACACCCAAGGCGTGCAAAGAATCTATAATTTTTTCTGGTTCCGACACTGTTTCAGCATGAAAAGTTATATGGTCGGCGCCGGCCTTTACAAAAAGCTCATAATATTTGTCGGGCTCGCTTAACATCAGGTGGACGTCGAAAATGAGCCGGCTGTATTTGCGCAGCTTCTCGACTACGGGCGGGCCGATGGTAATGTTAGGAACATAATGGCCGTCCATTACATCAATGTGCAGCATATTTATATTCGCACTCTCGACCTGGGCGATTTCGTCGGCGAGCCTGGCAAAATCGGCACTCAATATCGAAGGAACAATCTCGATGGTGCCGGCCTTTGGTAGCTTTAGGTTAGTCATTTTAAGCCTTACGTCCTGTTTAGCTTGGCAGTTCGATTACTTTTCATCGAGTATATCGAGGCATTTGAACTTTTTGCCTTCCATAAATTCGAGCGAGGCCCCACCGCCGGTTGAGATATGGCTTATTTCATTTTCGAGACCGAGCTTTTTCACGGCGCTTGCGCTGTCGCCGCCGCCGATGATACTTTGCGCGCCGGCCTTTGTGGCCCGCGCGACGGCCTGGGCGATATATTCGGTTCCTTCATCGAACGGCGGCATCTCAAAGACACCCATTGGGCCGTTCCACATAATCGTTTTGACGCCAAAAATTTTTTCTGCAAAGAGCTTTTGAGTCTCCGGGCCGATGTCCAGTCCCGACCACTCGGCGTCGATATTATCACGAACGACCTTGTGCTCCGCACCGGCCTTCAATTCCTGTGCTACCACGTGGTCAACCGGTAAAACCAGCTCGCAGCCAGCGTCTTTGGCCTGTTCGAGAAGCTCGGTCGCCTTTTCGAGAAAATCGTCCTCGCAAAGGCTTTTCCCGACGTTTCTGCCCTGAGCCTTGAGAAAAGTATAAGCCATCGCGCCGCCAATCAGGATTCTGTCAACCTTTGGGATGAGGTTTTCAATGACGCCGATTTTGTCCGAAACTTTCGCGCCGCCCAGTATAGCGGTGAATGGTCTTTGTGGATTTTCGAGTGTCTCGCCAAGGAATTTAAGTTCCTTTTCAATCAGGAATCCAATCACTTTGTCTTTGTCCGTCATAAGTGATGGGACCGTGTACATAGATGCGTTATCCCGATGCGCCGTGCCAAATGCATCGTCGACATAGACGTCAGCCAGCTCGGCGAGTTGAGCGGCAAAACTGTCCTTGGCCTGCCGCAGTTGTGTATCTTCCTTGGCGGCCTTGTCTTTTATTGTTTCCTCTTTGTGGAAGCGGAGATTTTCAAGGAGTATACATTGGCCCGGCTTAAGTGCCTCAGCCTGCGCCACTACATCCGGGCCTATACAGTCGTCCAGAAAGATTACCTGCCAGCCAAGCAGTTCGGATAACCTGTCTGCTACGGGCTTAAGTGAGAGTTTCTCATCCCTTTGGCCTTTTGGTCGGCCGAGGTGGCTCATCAGGATAAGGGCTCCGCCGCGAGACAGCACGTTTTTTATGGTAGGCAGCGCCTTGACAATTCGGTCGTCACTCGTAATCTTCGAGTTATCGTCAAGCGGGACATTGAAATCAACCCGCATTAAAACTTTCTTGTCTTTAACGTCAATATCTGCAACGGTCTTCTTGGACATAAACTCGCCCGCCTTCCGGAAGTTCTTTGATTAATCTTTTGGTTTCATCTCTATGGTGCTTACATCTTTGCCAGCTTTTCCATAATATCGACGGTCCGGCACGAATAACCCCACTCATTGTCATACCAACTGACCACTTTGACGGTTTTTCCGCTGCCCTTGGGTATGGTCATCGTGCTCAGCGCGTCAAAGATGCTGGATGCGGGATTCTTGATAACGTCGCTGCTGACAATCGGCTCATCACAGTAGACCAGAATCCCTTTTAATGGACCTTCGGCTGCTGCTTTAACGGCGGCGTTTACCTGTTCGGGAGTGACTTCCTTTTTAAGCTCGGCCACGAGGTCGACGACGCTTCCCACCGGCACCGGGACGCGTAGAGCAAAGCCGTCAAGCTTGCCATTAAGCTCTGGTATCACCTTGCCGACGGCTCGTGCCGCACCGGTAGTGGTCGGGATAATATTTATCGCCGCTGCACGTGCACGACGCGGGTCGGAATGGATCTGGTCGGCAACCTTCTGGTCGTTCGTGTAGGCGTGGACGGTTGTCATAAGACCTTTTTCGATTCCGAATGAATCGTGCAGGACCTTTGCCACAGGTGCCAGACAGTTTGTTGTGCAGCTTGCGTTTGAGATACATTGTGTCTTTGCAGTCAGTACATTATCGTTAACGCCCAAGACGATTGTGGCCTCTATGTCATCCTTGGCCGGCACGGTCAGCACCACTCTTTTTGCGCCGGCTTTGAGATGGTCGCCGTATCCACCTTTGGGCGAGCTGAGTGTGCGGAATATGCCTGTCGATTCAACCACAATCTCAACGCCCATATCCTTCCAGGGAAGCTCGGCAGGATTGCGTACCGCCAGAACCTCAATGGCCTTACCATTAATCACAAGCTGGCTGTCTTTGGCCTCCACCGTGCCTTTCCAGGGGCCCATTACCGAGTCGTACTTGAACAAAAGGGCCAGGGCCTTGGCGTCCGAAAGGTCGTTGACCGCCACGAGGTCCAGCTCGCCTTTTCGCTCCATTATGATTCTTGTAACAGCTCTGCCTATTCTGCCGAAACCGTTGATTCCAACTTTTACCGCCATCTGATACCTCCTTTTTTAGACTATAAACCGGGTCATTTGTACTTCTCTTTGTTAAAAAGACAAGAGCAACAATCTATTAACAGCCTCTGTTTTTGTCAAGCAATTTATAGCCGGCCCGGATGCAGGGGGATATTCGGCCGTGAATAAGCGGTGCCGGTCAGATTATAAGCATCGCATCACCGTAGGAATAAAACCGATATTGTTGCTCTATGGCGTGGCGGTATGCTGCTAAGATATTCTCCAGCCCTGCGAATGCGGCGACAAGGGCCAGTAGGCTGGATTTTGGGAGGTGGAAGTTGGTTATCATTGCGTCCACCATCTTGAACTTGTAGCCGGGCTTGATAAATAGGTTAGTTTTGCCGTGTTGCGCCCTTGTCATATTTCCTTGAGAGGTTGTTTCTAAGGTACGGACGGAGGTAGTGCCTACCGCGATGATTCTGCCTTGCCGCAGGCGGGTTTCGTTGATTATCCGGGCATTATATTCATCGAGACTGAAGTATTCGGAGTCCATATTATGCTTTTCCAGGATTTTTGCCGTTATCGGTCTGAATGTTCCGGCGCCGACATGTAAAGTAATGTAGGCAAAATTGATGCCCTTATCTTTGAGTTGCTCGAGAAGCTTATTTGTGAAGTGCAGTCCCGCGGTAGGTGCTGCGACCGCCCCATCTTTTTTGGCATACACTGTCTGGTATCGACGCAGGTCCTTTTGGGCCTGGTTCGTATCTCTGCCGCGCTTAATATAAGGTGGAAGCGGAGCCAGCCCTATTTGGCTCAGTATTTTTCCCGCGTCGGTGGGATAGTCTATTTTTAGTAGCCATTGTGGCGGTTCAAGTCCCTCAAGGGTGCCTTTGGGAGTTTTACGTTCCAGTACTTTAGCGGGACAAAAGTCCTGATTTGCCGCGTTAGTCAGGTAGATTGTCTCGCCCGGCCTGATTCGTCGTGCATTCTTCAGCATAACACGCCATAGGCTGGGAGTGTCCTCCGAAAGAAAAAGCCCTTCTATTTCGGCCCCGGTTGCACGGTGAGCAAAGAACCGGGCGGGAATCACCTTGGTATCGTTGAGGACGAGACAATCTCCGGGGTTGATGTACCGCCCAATTTCGGAGAACCTGCCGTCGGTATAGGTACTACTGGAACGGTTCAGGACCAACAGCCTTGAATCTATTCGACATCCGAGAGGTTGTTGGGCAATCAGCTCTCGTGGAAGGTGATAAGTCAGCTTTTCTGTTTGCACGAACGAAAATTATCAGACCGGCGGGACAAAGACAAAAAAATTCTGCCCGGCTGGCAAGTGAATTTCATTTTTTTCTCTTTTGCAGGATGGTTTTATAAAAGCTCGATACAAAAAGAATCGATACTATCAGCGTACGACGTGCCTGATTAAGCCTCTGTTAAGAGGGTATAGAGATGAGCTCACAACATACATTAGAAGAGATGGCAGTTTCGATAAGTTCTTTGGGTAAGGCCGAGGTAAAGCGGCGTATCAAGAATTTCAAAGGACGATTCAGATTGGACTTCACCGAAGAGTATCTTGACGCCCTCAGCATAGATCGACTTCGGCATATTCTTTTAGCGGCCCTTCTAACGAACACGGCTCAGCGAGGGATTAGACGGTGAAATCGGCTACGAGATGCTCGGAGCGGGGCCCTGATTAGTGATGATAAGGCAAGGATGAATTTCGCATACGGGGGCGATTTCTAACGGAACAAAAAAAAGGCTGGAGTTCGCCAACTCCAGCCTTGTTGAGGCAACTCACTTCTTACCATAATATTTCCGGGTTATAAAAAACCGCTGCCTCAACTCACCAAAACACCATAAAGAAGAAAGAGCTATATTACATCATATTTCATTATACCCAGGCCGGTGAGTGTTGCAAGGATTTTTTTATAATTTTTTTATTTTTTTGTGTGGCGGAGGCATTAAGCGGCTTGCGGAGCCGCAATATCGGCAATAAAATTGGTTTTTTTGGTCCAAGAACAAGAATAGGTAACATCAGCTGGGTTACACAACACTCCGTACTCCGTTAAAAAGCACCAAGTGCATCAGAATTATGGCCATCAATTCAGGCTATAAGTATCCCAAAAAGGTGAATACCAAACAGGCGTTTGCGGTCTTTCAGGATTTTGTTTTCGGACGAATTTGCAAAGTTGCTCGTATAATAGCCGACTTTGTTGTCGCCGAAACTATCCAGGCCTGAACACGTCACTGAATTCATAAAGTTATATTGAAGCCGGATAGAAAATTCTGAGTTCTTGTGTCTGCACCAGTTAATACTTCCCAAATCCTTGTAAAACAGGTTCTACCCCATGAATAGCCTGAGAAACCCAACAGGAATTAAAAAATGCTTGCGAAAGAGTATTTTGAATATGGATGGCTTTGGGGACGCAAGGCCTAAGATGATTTGGGTCGTTTTTCCTACTTTATTTAAAAAAAATTTTGCCCATTTACTGTAAAAAAGAGCTTGTTTTCTGACTGTGACGTTGGTATCATTTCACGCTAAATAAATTACCAGCAAATTAGGCAGTATGGGAAGGGAAAAGTAGCGCGCGGTTTTTGAGGGTGCGTGGGGTTTTTGTATCTCTACATAGGA
>Ga0315539_1000309_pt1 | contig 36814 bp, 24 predicted proteins | sample SalMarSW160150MG_FD_203097 | JGI IMG/M metagenome (GOLD analysis project Ga0315539, IMG submission 203097) | Salt marsh sediment microbial communities from the Plum Island Ecosystem LTER, Massachusetts, United States - Salt Marsh Sediment SW1601-150 ...
CATAACAACCAGACCATCTGTTGTTACAAGCCAGCGACAGGGCCGTAGCCCATTGCGGTCAAGTGTTCCTCCAACAATCCTGCCATCGGTAAATACCATAGCGGCAGGACCATCCCACGGCTCCATTATAGAAGCATGATATTCATAGAATGCACGCTTATCTGTGCTGATATGATAACTTGCCCCAAACGCTTCTGGAATCATCATCATTATGGAGTGTGGCATACTCCTGCCGGCACGGACAAGCAGTTCAAGTACATTATCAAAACAAGCAGAGTCACTGGCCTCTGGAGTCAGAATCGGCAGCAAGTCACTGATGTTATCACCAAAAGCCTGACTGGACATCTTCATCTGACGAGCCTGCATCCAGTTGCGATTACCACTAAGTGTATTTATCTCTCCGTTATGAGCTACACACCGCAGAGGCTGAGCTAATTGCCAGCCTGGAAATGTGTTGGTGCTGTAACGCTGATGAACGATGGCAAGGGCAGAACTTAGACGTTCATCGGCAAGGTCAGGATAATAAGCGAAAAGCTGCCAAGCCATAAACATGCCCTTATAGCAAATGGTCCTGGCCGAAAGTGAAGTCACATAAAAATCTTTTCCTTCCTGACCAAATTGCTTCCTGATAAGTTTTTCAGCTTGCTTACGGACCAAATATAACTTTCGTTCCAGCAGTTCGTTTTCAGAACCTGCCCCATCGACAAATATCTGTCTTATTGTTGGCTCAGATTCGAGAGCTATTTTACCCAGACAATCATTTGAAGCAGGTACATCTCGCCAGCCCAAAACCCGCATACCATAGTGCCTGATGGAAGCTTCAAGTATTCCTTCACATTTACTGCGAAGCTCTTTATCCTGCGGACCGAATACCATTCCGACTCCATATTTAGAAACTGCCGGCAAAGAAAATCCTAAGTTTGCACATTCAGCGTTAAAAAACTCATGCGGAATCTGAAACAGAATCCCAGCCCCGTCACCTGTAACCTCGTCGGCACCAGCTGCCCCGCGATGATGCAAATTAACTAATATTTCCTTGCCATATTCGATAATGGAGTGTTCACGCTGGCCGTTAATATTTACAACTGCACCAATCCCACAGCCGTCATGTTCACGCTGGCTTTCATATAAGCCCTGATTTTTGTGAATATTCTGCATCTATCTTCTCAACTGTCGTAATATAAGTGAAATTCATACGGATGCGGTCGCAGTGCAATTTCATGGAGTTCGTTTTCACGCTTCCAGCTTATCCAGGTCTCAATCAAATCGTCCGTAAACACGCCACCTGCAGTCAGGAACTTGTAGTCTTTTTCCAAAGCATCGATAGCTTCGGCCAGTTCTCCCGGAGTTTTGTTGTATTTAGACAGTTCTTCAGGACTCATCTCGTAGATGTCTCTATCAAGCGGCTTACCGGGGTCAATTTTATTCTGAATGCCATCTATTGCAGCCATAAGCATTGCCGTCCAAGCCAGATACCCGTTGCAGGTCGGGTCGGGACAGCGGAACTCAAGCCGTTTTGCCTTCGGATTAGCTGAATACATCGGTATACGAACACCAGCCGAGCGATTGCGAGCGCTCATAACAAGATTAACCGGTGCTTCAAAGCCTGGCACCAGCCGACGATATGAATTAGTAGTCGGAGCGGCAAAAGCCAAAATCGCCGGCGCATGCTTTAGAATACCGCCAATTGAATACAAACCGATGTCGCTCAAGCCTGCATAGTGGCTATTAGTATCTGCAAATAGCGGTTTGCCGTTCTTCCATAGCGAAAAATGCGTGTGCATCCCGCTGCCGTTGTCTTCAAAGACCGGTTTGGGCATAAACGTTACTGTCTTACCACTACGCTTGGCAACATTCTTAACGACGTACTTATACCACATAAACTGATCGGCCATCTTCAAAAGATCGGCAAACACCATATCTATCTCGGACTGCCCGGCCGTTGCTACCTCATGATGGTGAGCTTCGACGACAATACCTACTTTCTGCATCTCGGCAACCATCTCCCCGCGCAAGTCGTGATACGTGTCGGTCGGGCTTACCGGGAAATAGCCGCCCTTGAAACTCGGCTTGTAACCTAGGTTCGGCTCTTCGAAACGTGCTGTGTTCCACGCACCTTCAACCGAATCTATACGATACATGCCTGTATGCTGATTCTGCTCGTAGCGAACCTCATCAAAAATGAAAAACTCCGGTTCCGGCCCGATGTAGCAGGTATCGGCAATCCCTGTCTCCTTCAAATAGGCTGTGCCTTTGCGTGCAACATGCCGTGGGTCACGTGAGTAATCTTCCCCTGTGATAGGATCCACGATGTTGGCAATAACACTGACGGTTGGCTCTTTGAAAAATGGATCTATGACCGCAGTGACCGGGTCGGGTATGGCCAGCATGTCCGACATGTGGATCCCCTGCCAGCCGCGAATCGACGAACCGTCAAAACCAACACCTTCTTTAAAAGTGTCCTCATCCCACGTATCAATCGGGAAGCTACAATGCTGCCATGTTCCCAATAGGTCGCTAAACTTCAAATCCACCATTTTCGCATTGTTTTTTTCTGCAAACTCAAAAAATTCTTTCGGGCTCATTGTTCTATTCCTTTCTAAAATTGGTTTTATTTTTTTTAACCGATTGCTTTTTTGCCTTTTTCGCCGGTACGAATACGAATACATTCAGGAAGATCCAACACGAATATCTTGCCGTCACCAATCTGGTTTGTTTTCGCTCCTTCGATAATTGCATTAACCGTCTTTTCTACAAAATCCTCATTAACTGCTATCTCAAGCCTTATCTTCTTAAGCAAATTCACTTCAAATTTGATACCTCTGTAGCTTTCCTCGTATCCATGCTGTTCGCCACAACCAAGTGCATTTGTTACGGACATCTTGTAAACCTGAGCCTTATACAATGTGTGCTTGACATCTTTCAGTTTATGCGGCTGAATATATGCGACTACGAGTTTCATAACATAATTCTTCCTTAAAGCTAAATTCACATCGTGCTGAATATCTGAAAACCTCCATATGCTTCCATACCATGCTCACCGATATCCAACCCTTTTAATTCTTCTTCTCTGTCTATTCTCAGGCCGACAGCGAGGTCAATCAGCTTGAACACTATACTCATACTAACCACCACAAATGCTATTGTGCTTACGCTGCCGACTATCTGGATACCTAACTGCATCGGATTTCCACCATAGACAAAACCATTATTGGCCAGTCCCAACGATGCCTTTCCAAAGATTCCGATACAGAGCGTTCCCCAGATACCGCATATTCCATGAACAGGAAACGCACCAACAGGGTCATCGATTTGCAGCTTGTCAATCAATTCAACTCCTCTGATTACTATGTATCCAGCTGTTGCGCCAATGACCAGCGCTGCCCATGGTTCAACATAGGCACACGGTGCGGTAATTGCCACAAGGCCGGCCAGTGCGCCATTCATAGCCATCGACAAATCGGGTTTGCCAAATCTTTTCCAAACCGTAGCCATTGCAACAATGCCGCCTATCGCGGCTGCGAGATTTGTATTAATCGCAATTCTTCCGATCAATGAACCGTTACCTACCGAAAGCGTTGAGCTTGCGTTGAATCCAAACCAACCAAGCCACAGGATAAATACGCCCAAAGATGCTAATGGGATATTATGACCGGCAATAACATTGGACTTGCCATCGATGGCATATTTGCCCTCTCGCGGTTTCAGCATCGATGTCCCTACTAAAGCAGCAAATCCACCAACCGTATGAACTACTGTCGAGCCGGCAAAGTCAGCAAAACCCATCTTGCTGAGCCATCCGCCTCCCCAAATCCAGTGGCCAACAACAGGATAGATAAACGCCGAGATTAAGAATGAGTAAATCAGATATGCGGGAAATCTCATTCTCTCTGCCATCCCACCGGCCACTATTGTCGCAGCAGCACCGCAAAACGCTGCCTGAAACAACCAGAACGCATACAGGGGAATGCCATTGGCTATAGGATCAAGGCCAAATAAACACCATCCTTTTAATCCTGTGAATCCATTGCCGTTACCGAACATCAAGGCATATCCGATTAGAAAAAATCCCAGCGAAGCCATGCAGAAATCCAGAAAGTTCTTGGTCAGAATGTTGCAGGTATTCTTGGCCCTTATAAAACCTGCCTCTACCATCCCAAACCCCGCCTGCATAAAAAACACCAGAAAAGCTCCTAACAAGACCCAGACAGTATTCAGACCCTGTGTAAAGTCAGTTGTATTTCCAATCTCCATTTTGCCCATTCCTTTCAGTATTTACTGGCGTTCCAACTCAGTTTATATAAGCAATGCATGTGCCAAAACAGTAATAATACTGTAAGTCTTTATTATACATAATGATACGTAGCATTTCTGTCTATGAAATAGTAAGCGGAAAGCGACAATCTTGTAACCCACCGCAAAAGTATGACATATTTGTCCATTACTTTTGTGCAAGCGACTCATATCTTTAGACTTCTTTATTACTGGAGCCCCTTATCTGCAAATCGCCATAATGCCTTGATACTGAAAGAGTTATGATGATAAGCTTTTTGCTTATGATTTTTATTAGAAGAAATACCTTGCAATGCTATCAAGCCGTGTTACAATTATGTCGTATTAGTAAATAACAAGGAATTTTGAAATGGCCAAGAAAATGACATTTTCACAAAGTACTGGAACGTATGCAGTAAGGCCTGTACCACAGCTTGAAACCCTCTATAAGATTAGCCAGATATTAGTAGCCGGCACGCACCAGCAAGAAGCCCTTACCGCGGTTTTGGACATGCTCGATAAAGACCTTGGTTTGGCCAGAGGTACAATCACACTTCTTTCATTGGACGGTAACGAGATCAGAATTGAAGCTGCTCATAACCTTTCGCAGGAGCAAAGCCAAAAAATTACATATAGAATCGGAGAAGGCGTAACAGGCAGGGTTATGCAGACCGGCAAGCCAATGATTGTTCCAAAAGTTTCCCAGGAACCGCTGTTTTTAAATCGTTTTGAAAGGTGGAATGTTACAAAGCAGGACTTAAGTTTTATTTGTGTTCCCATCTCAATTAACAATGATGTGATTGGAACTATCTCGATTGATAGACCTTTTGAAGAAACAGCGCCACTGGACGAGGAAATGCGGATACTGAGCATTGTAGCAAGTATGATTGCAAACGATTTAAGAGCTCGCCGCCAGGCCAGAATTGAACGCCAGGTACTTGAAGATGAGAATGTGCGATTGCGAAATGAATTGGAAGACAGGTTCCGCCCCGAAAATATAATCGGCAATTCCAATGCTATGCGCGATGTTTATCGTCAAATTCACCAGGTAGCGGCTTCTGACACAACGGTACTTATACGTGGCGAATCAGGCACAGGAAAGGAATTAGTTGCCCATGCTATCCATTTTTCCAGCCCAAGAAGTGACGGGCCTTTTGTGAAGATTAATTGTGCCGCCCTGAGTGAAAACCTGCTCGAAAGCGAGTTATTCGGCCATGAAAAAGGCGCTTTTACCGGAGCAATACAAACTCGAAAAGGTCGGCTTGAAGAGGCAAATAACGGTACCATATTCCTTGACGAGATAGGTGATTTTTCTTCCGCTATTCAGGTAAAACTGCTTCGCGTTCTCCAGGAAAAAGAGTTTGAACGAGTCGGCAGTAACCGGACATTAAAAACAAATGCCAGAATTATCACAGCTACGAACTGTGACCTGGAAAAAGCAGTAGATAAGGGAAGTTTCCGGCAGGACCTTTATTATCGAATAAATGTGTTTCCAATCTTGCTGCCACCGCTGCGTAATCGTAAGGATGACATCTTGCTGTTAGCTGACTCTTTTGCAGAACAATACTCAAAAAAGATGAACAAAGATATTCGGCGAATCAGCACACCGGCAATCAATATGATGGTCTCATACCATTGGCCGGGCAATGTACGCGAGCTCGAGAACTGTATCGAAAGAGCAGTGCTTTTAAGCAGTGACGGCGTTATCCACGGACATCACCTACCCCCAACTTTGCAGACCTCGGACGCAACAGGTACAGTTGGAACCGGTTCGTTAACTGAAAGGATTAATTTGTTTGAACGTGACCTGATTATTGATGCACTTAAACGCTGCAACGGCAATCTGGCAGCAACAGCTCGGGATCTAAAAACTACGGCAAGAATCATACGGTATAAAGTCAAAGAATTAGGCATAGATTATAGAAGATACTATAAAAAGAAAGGTTGATTTATGACAGCTTGGGCAAGTACAGGCCTTAAAGGTTTGGATAAGATAATCTGCGATTTGAAAAAGGGCGACAACGTCGTTTGGCAGGTAGATAGTATAGAAAACTATAGTCACTTTATTAAGCCATATATAAAAAAAGCCCTGGAGGACAAAAGAAACATTATCTATATGAGGTTTGCCCAACATAAACCTCTAATCGAAAATCAGCCGGAAGTGACCATATACCAGCTTGACGCAAAGGGTGGTTTCGAAAGTTTTTCCACACAGGTTCACGCCATAATTTCCCAGGAAGGCACTGAGGCTTATTATGTATTTGATTGCCTTTCCGACTTGTTAAGTGCATGGGCAACGGATTTGATGGTTGGCAATTTCTTTATGGTAACTTGTCCTTATCTTTTCGAACTGGACACAATTGCCTACTTTGCTATATTGCGAAATTATCATTCCTTCCAGACCGTTGCCCGTATCCGTGAAACAACCCAGCTGTTGCTGGATATTTATAATTTTGACGGAAACTTTTACATCCATCCCTTAAAAGCATGGAAAAGATATTCGCCTACAATGTTTTTGCCTCATTTGCAACGAGGCGAAGAATTTACACCCGTAATAAGCAGCGTTGATGCGAGTAAACTTTTGAGTCACATTTCTCAGAAAAGTCCGAATGGTTCGGCAAGATTTCTGGACCACTGGGACCGCCTGTTTATAAAAGCAGACAGTTTAACAAAAGCACCTTTGGACTCAAAAGACGTTAAAGAACTCCTCCGAGAGCTTTGCAGAATAATGGTTGGACGAGAAAAAAGAATTTCGCAGCTTGCTCAAAACACTTTCTCTCTTGAGGATTTGATAAATATCAAAAGCAGATTGATTGGCAGCGGCTTCATTGGCGGCAAGGCTGTTGGAATGCTGCTGGCTCAAAAAATTCTTTCAGACGACAAATCGTTGGATTGGAACCAGTATCTGGAGCCTCATGATTCATTTTATGTCGGGTCAGATGTATTTTACAGCTATATAGTTGAAAACGGCTGGTGGAAACTGCTTATGAAGCAGAAAACAAAAGAAGGCTACTTTGACGTAGCTCCTGAAATGAAGGAAAATCTCCTGCGAGGCAAATTTCCCGATCAGGTTCGCGAGCGGTTCCAGGAGATAATAGAATATTTTGGCCAATCACCGATTATTGTCCGGTCAAGCAGTCTGCTGGAAGATTCGTTCGGCAACGCATTTGCTGGAAAATATGAAAGCTTGTTCCTCGTAAACCAAGGCGACCCCGAACAGCGTTACTCTGAATTTGAAGAGGCTGTGCGAAGAGTTTATGCGAGCACTATGGACGAAGATGCTCTTGCATACCGTTTGCAGCGAGGGCTTGACCAGCAGGATGAACAAATGGCCTTGCTTGTGCAACGCGTATCAGGTTCCTATAAGAAAACTTACTTTTTCCCAGACCTGGCCGGCGTAGGTGTCTCATATAATACTTTTGTCTGGAAATCCGAACTTGACCCCAAAGCAGGCATGCTGAGGCTCGTCTTCGGCTTAGGGACCAGAGCTGTAGACCGGGTTGAAGACGATTACCCACAAACAATAGCTTTGGACCAACCGTTGTTAAGGCCTTATGCAGATAGAGAAGGCGAAAGCAGATTCTCACAACATAATGCCGACCTTCTTGATACCAGTCAAAACTGTTTAAGAACTGTTAGTGTTGCTGATCTATTGAATGATGAACTCAATATGAAACTGGACTTGATAGCAGATACAGACCCACATACCGAGCGAAAAATGAAAGAACTGGGTATGAAAGCTCAAAGATATTGGATACTGACATTTAAAAAGCTTCTATCGAACACTAACTTTACGAAAATAATGCAGAAAATGTTAAAAAACCTTGAAAACTATTACCAATATCCCGTGGACATAGAATTCACGGTTAACTTTACAGATGATGATGCGTTCAAAATCAATTTAGTTCAATGCAGACCTTTGCAAACCAAAGGAATAAAAGCAAGCGTACAACTGCCGGAAAACATCAAACCTGAAAAAATTCTTTTTGCTTCGCAGGGCTATACGATGGGAGGCAGTATCTCCCAGCCAATTAAAAGAATCATTTATGTCGACCCACAGGCATATGTGGAAACTCCGATTTCACAGAAATATAGCATTGCAAGGCTGATAGGCAAGTTGAATAGGCATATAGCCAATAGAGAAATCACTCCAACTATTCTGTTTGGCCCTGGCAGATGGGGTACTACTACGCCAAGCTTAGGCGTTCCAGTTAATTTTGCTGAAATCAATAAAATAACAGTGCTTGTTGAAATAGCCTACGAGGGAGGAAACCTGATGCCTGAGCTTTCCTTTGGTACTCATTTTTTCCAGGACCTGGTCGAAGGCGATATCTTTTACGTAGCTCTTTTCCCACAGAAGGAAAACGTAGTATTTAACAAAGACAAACTCTTAGAGATACCCAATTTACTAACCGATCTTTTCCCCGAAGAGCGTAAGTATGAGGATGTTGTCAAGGTATATGATCTTAACACTGGCCAACTCCAAATCATGTGTGACGTAGTATCCCAAAAAGTTGTTTTTTTCTTTACATGATATACGGGCATCATTTTTGTAACCAATGCTTTATTGGTAGTCGATCTACAGATTGGCGGAGCACAGGGTCAACATTGGTATACACTTTATTTGTCAGATTAGGCGATGAATGCTCCAACAATCTCTGCGTCACTGCAGTTGAAACTCCATTCTGAGCAAGCATGGAACAAAAAGTCTTCCGCAGATCATGAAATTTCAAATCAGCCAATCCGGCCTCTTTACAAATCTTACGCCATTTTCTATGGTTGAATTTAGTGTTAAATAGTTTTTCTTGACCAACACCCAAGCCGCAAACGTATTTTGAAAGCTTTTTCATTAATTCTGCTGATACCGGTCGCGAAGCCATGCTCTTTTTGGTTTTTCTGCTCGTTGTGGCTATACAATTTCTTTCAAAATCAATATCACTGATTTTCAGGGTATCAATGTCGCCGCGTCTCAACCCGGTACCCAGCGCCAATAATATTCGTATCTTTATTGCAAAATATTTGTCTGAAGCATCCAGCAAATTCTTTATCTGAGTATCGTTAAGTGACCTTACTGGCCGCTCTTCTTCTTTCAACTCCTTTATCTTTATGTTCCCGTTTAAATAACGATTTCCCCTGCACCAATTGACGAATGCTTTTAAATTGCGAATATCTTTGTTAAGTGTTGCCCGTTGTACTTCGTTACCTCTTTGGAGTATGAATTGGTCGATAACACCTTGGGTAATTTGTTTTGAATTGCATTTACCAGCTAATCGTTCAAAGTTTCGCAAGGACAGAGCAATTTCATAAAGCGTTCCTTCGGTGACACCCCGGACTTTTTTGGCTTCTCTATATTCTGCCGTCATTTGTCCCCAGTCGGCCAATACTTGGCCAGTAAAAACATCAGAGTTTAACTGTGTATAGTTGATCTGCTTATAATGCTCAGCCAGTTCTTTTGATGGCAGAGCTTTAGCTTTACGCTTGCCGCTTTCATACCAGCCCACCCAATAGCCTTTGATATTTTTACGCTTGTATACCCATACCTTTTTCATAATATCTTTGTATCGTAAATATAGGGGTGTGAATCAAGCGAGAAAACAAGCCGAAAAGCATGCAAATCGGCATCATTTTGGAGACATGAGATAAGACATCGAACGTTTCTGCTTCATAAGACTATATTTAATAGGTAGTTATATAAGACGGTGCTTTTGTGACATCCAGATTATATATCCGATGATATGAACGCCTCCTGACCGGCGGATTGCTGGTCCGATGCTCATTTAGGAATAAATGTGTTTTCTGTGGGACCTTCCGGATAAAATCCTAAAGGTCTTTTTTGCGAATAACAAATCGTCGTTTTTTGCCGAATAATAAAGATAAGATTACAGAAATGATACCTTATTCATGTAAACTTGAAAAAGTGACTGACGCAAAAGTGACGCAATTAGCACTTTTCGGGCATCAAAATGATTGGCATTATGTACATCAAGTGGTTATATTAAAGCAACTTAGAAATTGAAGCGCCCGTAGCTCAGCTGGACAGAGCAACGGATTTCTAATCCGTAAAGGGCTTTTGTAAGTATTTGTGTGAAAATGGTTTATACTTGTCAAATAAAGACTTATGACGCTGGCAGAAAACCAGACGAGCGCCAAACGAGTGCCAGAAGTGCATGTTTGGCGCGCACTTTGGCGCGCGCTCCGGCCTTTTAGTATGGTGAGACCGATCCATATAGCATTTCTTTCGTGATTTGCTGACTATCGCACATTGTCTCAATCCTAAGGGTCATTAACGAGCAACTCATATCATGGCGACTGACGCATTTTTGACGCAGATGCTGTCCTGATGGTCTTGCTCCCATTTCACAAACACATTACAATGGTAATTATTACTAAGGGGGCTATTCAAGCATCCGGAAGATGCAGTTTCTTGCCGCCCATTTTCCTTGCTATATTGGGTGGAAATTGTATCATATTGTAATAATTCCTGCCGCGGGAAGACATTGCAGACGGTGAATCCAAACCTTGAATCGGCAGAGGAAGTCCACATTAGGGAAAGAGAGTAAGGGATCCTGTAAAGAAGCGCACCTCGATCTATAATAAACCCTGGTGTAGCTTCCAAGGGAATACGGCTTCTCAGCGGTTAAGAAGTGCCTTTCTTTGGGGTACACATATGCGACACACTTGATAAAGGCTGGTAAGAATTTGCAGGTCGCAAGGAATCGGTTGGGGCATGCGGATATTCGGACGAAGATAAAGTACTTCGATATGACAATGGAAAGGAAGGAGAAAGCAGCAAATGAGCTTGACTACAGCATATAATGAAGAAAGGGACCTGTTTACAGTGTCTCGTTTGTTACGTTATGCTTTTAATTCTTGTCAGTTAAAGTTTAGTTGGTTGTGTTAAAAAGTATCCGACTGTTTCAGGAATTACAAGGTCTTCCTGGAAAGCGAGATGAATCTCAAAGGTTCAGAAACATATTTCCAATTTGACCTGCCGAGTCCGGTTCTGGAATTAACCGGATGTAGAAAACGGCAACACCTAATAATGAGGTGTTAGCCGAAAACGAGGATCAAATGGAATATTTGGAATGGAATGATTCAATAGCGAGGCATTTCTTTAATGAAGAAAATGCCGGAAAGGAAATATTGCTGTATGTGAATGACGAAATTTTGACAGAGATTGGAAGGGCAAATCGTTGTGGAGTAGATAATTTTGTCGCAAGCGTCAAGAAAGGCCCTCCGTGGGCTTCGCGTTCAGGTTTATGCCAGAAAGCTTTAGAAGCCTTTGAAGGATGGAGGGAAAGAGGACGGGAGTTCCCACCTTATATTTCTTACCTGGCCTGTTTTGTTTTAGCCGCAGGCCTTCACGGGGATTTTGACCCCCGCGCTTATTATCCACGATTATGGAAGCTCCTGGGTGAAACAGATGGCATGGGCGGTTTACCTTCATTTGACAGGATGCTCCTGCTTTGGGACGACCTTGAGAAATGGACCGTCGAAGACAAGCATGAAGAGATAGGAAGGTTTGTTGCAAGAATAAGGGGCGGGTGGTGGAAAGTTGGTTTGCCATTAGCTCAGACAATTATTTCGAAAGATGAACAAAAGCGCCTCCCTGTTCTTTTCGAAGTCGCTGATTTAGATCCTTTAGCCCCACCTTCCGAACAAGTCTTGTTGAAGCTTATGCGCTACTACGGAGACAAAATATTTGAAAAGAAAACCCTTAGAGTGCTTAACATTGAAAATGGGGAAGACATAATCCTCAAGAACAGTCTTATTGAGATGGTTCTTGCAGAACTTGAAGGTTGGGATGGTACAGTTCAACTGGACGAGGCCGAGAAACCTCGTGAGGGAGGCGCTGAACACTCCATCAACAGTGGACTAAGGACCTGCATCAAATACGATCCCTTATCCCGGAAGGTTAAGTGTACCCTTCGGCTAAAAACTAACAGGGACTACCCGGATAGCGGACTGACCTTCAAATGCAAGCAATTTCCTGGAAAAACTTTCTATTGTGAAGAGGCTCCTCAAGGATGGTCAAAGAATCTCAAGAGCGAAGAATCAGAAATACTGGACGCCTCAACACTGGACTGGGCAGGCGGTATGCGGTTTGAAGACCGTAAAAACAATTGGAAAGCATCACTTAGGGGGGATAGCGTCAGGCTCTTTGTATCCGGGAAAGCAGAGGGCCTGCCTGGATGGGTTGAGACAAACAGGCTCGAAAGAGGGGTTCCGTTTTTTATATCTGTATTTGGAAATGATGTGGGCAAAGTCCGCGCTTGGGGTCAGAGTAGCTGCACTTCCTTCGATGAACGTGAAGTCAGCGGTTTACCACCCGGATGGTCGCTTTTCAAAGGGCTGAACGCTTCAAATTCTTGTGAAGGCATAGACGTACTAACTGTATCTTCTTCTGTGCGTCTTCTCCTGCGAGGTGGCGTCAATCTACGGAAAGGAAATACTTATTTATATACAGCGCCGCCTTTGATAGTCCTGGAAAATGCTGTTGAAGAGCCGACTGTTAAAGTGAATGGCAATGTATTGCGGAACGAAAAGGGTAATTTGCATGCCTGGAAACTGCCAAGTGACATTCCTCCAAATGAGATAATAAGAATCAAGGCAAAGACAGGACATCATGAGCTAAGAAAGATATTACGGTTGGAAGAACCTCGCCTGGCCGGCTCTTTTGATGAGGCACCATGGCGCGGTTGTGATGGTGTGCTTGTTCCCGACGGTTCTAATTGCCCACGGATACGCGGTGCTGTCGTCGAAACAACTGGAAACGGATTTCCTCCATTCACGCCAACGCCTGAACACTCAACGCCACTAATTTTTCTTGGCAATATTCCCGGACAGGTCGCCCAATGGCCAAAAGATCCGTTACCCTCAGGCTGGGAACCAGTATGGTCAATAAAAAAAACAGGCAGGAACAAATGGAAAGTGTTGTGCTGCAGAAGAAGCCTTGGTTGCGTTCCACTTCCTGATTTGATTGCTCGTTCGGGGAAAAGGAAAGACGTCAAGAAGTGGAAGGAGTATATCTGGTTCAAAAGAAAAAAAACGATTGTTCCCAAGCTTCCAGCTATCAGGAAAAGATGGTTAGAGTTTAGGGAGGTGGCCCGGAATGTCTAATGAATTAATACATACTCTTAGCAGTATAGGGCAGGTTTCCTTTTCCAGGTATAAAGAACTGTTTAAGACGCTATACCGCCCTGAGTTTGAAGAAGATGAAGCTGAAGTAGATCACAGGAACCTGATAATCAGAATGCTCGACTCTTTAGGTTATTTTGAATTTGATCTTGATTCAGGGAAGCTCTTCATGTGTCCCCCTGCTTTAGTGATGATGCCGACTTCCGGATTGCCAAGGTTACTTTTAACAGGTGCAAGAACCCCTTCCCTGATTAAAAAAATGAAGGCTGCTGTTAAGGGCAAAAAAGATGTGGTAAGTATCTCCCGGCAGAGCCAAGCTGGAGGTCATCTCGACTTGCCCGACGTCATTTTTCTGGAAGCGGCGGACATTGACTCGGCAAGAGATGTTGCGAACAGGTCAGGTGTCTTCTTTTCTCCGGGAGAACCAGCAGGATGGAAAATGGTAACCAGCTCCGTTTCAATAAACGACATTGAAGCAAGGCTTTCTTTTGTGCCAAGGCAAGATATCAACTGGGAGAAAAGGATTTTCGACACAGAGAATCTCAGATTCACTTTCCCAAAAGGCAGTACGCTACATGACAACTTGCTTGTCGAATACACTTATCCTTTCACCCACCGAAAGATGCATTGGCTATGGAGGGGAACGGTGGCTTCTGAAATAAACAGGGATTGGGGAAGATACCTAGCATTAAATCACTGCCGTAAGAACATAGTTATATATGATGAATCTAATCACTATTTGGGTGTTCCTTTGACAATTCCACTTCCAAGAATACTTGCCCGTGCAGCCGCATTATGCAGCGGAAAGGCCCCATATATCCGAAGGATTAACTGCAAAGAACCATCTGCAGGCTGCAATTCTCTGTTCTACGTCTACAGGGAAGTCCCGCAGGCCGTGGCCCGCGTTATCGCCCAAAAGACAAGACAGGAGATTATGTCAACAAGAATCGAATTTAAGAGGGAGACGCTTGACTATGATTGATCCAATTGGGGCATTCCAGGAGATACGCGAGAATTTCATACTGTACGTAAAGACAGCGTTCGGCACGAAGTTTCCCACAATTGAGGCAGAAAGAGAGGCCCTTCTACGCCGCAACGGTGTCTTGACGCAAGAGCCGTGGATAGAACCGTTGCCACGCTACGAGAGCAGCGGGAAGACAATAGCCGATCTTACCACTCGGCATTTGCCTGGCCTGAGCGCTACCAGCCGCGAGCTGTTTAAGAGCCTGGTTGCGTGCGGGCTTTTCGGCGATGCAAAACTCCATTCTCACCAGGCCGAAATGTTAACGAAAGTCCTTGAGGGCCGCAACTGTGTGGTCACTGCGGGTACTGGTTCCGGAAAAACTGAGTCTTTTCTTCTTCCCCTTTTTGCACAGATCTCTAAAGAAATCGCGGGGTGGCAGGCACCTAGCAGCCCGCATATACATACACACGACTGGTGGAGGGATGATACATGGAAAGACAGCTGCAAGCAGAACAGAAGACTGGTAAGGTCGTACCGGGTTCCGCAGCGGGGCCATGAGACACGCCCTTCGGCTGTCAGGGCTCTTATTCTGTATCCAATGAATGCACTTGTTGAGGACCAGCTGACGAGATTGAGGAGGGCTCTTGACTCTGACAGAACGAGAGAGTGGTATGCACAGAATGCCGGGGGAAACAGGATATACATGGGCCGTTACAACAGCTCCACATCCGTTCCGGGACACGAAACAAAGAGACCTGAACAAAGCGGGAGAACCAGACCCAACACGAGTAAAATTGAGAAACTCGTTGAGGCGATGACAGAAGTTGAGTCCGCCTCCAGGGCGGCCTCCGACTATGCCGCAGATCCTGAGAATCCTGATCCTGACAAGGAGCAGAGCATATTCTACTTTCCCAGGATGGAGGGGGCTGAAATGCATAACCGCTGGGATATGCAAGACGATCCTCCCGACATCCTTATCACAAACTTTTCCATGCTCAGCATAATGATGATGAGAGAGTGTGATGAGAATATCTTTGAGAAGACCCGCGCTTGGCTAGCCTGTGAGGACCTCCCCGAGAATCAACGGGAAGAGGCCAGACAGAGTAGAATCTTTCACCTTATCGTAGACGAGCTCCATCTATACCGTGGAACAGCAGGGGCTGAGGTTGCATATCTTATGAGGTTGCTTTTGCGCCGCCTTGGTCTTCACCCAAATCACCCGCAACTACGCATACTTGCCTCAAGTGCGTCCCTTGAACCGGACGATGAAAACAGCATAGCGTTCTTAAGGGACTTCTTCGGCGCTGACGACTTTGAAATAATAAAGGGCAATCAAATACCAGTGCCGGACCTGAAAGCGGGTGACGGAATGCTCCCCGTTGCGCCTTTCACACATATTGCTGAAAATGCTAACGATTTGAGTGATGATGTAATTTGTGAGGCGTGCAGGCTGTTGACGGGGGTGCAAACCACGGATGCCAATGCTTTGTTTCAGAGCTTGGTTGACAGGAATCTTGAACTCAGAATGCTGAATGCTTGCAAGAAGAACGGTACGGTCAGGGCAGTATCACTGAATGATCTTGCCGAAGGTGTGTTCGGCCAGGAAGAAGACAGGATGAAAGCTGTCCAGGGGCTGCTGGTTGTGAGGAGCCTCTACGACACTAGTGGTATTGAACATACGCTACCTTCTTTCCGCTTGCACTATTTCTTCAGGAACATAGAAGGCTTGTGGTCATCTGTGAGCCCGCACCGGGGTACGCCAGACAATTGCCCTGTTGGTAGACTCTATCATTCATCTCGCATAATTTCAGAGGAAGGACATAGAGTACTGGAACTCCTCTATTGCGAACACTGTGGAACTGTATTTTTTGGAGGGAATAAACTGCTTCAAGGGGAAGGCGAACTCGAACTACTCGCTACAACTCCTGACATAGAGGGTATTCCAGAAAGGCAGGCAGCGAGATTCGTTGAAAGGAGGACTTACGGTGAATACACTGTCTTCTGGCCTTCGGGTAACCAGGCTTTCTGCAATCCGAGAAGATGGAGGCAGACAAAAGTCAACAGGCATGATGACAACAGTTCGTCATGGGCAAGTTGGCTTCCTGCCAGCCTGAGTATGCAGACCGGCCATGTTATTCTCTCCCATGAGCAGGCCGAAGATTCACCTGACAAATGGGTAAGAGGGTACTTGTTTGACATTCAGCTAGGCGCTGATGATGAAGCTAATGCATTCCGCGCCTTGCCCTGCAAATGCCCGGCTTGCTGTTCTGATCACACTAGGAGAATGCGGCGTTCTCCTGTCAGGGGATTCAGGACAGGTTTTTCACGAGTCAGCCAAATCTTCACTAAGGAGCTTTTCTATCAGCTCCCGGATACAGGCAGAAAACTCGTGGTCTTTTCAGACAGCAGGGAAGATGCTGCCCAGATATCCAACGGCGTCGAGAGGAATCACTACTCCGATCTTGTACGCGAAATGGTCTATGACGAGCTCCTCATGGAAGTCCTAGGTGAACCCAGACTTCTCATGGATATTGAAGACGGAAATGAAGACAATCTCTCCAGTGAGGCACAGGAATACATACGGCGCCACCCGCATGCAGTCGAGAGATTGAGAAGGCTTGTTGAAACCGCATCCGCTGATGAGCAGTCCCTACCTGCAGCATTCCGTGAACAAGTGCTGGAGGCAAGAAGCAAAATTGAGGAGATCAGGAGGCGCGGTCAAATCCGTACGGTGCGTGTATCCCGGCTTTTGCCTCCTACAGACGACATTTCCGATTGCGGGACGCTGATCCGCAGGCTTCTACAGACGGGGGTAAATCCTGCTGGAAACGATGTACTAATGAAGGAACACGGTTGGGATGGGAGGTATCATCACTGGTCGGTACTTTTTGACTTCAATTCACTTAACTGGAGACAAGACTTGCCACAAGTCGATGGCGTCATTAGAGCAAGAACAAGAATCCATGACAGTCTCATAAAGACTCTGTGTGACTTGTTCTTCAGCCGTCTCTACTTTAGCTTTGAATCTTCTGGGCTGGGTTATACAAAAGTCTCTTTAAGCAATGAACGTCTCCAATTCTATGCCAACCGGGCGGGGTTAGACCTAGACTTATTCACACAGACCTGTGATTCATTCATCAGAGTCCTGGGAGACAAATACAGGCATGACAGCTCTGAGTACAGACAAGACGATTTCCCCAGCTATAACAATCAAGTCGCATCAACAATCAGAAGATTCATAGAAGCGGTAGCTTCAAGAACTGGTGTTGATGCTCAGCGTCTTGGCGCGTCTGTGTTTGATGCCTTGAGAGAAGCCGGACACGTTAACGCTAAAATCGTCACGCGACTCCTTGACGTGAGAGTCTCTTTGAGCGGAGATCCTGTCTGGACCTGCAATGTCTGTGGGAGGTGTCACCTTCACCATTCTGTCAGGACTTGCACAAATTGCCTATCGCAACTTCAGGAGGAGCCTGACACGACTTGCGGTGCTGTATGGCGAACTAATCATCTGGCGAACGCTGCGGCACAAGGCCGGGTGCCGATAAGAATTCACTGCGAGGAGCTTACAGCGCAGACCGATAACCAGCTAGAACGGCAGCGTCACTTCAGAGGCATGATAGTGAATCTCGAAGGCCAGGACAGGGATTTCATTAGGCACGTGGACGAAATCGATGTATTGAGTGTTACTACGACCATGGAGGTTGGTGTTGACATTGGCAACTTGCAGGCGGTATTGCTTGCCAATATGCCACCCATGCGCTTCAACTACCAGCAACGGGTTGGGCGTGCTGGAAGAAGGGGACAGCCCTTCGCGCTAGTGCTGACCCTTTGCCGTGGCCGTAGTCACGATGAACATTACTTCTCCAAACCGGGAAGGATTACGGGTGATCCTCCACCAGTTCCTTTCTTGACAATGAATCAAGAAATGATAGTCAAACGCCTTCTGGCAAAGGAATGCCTGAGAAGAGCTTTTAGAGATATTGGTCTTAGATGGTGGGACTGCCCTGAATCCCCCCCGGACAGTCACGGCGAATTTGGTTTTGCCAGTGACTGGACCAGCCGCCGGGCGCAAATCAATGACTGGCTGTCAAACAACGCAAAAAGCATAACCCAGGTAGCAGTGGCCCTTGCCAACAACGCCCCGCCAGAGTATATTAACTGGATGCAAAATGACCTGATTGAGCGAATAGATCACGTTGTTAACCACCCTGAGATTTCTGGCGATGGTTTAGCCGAGCGTTTGGCCGAAGGTTCCATCCTTCCGATGTTTGGAATGCCTTCACGGACAAGGGTTCTCTATCACAGGCTTTCTCAAGATAGGGAATATTCAATCAGCCGCGACCTCGAACTGGCCATAACTGAATTTGCTCCAGGTGCACAAAAGACTAAGGACAAGGCAGTTCACACATCGATAGGCTTCACTGCCCCCCTCTTTAGAAGAAGTCTCCGTTGGACTCCCTCCACAAACAATCCCTTGCCTTTTAGATTGTGGCTGCAGCGTTGCAGGACATGTGGGCATGCATCCACTAGTGCCAATCAGCAATCCCTCGAACACTGTCCCAATACTCAGTGCAATCAGCCAAGAGATGATGAGGGGTCATTTGACGAGTATCAAATAGTAACTCCTACAGCTTTCAGAACGGACTTGAGCAAAGGGGGTGATGCCAGAGACGATACGGACATACATTTTGGAATTCCATCCGCACTGGCAGAGACTTCACCTCATCTCGTGAATGATTCCCCCGGAGGCTCTAACCTTGTTACATCCCTTTCGGACGATGGGAGGGTATGGCGAATTAACGACAACTCAACCAATTTGTTTGATGGATCACTTGTGATCACTCCGCCGCCGCCCCCTAGATCTGAGGCTTGGGTGCCTACCCTGGAACATCAGTGGATAGATACGCGTTTCAAGGATCCTGCGGGTACTATCGACCATGTGGCTTTAGCTGCAGGGAAGACAACCGAGATACTGAGGATTCATCCCGCTGCTGTTCCCCCGGGACTGGACCTTGATCCCGTCCATTCCCACAGAGCAGTGAGAGCAGCGGTCATCTCTTCAGCGTTTATGCTCCAGAGGGTACTGGCTGACAACTTTGACATCGACCCCGATGAGATTGAAGTTACGAACATATCCACACGCCCATTAGCTAACCAACTCAAGGTCGGCCAGATAGTTTTGAGCGACCGCCTCCCCAACGGCGCGGGATTTGTCCGGGAGGCCCACAACAACCTGTTGGATATACTGCGGGAACTCTGTAATCCGACAAAGCCAGGATCGTACGCGGAATTCCTTCAAAGGGCAGAGCATTTGCAGGAGTGTGATTCTTCCTGTTATGAATGCCTTAAGGTATACAGAAACATGACATATCACGGCCTGCTAGACTGGCGGCTTGCACTCTCATACCTGCGGATTCTACTCGATAGCAACTATAGGGCTGGATTGGATGGAGATTTCAGCCTACCTGAACTCACAGGATGGGTAGAGATGGCAAGGCGTGTGCGTGACAATTTTGTGGACTATTTCAATTATCAGTCCGAGGAATGGGGAATGCTGCCAGGCTTTACTGCTGGGAGAGACAGGTATATTGTGATACACCCGTTGTGGAATACCAACAGTCCGGAGGGAATACTCAAGGATGCAGCAAGAGCGGCCGGCGGCAACATCACAGCGTTCCTGGACACGTTCAACCTATTAAGGCGTCCTGGCTGGTATAGGACACAGATGTTGAGATGATAATTCATGACGACTAACAGAGACAACAAGAGGCCCACCAAGACTGGTAAGATACCCCTGCTCTCGTTCTTTACTGGTGGCGGCTTTTTAGACATAGGCTTTGAACAGGCTGGATTTGAAGTTCTTTGGACAAATGAAATCGACAATGTTTTTGCCAGTATGTACAACTTTGGTATGACTCTGTGGAGAAGATCTGTTATTCCGGGAAGCACGGAAGCGTTAATTTCTGCAAGAGGGAACATTGAAACCATATATGCCCCGAAAATACTAAAAGACGCGTTCAATGGTAAAAAGCCCCCGTTTTTTGGAATCATAGGCGGGCCTCCTTGTCCCGACTTCAGTCCTGGAGGAAAAAACAGAGGGGGTGACGGTGCTAACGGGAGGCTTTCAAAAACTTATGTCAATAGGATTTGCAGGATTAAACCATCTTTCTTTGTTTTTGAAAACGTTTCTGGTCTGCACAGAACAAAAATTCATCGAGAGTTTTTATATAAACTGGAAGAGACTTTAGAGAAGAATGGGTATTGCCTGGATTTGCGGATATTGAATTCTCTGGAGTATGGCTTACCACAAAACAGAGAACGTCTCTTTTTGATAGGCATTCAGCAAAGTCTGGTAAAACAGTGCTTAGGCCGCATTGTGAAAACCTGTGATAGGGGCTGGTTCCAATGGCCTGAACCTGAATACGCGAATGCCAAAGAGTCCTACTCTTGGCCCGATATTGTACCCGAAGGCAAGCGCCCGAGCAAATCTTCAAAGATACCCATTGAGTTAACGGTCTATTCCTTACTTAACAGAAACAATGATCCCTTAAAACTGCTGAATGGCAAGGACTGCTTCAAACCATATTCAGATAAGTTTGATACGATCAGGGAAGGTGACACGCGCAGAAAGTCTTTCAAACGGCTGCACCGTTTCAGATTCAGTCCAACTGTATGCTATGGGAATAATGAAGTTCATCTGCACCCCTGGAAGAGGAGGAGGTTGAGCGTTAGGGAAGCCATGAGAATACAGGGAATTCCGGACACTTATGCCCTTCCTGAGGATGCATCTCTAACAGCGAAGTTCGCCATAGTCTCTAATGGGGTACCTGTTCCCCTGGGCCGGGCGGTTGCCAGGAGCATAATGAGTTTCTTTAAGGATGTGAGAAGGTAGAAATGGCAATACACAACACTGCATTTGATGCGGCGAATACCGCCGTAAGAGCTTTCCTCACAAAAGTTGGGGCCAAGTATTGGGGCAGGACATTTAATATAGGTACTGGATCTGGCAAAGCCATATGGCATGAAATAAAGAATGAGGTTTTCGGAGGAAGGTGTTGTTATTGCAGCAAGCGGTCAGAAAAGCTCCAGATAGAGCACCTTGTAATGTTCAACAGAGTGGAATATGGACTGCACCATCCAGGCAATGTTGCTCCAGTATGCGGTGATTGTAACAAGCGAGGAAAAGATGAAAGCGGGAAGCATTTGTCATGGGAGCAACACTTGAGGAGAATATGCACGAAAAATAAAAAGATGGATAGTTTCGAAAGCCGTCGGCTCCAAATCCTTAAACACATTACCGAAGGGAAGTTTGCATATCCGAAATTATCGAAGGACGAAAAGAATTCTATAAGAGTCATAGCCGAGTCTTTGTACAATAATATTACTTCAGAGACTGAGAATTCCCTGTTACTATATGAGAAGATCACGGAAGCTTTCGTGAAGGCGGGCAATTCCGACAGGGATTAATTATGGATATCTGGAGCGCAAAAAAGCGCAGCGAAGTAATGTCAAGAATATTGAGCAGCGACACCCTTCCAGAAAGACGGGTCCGGAAGATGCTCACAGCATTAGGTTACAGGTATCGGCTGAATGTCAGAAATCTGCCTGGTAAACCTGACATAGTTTTGCGCAAATGTAACTCCATAATTTTCATTCACGGCTGTTTTTGGCATTTGCATTCAAAATGCAGGGACGGGACTATTCCCAAATCAAGAACGGAATATTGGAAAGAAAAGCTGTTGAGGAATAAGAAAAGAGATGCCAAGAACATCCGTAAACTTAAGCAACAAGGATGGAAAGTGTTAAGGCTATGGGAGTGTGAAATTGAAAAAGAACCGGATAAGGTTATAAAAAAAATTGAGAAGCTCCTTGTGGCCGAGTAGGCTCTCGCAGGGCTTAAATGGAGAAATAAAATGAATGAGTATCAGGCCAAGCAAATTGCTGAAGCTCTTGGCGGTGAACCATGGCAATCAGGGGGAGATACATGGCTAGTGATGAATTATCGGCAGGACGGTAAGCTTGTTGTAATATCCGATGATGTTGTGTGTTTGTACGAGGATAAAGAACGTCTCGATAAGGCAGAGCCTACAACATCTATTCTGCTTAGATAGTGGCATAGAGCTTATGAACCGCAGTTTCACAGATTTAGATTACCACTTCTCACACATTCCCTGATAACCACATGTGCCGCACATATAGCCCTCGTTTGGATAATAAACGCCGGACTTTATTGCATTTTCGACCTGTCCCGCGAGGCGTGCGAAGCGGTCTATGTCGGCTTGTGTTCGCGTTCCGTGTAGCTGTTGTATTTTCGGCTGCTTGTTGCGGACCATCACGTCAAGACGGACACCTTTTTCTTCCTGACCGTAGAGCGTGCGAAAGGCCAGCGAATAAGCGGTCAACTGAACGTCCTTTTCTGCTGTGTTTTCCGGGAAGCTTCGCTTTGTAGTCTTGTGGTCGATGATGCACGCCTGATCGTCAACGAGGTCGATATATCCCTTCAGAGGGAGTCGTGTTCCCGGCATGTCAATCAGGAATTCCCGTTCGACATCAATCGGCTGGACGTTCGGAGCGACCTGCTCGAAGTATGCCTTCAGAAGATTCACGCCGTCATCTTTGAGCCTTCCAGGATTCTCCCCGTCTCTGAACTCTGTTTCCCTGACTTCACGTTCCCAATATTCACTGAAGAGCTCCGTGATATGTTCAACAATAATATCGTGACCGGTCTTAATTTTCTGCCTGTAGTTGTCGTTCAGAGTCTGATGGATCGTACGGCCAAGGGTCAGGTCGCCTGTAGGCGGAGACTTCAGGTCACATACGTATCTGAAGAAGTATTGAAGAGGGCAGCGAAGATACATCTTAAGCTGGGAGACCGACAGGTGGGGCCTTATCGTTGCCATTCCCACCTGCCTGTCTGTTAAAGTTTCACTGTCTGCCTCTACCATGGTTCCCCCTGCTGTTCTGCTGTGCCGGAGCCTCAGGTTCACCTTCGAATACGTATCGTTCGAAGAATCTCGCTGTCTCGATAGTCAGATTCTTCTTGGCATCAGGATCAAGCTGCACTGGTGCGAGAATCTCGCTGGCGGATTTCAGACATGACATCCTTGCGATCTGCCTGTCCTTACCGTTCGGCTGGTACTGAGGCAATCCATTGCCATTGCCATCGACGGGCTCTATGTCCGTCATGTTTTTGAAATTTCCACTCTGCCTGAAGTCGTAGTCGATTGTTATGCCTTCCTGGAGTGTGTCGAAGTACTTGTCATCCCAGACGCTGTATCGCTCTCCCCCGACCTGGACTGTCAAGTATTTCTGTCCCTTTTTGCTCTCGTTCTCCCAGACCTGTTCGATTGTCCCTCTCATGTTATCCCTCCACAAATCTTCAAGGCAGCTACTCGGTGTCCGCCGGTTTTTCAAGAATTGATTTCGGGCAGAAGCGACGACAGCGTCTCACTTCTCTGCAAGACGGAAATTTCTTCAGCACCGCGCACCAGATGCCCCTGCCGTTTTCGATTCCGCAGATGCATTCATAGCACTTTCCGGGGGATTCACGCTTCGGTTTGTAACTGCCTGCCATGAAAGAACAGTTTGGCCGGTCAGTATTTCATGCTATTGGAGATAGGACTTGCGATTTGTGCGTTTACGGTGTGAAAAACAGTAAGTTTTATTAAGTCCCCTTCCAAAGTTATCTTCAGGAGAGTGTTTGGTTCTCACAAGAACCCGCGGGGCTTGAACCTTCAACCGATTAGTTCTGGCGGGGCTAATCGGCACGAGGCGCGAACCCTGTCAACACTCTCCTTAAAAATCCGATAAGGAAGTGGTTGATATGGTGAGGAACGCTCCATCCTTAAACGCAGACGAAAGGCGAGCTCTAAGTTCATTTATCGGCAAGCTCGGTCTGCCGTCAACACTTTTGGATCTGCGTATCAGCGGCCTCGTAGACGTTTTGAAGTCTGAGAAGCTCAGCGCAAAAAACAAAACGCTTATTTTCAGGTTTCTAGGCCACATATCTGCTGAGGTTTCAGAGAGACGGCTTACCTTCTACACGCACAAGCTCAAGAGACTGGGAACATGGCTCAAAAGGGATTTTGACGCGGTTACCGAGCAGGACCTGCGCTGTCTCGTGACATTTTTTTCAAAAGGATGCGTCCGTGAGGATGGCGGCGCTTACAAACCGGGAACGTTACACGGCTACAAGGTAACTCTCAAGCGGTTCTACCGATGGCTCGAGGGAAACGACGAGGAATATCCACGCAAGGTAAAATGGATCAAGTCGAATGGCGACACGACACGCATCCACGAGCCTGAGCAGTTGCTGACGTGTGAAGAGATTCTTGAGATGATAAGGCATGCCCGCAATCCGAGGGACAAGGCATTGATATCTTTTCTCTACGACTCGGGGGCCAGGATCGGGGAAACTCTGTCCATGAAGATCAAGCACCTGGAATTTTTGGCCGACATGTTGAAGGCGACACTGCCGGTTAGCAAAACACAGCCAAGGGTGATATCACTGGTCTCATGCAGACAACACATCGTGACATGGTTTAACTGTCACCCGCTGAAGGATGACCCCGATGCGCCGCTGTGGAGCAACCTGAAGGGCGTAGGTAATAAACCTTTACTTGAGCAGACCGTGTCCAGGATTCTCAAGACCACGGCGGAGGCCGCCGGGATTAAAAAACGCGTGTATCCTCACCTGTTCAGGGCCTGCTCTATCACCCACAAGCAGGCAGAGGGCTACCCGGAACAGTTCATCAAGATGTTCCACGGGCTTTGCAAGGATTCCAAGGTGATGAAGCACTACTCGCACCTCTCGTACAGCGACCTCGAGGCCATTCAGAGAAAGATGAACGGATTGCCTGTTGAAGACAAACCGGGGCTGAACAGCGGAATCAGGTGTCCGTCGTGTGGAAAGAAGAATCCGCTTTATGTTGAGATGTGCGAGTGTGGCCTGCCCACGGAAACAAAAATCGTTCATAACGGACACATGGATATGATGGCAGAGATAGAATCTCGAGTGGAGAACAAGATCAACAAGTTCTTGGAGAGCAGGCGTGTTCACGACGAAATGATGGAGCGGTTCATGACTGCCCTGCTTGAGAAGTCAAAAGGATCTCCGGTACTTCTCAAGGCCATCGGTGAAATAGGAATTGATATGCGAGAGAAACAAGCGATACTTCAAACCCCTACCGAGTGTCACAATTGAGACTTTCTTCTGACATCGGAATTGCTCAATATCCTAGTATGGTGACTGTCCTCGTGAACGGTCATCGTTGCCAAAACAAGCAGTTCAGTTAACAAAGGAAACCACTGTGGCGTTGCCTCGTCCATCAAGGATATGTTTCTCTCTTATTTAAGCTATTTATTGCGGGGCTTTGCCGTCACTGCTTTTAATCTATTTAAGGATGCTAAACTCCCTGACCTTCCCCTGTATCGCTGCTCTCTTAGCCTGTACGAGGCCGAGTTCAACGAGCTTGTTGCAGTAATCAGAATACGTCCTGATAGCTATGGGCTTAATGTTCTTAGCAGTGCTCATTTTCAAATAAAGACGCCACAAATCACCGGAAAGGACTCCTTTGTTCCCAGAGATAAGCTCATACAATAAACGGTGATGGTCAGTGAGCTTGTGAAGAATGTATTCTTTCTTCAATCCTTTTGAATTGTTCCACGCCTTTCTTACGTGCGATGCGCAGATTTTCTCGTTGTTATCCCTTTCGGCAAGATAGGCGGCATTTTTAAGAGTCTGGATGGCTATCCTTGCGTCACCATTTGCAAGCTGGGCTATTATCTTCAGCGCATTTTCGTTCCATACATCCGGGGCCAGAGCAAACTGCGACCTGAAAGTGAGAATGTTAAGCAGTTCCTCACAGGAGTATTCCTCAAACAGTATCTGGACAGGATTGAGCCTGGATTTCACCCTTTCCTCGAGGCTGAAATATACGTGCTCGGAGTTACATGCACATATCAAGCCGACCATCGGCAAATCTGACAGATTGTACAGGATAGAGTGCCTTTCTTTCGGCGGTGGCTGGTCAATCTCATCGAGGACTATAACGAGGGGGTCATTTGATAAGTGCCTTTTGAGCCTTTCCAGTTTGAAGGAAGTACTCAGTTTTTCCGCTCCAAGCATTCGCAGCTCTCTTGCTATGCACTCAAGTACCGAAAAGAATGTCGGATTCTCCCAGCAGTTTACACACATGCCCCGAACTCCTGCTTCATTATAAAGTTTCCTCAGGATGAAACGCGCAGTGGCAGTTTTACCGGTACCCGGTTTTCCGTGAAGCCAGGTGTGCATCGGTTTCCTGCCTTCGGTAATCGACCGGAGGTGTAGAGCGATCTCCCTTAGATGTGAGTCCCGTCTGTGTATTTCTTCTGGAGTATAGCTTTCGCTGAGTATGTCAGCATCCAGTAGTATGGACTGTTCTTGAGAATGCATATCGTTAGTTGGCTTTACACAAGGATATATTTTTGCATTCTACTCGGCTTGCGGTTTATGCGGATAAGGATGCTGGTTTAGACAAAAAGTAGAAACGTATAGACGTGTTTTAAAATAGTTAGGAAAGATTCAGAATTCTTACGGGAACTGAATGTTTTTATTTATTCTATCGTTGGGAGGTAACATTCCCCTTAAACTTCACAAATAAGTACCCATGAACAAACAAGTTATACACTGTAACTTCTGTCAGACACTCCCCTAGCCAAGACAACTTATGGGATCATTACCAATTTGCGGGGACTTCGCTTCTCTCCTTACCAAAATATAATGTCAAGTAATGTTTGACCGGCCTTGTCACGTTGACTCTAACCTCCCCTGTACTTTTGTCGTAATACCATCCACCATTGCCATTTAGAACGTTAAACTCATTGTTATTCCCCTCTCTGTCGGAGAGGTATTCTTTAAACTGTTTTTTCAAAAACTCAGACTCTGGATTTTCTTTAGCGTATTGCTTTAACTCGGATAGAGAGGCCGGAAACCTGCCAGTGATATGCTTAAACTTGGCTATATTCTCCCTGTTTGCTTTTAGCCCGAATTTCGTCCAGATAACTCGCTTGTTATAAAAATCAACACCTTCAAAAACAAATACCAAAGCTATTGCAAGCAAGCTTATGCTGACAATAATGATGATGTACCGCTTTTTTAACCATTTCATTTCTTCACCTCTATAAATTCACTACCAAACCAAGGCCATGTTTCGTCTATAATAAGCCAAGGTTTTGCTGTTCCCGTATAGCCAAAGACATGGGAATCAGGTAAAATGTTTTTGAAATGCGAAGCTATAGAATCGCTTCCTGCGGCAGTGTAACAACCCTCAAGCTGGATAATCGCATCCTTATTAAACGTGCTAGTTAGTAAATCCTTCAACGAATCAATACCTATAAGCTCGTCACTTCCTGTATATGAGTCGGTGATTATACCACCTTCCCCAATAGCCAATCCATATCCCTCCTCAAAACCATGACCAACATATTCGAAAAACATAACCTTCTCACCAGAGTTATTTATTTTTTCTAACAGATCTCTAACTTCACCAGCTTTTGACACTTGCAAATGCGTTACATTACCGTTGGTCGTTACTATTGTTATTGCAGCCTTACCCTTTTTGCTTGCTATTCTACCCGAAGGATCTATCAAATTTACAGGATCGTTGGAGCAATAGGAGTAAAGATTCATATTATCGTAATACCCAACAGGGTCTACTTGTAAGAATCTCCCAATCATCGGCGAGTAGTAGCGGGCACGGTAGTAATATAATCCCGTTTCAGGATCATACTGGCGGCCAGTAAATAGGTATGGATTGCCGGCGGAGTTGGTGGTACTTACTCGTCCGTAGATGTCGTAATGGTAGTCTTCAACAAGTTGGCCCTCTGATTCCGTCAGAGCAATTACGCTGCCAAGGCCATCGTGATGGTAATAATAATCCTCACTGCGATTACCATTAGTGAGCCAAGAATCGGTTATGGCTTTGAGGTCCTGAAAATCTATGACGCAGTCGGCGACGAGGTCGGCGTTGGGGTCGAAGCTAGCGTCGTTGGCATCTAACAACCACACTTGGGCAAAAGCTGCCACGTCGACAAAGTCAACTATTCCGTTTTGAGCTATGTCAGCCGAAGGCAGGACATTAGTCATACGAATCGCTTCATCTACACCTGTGCTGTACAGGAATTTTCGCACCATTTTTCCCGATGTGTCGTATTCGCAGATTATCTGGTCACCATCGTATAGGTAATGGGTTATTGTACCATTGACATCTTTGCTGATTCTCCTGCCAAAGGGGTCATATTGATAGCTTATGCTGACACCGGTTCTGTTGGCTGTCATAAGCCGGTTCTCGGCATCGTAGGTATATGTATTGTTTCCATCGTAAGTTAGGTTGCCGTTATCATCGTAGGAATATGTAACACCACCTACTGAGGTGTACTGATTAAGGTTATTGGGCACATAATTAATTGTTCCACTGTCAACAACGGAAGAGCGATTGCCAGCCGGGTCATAATGGAAGGTCGTATCTGAAACAAAGAAACTGGCTGGATAATTTGCACCGGTTAATTGATAAATCTTGTCGTAGCTGTATTGATGCAGGTTAGCACCATCGGTCGTCATAGTCAGGCGATTACCAACACTATCGTAACTGTATGCGTAACTCCGGCTTGAACCGACCATTTGGTTCTCCAGTGAAAGCAACTTGTTGGCGATATTATAATTATAAGTTGCCGATGTCCCGTTGCCAAACTGTGCCCCAGTTCTACGGGATAATTTATCATAATCGTAATGAGCGACCATTGAACCATCCGAATCCCGTATATAAGTCAGGCGATTCAACTGGTCATAGTCATAGCTGACGTATATGCCATCTGGATAGGTTAATCGCAGCCGATTGCCTCCGGCATCGTATTGATAGGAGACACTTTTACTATCAGGATACGTTACACTGACCAGCCGACCGATATTATCATAACTGTGCTGGATGGTTCCTATCGAATCCGTGACTGTCCTAATTCTGCCCACGAGATCATAAGCATACTCTATCTGTGATGGGCCTGGAAGTGTCTTGGTTTCCAGCCGATTCAGCGGGTCGTAGGTATAACTAATAATTTGCGATGCACGTGTTTGCTTCTCGGATAAGTTGCCTGCCAAATCGTAGCTTAATTGCTCGAATGTGGAATCCGGGTAAATCGTCTTTTTGAGCCGGTTGTGCCCGTCATATTGGTGGGTGGTAGTATTTCCTTTGGCGTCGGTTAATGTCTCAATATTGCCATTGGCATTATACGTGTAGACGACTGAATTGTTATCGTTGGCGTCGATAACTTTCCATAGCCGGCCTCCCGCGTCATAAAGCCGAATCGTAGTATTATTTTCGGCGTCGGTTGTTTTCATTAATCGGTCGAGGGAATCGTATTCGTACTCTGTAACGTCGCCATTAGGGTCGGTAACAGTTTCAATCTTGCCAGAAGGCGTATATATATAACTTATAGTCTGCCAGGGCTGATTTGCGTCGTTGGTCTGACGTCCCAGCTGCTTTAAGCTACCGTCAGGATAATATTCATAGGAGGTCACATAATTAAAAGGTGCCGGAGATGTCACTCTTGTCAGGCGGCGAATAACGTCGTATTCAAGCATAGTGATGTTGCCTCGCGGGTCAGTGGTCGAATTGACGTCCCCAACTGGATCATATGTCATCGTCGTGGTGATATTGAGCTTGTTCGGCTCGATACCGTAATCTACGATGGTGCTGATGAGATTGCCGTTGGGGTCATATTGGTATTTTGTGACCGTACCTTCAGGGTCGGTGACGGTCTCGGTCTGGCCGTGGGCATTGTAAGTAAACAGCACCCTCGGGGTATTCCCATCGACCATTGGCCGGTCAATCTGCTTCAGCTTACCGTTCGAATAATGTTGGAACATAGTAATCCAGCCGTTGGGGTCGGTATAGGTCGCCACCCTGTTAAAGTTCGGCTCATATGTGAATGTTTCTACGATGTTCGGCTCGTTCGCTCCGGGCACAGGTATTTGAATGCTCTGCAGGACATTATGGTTGGCATCGTAGATATACCGTGTCGCATTTCCTCGCGGGTATGTCACAAGCGTTTTTCGCAACTGGCCGTCGTACCCATAGTCCGTCTTATTACCTAACGGATCGGTCTCAGACAGTGTCCTGCCATGGTCATCGAAGACATAAACCTTTGAGTAGCTGCAGGGGTCGGTCTCCTCTGTCCGGTAGCCGGTATAGAAGTATTGGTATGTGAAACCATTAGCATTGGTTTGCGTTTTTACCTGCCCCAGTAAATCATACGAGTTCGTCACGAACGGATTATTCGGTTCCGTTGGATAATATATCTGAGTCATTCGCCCGTCATCATTAGGGTCGTACGCAAAGGTAGTTACAAATCCATTTGCATCGATAATGGTTATCAGATTTCCTATGGCATCATAGCCAAAATGAACACTTCGACCTGCTGAATCGGTTATGGAGGCAATGTGATTTGCATCGTTTATGTCATATGCGAAGCTCAGCCACTTGCCAAACTCATTGCTTACCTGCGATAATTTACCATTGACGCCATAGGTATAGCTAACGGTATTGTTAGGGTCGCTCCAAGTACTGATTCGGCCATTGGGGTCAAAATCAAGATATTCACCGTGCTTAGTCCTCATTAAGAAGCTGCCATCCCCTTCAATGCTAAGTGTCGCCGCCTTACCCGGAGGCGGGTTATAGCTACCATTTGGCAGCTTCACAAACTGCATACTATTACCCGGTTGGTCCACAGTCACTACATTATTAATCAAATGGTCCATAAACCAGCGATGGGCCATTGTGGCTATAGTAATACGCAGGTTTGTTTTGGTTGACGAAAGCAGGTCTATGTTGACAAATGATTCAACGATACTACTTGCTGCATCAATCGGAGAATCCTCTCCAAGCCCCTGGAATCCATCACTCGACAGGGCAGCAGAGACGCCCAGATTGTGCTTCCAGCCCAAACCCAGAGGGCCGTCATCCAGCGCCGCTCCTGAATTATAGGAACGTCTGAATTCAAGGCTAAAAGGATAATCTCCGCTACCAATCGTTAAATCAGAATTCTCGTATAGATAGTTGCCCATGACAAGGTCAATAGGTTCAGAACTTGCGGCATGATCTCCGGAAAACCAGTCGAATATAGTGCCGATACCTGATAACAACCAAGGGATGATACCAAATCCCCCGTTGAATCCGCCGGAAATGATATGGGCAATCTGGTCTTCAGAGGGACTTATCGCAAGAAATCCTATACCGAGCCATTCACCTTCACCAAGGTCGCCATCCTGCGGTAGTATTACACGGTATCCAGCATCAATGTACGCATCAACGTAGGAAAGCTCCCAGGAATCGTAATTTACGAGTTGCGATCTTACTCCACCGGTGCCGTAATAATTTGAGCTTGTGGCATCAAAAATTTTGTTGTAACTTTTGCTATTGGCGATATCCACAAGTTTAACTGTTGAGACAGCGCTGTACTCCGGCTGGAGCTGCTCTATAACACCCCATTCAAATGCACTACTCTGTCCGCCACTCACAAAGAAATTCGCCTGTTCTTTCGACTGGTTGCCTGTATTACTTATAACGCTGCTCAGGCACATCGGCATATCAATGTAAGGAGCGTCATACTGCCCGCAGATTCCTAAGGTATGGTGGTCTATTGTCGCAGTATCAGCAATCTGGTCGGATATTTGACTCGCACGGGAACACTCAGCAAGCCAAGTAAAGCCGATCATCGCCAGCGATTCACCTAGCACAGGTTCCGATGTATCGCTGCCTCCTATATGGCGGTTTTGCTTTAGAATCTTTCGATGCTTTTCAATTACCTTCGTGCCCGTACCTGCCCATCCGTTGACTATCAAATATGACCCACCTGCGGTTATGTACAAAGTTTGGCTGTCATCGCAGTATGTCCCGCCGTTTGCAGCGTACGGATGGTCTACCGTCAGTGTAATTGACTGGCTCGTTCCGGGAGTAGTTGAAGTACCGGTCGCTAAAACATCACCATCAAGGGCAAGGACCGGCTGATTTGAAACATTGTAAAAAATCGTCAACCTTTTACCGTAGACCTGCTCCGAGTACACTGTCTCGTCAATCCCGCGATGTTGTATCCGTAGCGACACTTTGTATGCGGCTGGGACATCTGCCCATTCATAGTCAACCGATTGCTGATATGGCAATGAAGTTTGATACGTTACTTCCGACGCGGCCGTTATATCCCTGCCACCAATTATGCCATCCAACGTAGCCACCGGATTATTAGCTTTGATATGATTTACAAGGTTGGTGCTATATGATGTAAGGTCAGCAGCTATATTCGGCTTGTTGATGTCCTCGACATAATCCGGATCAATTGTTGTCCCTTCACTTGCCCTGGCAAGAAATAGGTTAGGATCGTATCCCATTGCCGAGTTCAAGTCCATTCCTGTCCTGTAGCTATACTCCTTGAAGCTTGGGTCAAACACATAATCGCTGCCATCGATATTTACTTTTACCCACACGTGGTCTAAATCTGCATACGCCAGGCTGCTATCCGGATTGACCCATATTTGAGCAGGAATTCCCGCAGAACCGAGTAACGTGCCAACCACAGTAGGATCGTCGCTGGTCCCGAGCCAGTTGGTTATCTGGTTCGGGTCCAGCCGGATAACACCATACACATAATTAGCGGTATATCCTGCCTGACGCAGGAGAGCTATAAGTAAAGATGATTGGTCAAAATCATTGCCCTTTCTATCTAGCAATGTCATTGTGGCTCCTTTTACAGAGCCAAAAATAGGTGTGTAATCTATGTAGTCGTGCACAAACTTGTAGATGAGGTTAGGATCATTTCTTAGCCCTCGTGCGAGTTCCACAATTTCCGGTGTTGCCTCTAAGCCCATGCCACTAAGGATCTTCAACGGCGGCTGAACCTTGGCTGGCTTTGAGAGAATCTGGCGAGCTTCAGAGGGTTTGACTAACTTACCTTCTACTCTCCGACGTCCGGGCGCTGGAGAGGAGTAAGATTCGGATGAGGCTGAGTTGGTGTTAAAAAATACGACAAAAAGAGTGAGAGACATTTTAACATAAACTGATTTCATTTTCTTACCCCCTTACTTATAGGTTTTTTAACTTTTTCTATACTTGCCTTCTACGTGTCAGATCCACAGTTTATATAATTGTTGCTCTTTCTCTGTAAATTTCTAAAAAGGTTGTTCCACCGACTATTCTACATCACTTTGAAAAAAAAAGTCTGGGGGATCGTGCTGTCGCTAACATTTTATTGAAGCGGAGACAACCTTTCGAGTAGGACTCGCTTTGGTATAAATCTGCTGTCCCCATAAACCCAATTCCCCAAAAAATACCTCTAATTCATAATGTATATGGGCTTACTTGGATTTGTCAATAGAAAAAAGCAAAAAATATCAGAAATTTCAAGATTCCTTACTTGTTTGCTTTCTTCTCCAACGCAAAGTTGTATCTTAACTCGTCAACGAAAAACCAGATTTATGCTTGACTATCATAAAAAATTAGGGATAATAAAAACCCAAAGGTTCAGAAATGATGCGATTTCTGAACCTTTTTATTTGAAGTTTCCACTAATCTTTCATCCATTTCGTTTATGGAATTCGTTTCTATAGCTACACTTACAAACCTTCTCATACCAGTCATATCAACTCTTCAAACCACTAAGTAAGATTTATAAATTCTTTTTCCAAAAATTAACAAATAAGTCGTAACTTACAACCATCACGCTGGTTACGGCACTTCCACTGTACTCCAAAAGGTTCGCAGTACGCATCATTATTAACCTTTTCGAAAGGAGTACAGAAATGCCTAAAAAAATATGTTCAATTCCAATTGGGTCCTGGTCCCCGGCAAGTTTCTCTTGCCGGAGGAGGTAAACAAGCTGCTGGAGATAGCACGGGAAAGGGCTGCGTTAGCTCTGGCACGAGGTAACAAGGTTGCAGTGAGGGACTACTTCATCGCAAATCTGGCTTTAGCTACAGGCTTACGTGTCATGGAGATTGCCGGACTTAGGTGCGGAGATATTTTCCTCAGAGACCACGCCAGTGCGATTCTGGTAAGAAAGGGCAAGGGTGGCAAAAAGCGTCTGGTACGCTTTAACGGTTCCTTCAAAAAACATTGTGAAAGCTACCTTCGCTGGAAACAAGCTGTAGGTGAATCTACCAACCCGGACGATCCGCTATTTCTATCGAGCAATACGGGTATGCACCTGACAACACGGGCGATAGAGAAGGCCTTCAAACGTACAGCAGCAAAGGCAGCATTACCTTCTCATTACTCGATACACTGTCTAAGACACACGTACGCCTGTGCGCTTTACAGGGCGAGCGGATACAACCTGCGACTGGTTCAAAAGCAGCTTGGTCACAAGTACATATCCACCACACAGGTTTATGCAGATGTTATTGAGCCTGACATGCGGCAGGCTCTCGAAAAACTATACGTATCAAGGTCAAGACAAACGAGAAACTTTTAAATACAAAATGACAAACAGATTAACACAAGACAATTCATTCGCTGGAGGGTGTTTTTGTGGTCCTGGCGGGCATTTTGAAGAAGTTTCTATTGGGAAGGCTCTTCACAACAGAGCGAGGGAGAATAAAGCTCTTCCGCAGGATGGACTGGACGTTGTTCCCCTCAAGGGCGCTGGCACTGAACCTGCAAACAATAGGCGAAAAACTGGGAGAGGAATTTGTCTACGAACTCGGTTACCAAGCTGGCAAGGAAGCAGCCAAGGAAATGATAAAGTACATGGGCCTGAGGCCGAAGGGTGGCTGGGTGACACAGAAAGCGGTTATCGCTCTGCTCGATTTCATTGGCTTCGGAAAGCTGGAGTTTCTACGGGCGCAGGTCAAGGATGGTCACCATCACATCATAATCCATGTGCGGGACAATCCGGTTATCGAGCACGGTGCAATGATGTTTGGGGCAAAGTCGGTAGCGTGCAAATGGTTTATGGGAGTATACGCCGCCCATGGGGAGATGGAACTGGGCCTCAAACACGCAAGGTTCAAGGAGAATGCGTGCATAAGGTTAGGAGCCCCATACTGTGAGTGGGAAACGAAATGGTAAGAAAGTCAAAAAGTCCACAGGGTCTGTTGCCTGTTTGATTGCCAAGGCAATTAGGCCTATTGCCCGGCGGCTGAGTTATCTGGTGGATGAGTCGCTGAAGCAACCCGGCAGTTGGCGTTGCTTGGAAATTATCTATCGAAATGAACCTCGCAAAATGCTCGATTATTTCTTCCTGAATAGCTCCTCTGTCAAAGCTACAAGAAACAGACTGCGAATTTTGCAGGAAGAAATCCGCAAATGTATTGAGCAGTATAGTCAGATTAGTAATCCTGTCAAACTAGTCAGTCTTGGCTCCGGGCCAGGCCACGAGATTCTCGGTTGCATGGAAAAGTTCAGAAACAAGGTGGTTGTAAAAGCAACCTGTATAGACAAGGAGTCCAGTGCTCTCCAATATGGAAAGCACTTAGCTGTACAACAAGGATTAAGCAACTACATCAGATACGTTCAGGGTAACGTCCTACGAATGAACTTGGAAAACGCCGAGCACAATATTGGTGTCCTCTCTGGTCTGCTTGACTACTTCGATTTTGAAACAGCAGTGTCGGTCCTGAAGCAGGTCAAGGATAAGCTTGTTCCGGGTGGAACTGTCCTAATCGCTAACATGAGGCGACACCGCCTTGAATCAATGATGAAGATTCTCGGAAACTGGCATCTCGTGTACAGGGAACCGGAAGAGGTTAAAAGCCTCCTCGCGGAAAGTGGCTATGAGAATATTGAGGTCTGGCTTGAACCGGAGAAGGTTTTCTGCATCGGAAGTGGGACAAGGTCGGCGTAAGGTTGAGCGAAGTTACCTATCTCCTTTTACCTCTGCATACACCGAACATTATATACCGGTGAAGTTTATAAGCTTTCTGCAAGGAGTGAAGTACGTGCGGATAATGTTGCGTGCAAGTAATTTCGTGCTATTTATGTAAACTATTTTTATAATTGTCTTCCAAATAGAACAGTGTGGAAATAATAAGCTCCGAGAATATCATATGCCATGATAGATCTACTCAGCGAAGAGTAAATGATATGAAGAGCGACTTAGCGAAGGCGGAACGGCAAATATGAAGCACGAAGAACAACTCGTCAACATTTTCAAGGTATTTGGGTGGCTCGATAAACACAGATGGCGGCAGCCGGTCAAGAAGTCGGATATATTCTTCCGTGATGTTGTCGAGAGTAGCGAATTGCAGCCTTCACAGAAAATCCTGATTCACTGGTTGATATATATCTTAGACAGGGGCAAACGAGCAGTGCCTCTCTGGAAAAACATGACTAGCGGGACGAAAGCACTTGTGAAGGCGTATTACGGGCCAGATACAAAGACAGCAAGTCATGTTAGCGACCTTGTCACTCAGTACAG
>Ga0315539_1000310_pt1 | contig 36792 bp, 32 predicted proteins | sample SalMarSW160150MG_FD_203097 | JGI IMG/M metagenome (GOLD analysis project Ga0315539, IMG submission 203097) | Salt marsh sediment microbial communities from the Plum Island Ecosystem LTER, Massachusetts, United States - Salt Marsh Sediment SW1601-150 ...
TTCTTCAAAGATGATCTCAGATTTCCGGTATCTTTGCCGGAATTTAGATAAGGCTGCAGTCTCGTCTACTCTATCCTCCACCATCGTCATATCCTGTTTAACAATATGAGAAGGTTACTTATGCTAAACCAGATCCCTTTCGCTCCCAAGATAGAACCCCACTGACACGTCAATTGTACCAGAGCACTGTGTGATATAGTTCTGTTTTGGTTGGTAGCCAGAGTTCAGTGTATTGTACTCTCTGGCTGAATTCTTCGTACCCACCGGTGGATGGAAGATACTGATGGCGAATAACCGTAATGTTCTTCAAGATATTGAGCAATTTCTCTATAAAGTAGATTGTTCGCACGTAGGCTTTGAGCGATTTCGACAAATAGGCGTGGCACCTTCATATGAAATAGATTATCCTTAGAAGTGAATTTCCGTTTACAGTCACAGCAAAAATAACGCCTCACCCCCTTAACCGTCCCGTATCGAGACACATGATTACTCCCACAATATTTGCAGAATTGAGGCTTCGGTTCTGCTTTGTCTGCAGCGGAAGTTACTTGTTCACGAAACATAGGAGTGAAGTCCCCTGATACTTCATCTTCATCCGCAATACAGTCTGGCTCGGGGCAAGTAAAACAATCGGTATGATTCTCACAGCCATTTCCATACGGCAAGCTTATGTCTACCATAGCAACTCCGCGTTTAGCTCTCTCTAGTGATTATCCGTACCAACCAAAACAGAACGATACCTATTATATACTATAAGATAGCACTTTTATCCATCACTACCAATGTACCATTCCTGCCATTGGAATTATCGCATTAGTAGCTAAAAAAGTCAAAATTAGCTGTGGGAAATTAGGAGTTGTTTATCAGACCAAGTAACCCATTGCAGATAAACGGTAGATACCCTGAAAGCCCGTGTTGCTGGTAAAGCACTCTCGACACTTGAAGGAGACCTTCTATGCGTAAAAAACGATTGTTAATAATTGTTCTATCAATACTCATTCCGTCTATTGTAGTGGCCTCGATTTTAATTCACCAGGGACAGGAGCCGTCAGATGGAGGGGTAGCAGAAGTGCCAGCAGATACAACTCCTTCACCTTCAGATACTTCCACACCTGAGCCTACAGTTCCACCCTCCACCCCTTCCACGCTCACTATGCTTTCAATAACCGAGGGAAATGTATTCGTAATGAAGGCAGGTACAGATAGTTGGATAGAAGCACAGGTAGGGATGTCTATAGAACCCGGAGATATTGTAAAGTCCGGCGATAGTTCCAGCGCCGAAATCACTTTCTTTGATGGTAGCACGATCGAATTACAGGCTGGCACCGAGATAGAAGTTGCTTCACTTGATATTTCCACGGATACTGGCTCCACAACTATTAGCCTTAAACAGGCAATAGGGGATACCGTAAGCCGCGTGACAAAGCTTGTTGACCCAGCATCTAGCTATGAAGTGGAAACACCGGCTGGTGTGGCCGCGGTGAGGGGTAGTGTCATGCTAGTTTCCGTCATCGAAGACGGCACAACCTGGATAACTAATAAGGGAGGGAATATGCGGGCCATCGCGCAGGGTGTGGAACTGGACATCCCTGAGTGGCGACAATGCATTATTATACCCGGGCAGCCACCTAGGCTCATATCGTTGGGAGGTTCCAGTGGTGGCGGTGGTGGGTCTGAGCGTATCGTGACTGATCTAGCCCTTGACAAGTCTGATAATTCTGACCCGGTCGACCCTGGCACAAATCTTATCTACACACTCCAGATAACCAACAATGGCCCATCGGATTCTACCGGTGCAGTTATTCTTGATGCCCTACCATCCGGTGTTAGCTTTGTCTCTGCTACAGATGGCGGAACCTATGACCCTGGCTCACACACCGTCAGCTGGGCCATAGGCGCCCTGGCCAATGATGCCAGCACCTCCGTCAATATTACAGTTACAGTAAACGAATCCATCACTGCAGATATTATCACCAATACAGCTACAGTGGATGCTAATGAGCGCGACCGTTACCCGGCCAATGATACTGCCACTGAAGATACCACCATCGACGTGAACGATCCGCCACTGGCAGAAGACGATGCCGCCATTACCGATGAGGATAACTCAGTAACCGTCGCTGCTCCGGGAGTCTTGAACAATGATTCCGACCCCGATGTCGGTGATACCTTAATTGTAACCGCAGTCGATACGAGCGGGACCGTAGGTGCAGTCATCGCTTGGGATGCGGATGGCTCCTTCACCTATGACCCTGATGGACAATTCGAGTATCTGCAGGCTGGCAGCTCAACCACCGATAGTTTCACCTACATGGTATCCGATGGCAATGGTGGCACCGATACTGCCAATGTGACCATTACCATTACTGGTGTCAATGATGCGCCTACGGACATCAGCTTGGGCAACAGCAGCGTAGCTGAGAACCAACCTTCCGGCACGGCTGTAGGCGACTTCTCAACCACCGACCCAGACACTGGTGACACCTTCACCTACAGTTTGGTGAGTGGCGAGGGTGATGATGACAATGCCTCCTTCACCATCGCCGGCACTCAGCTGCAGACTGTTGCCAGCTTCGACTATGAGACCAAACATTCCTGCTCAATCCGTGTCCGGACTACCGACTCAGGTACGCTCTACTATGAAAGGGCTTTCATCATCACTGTCACCAACGCCAACGACCCACCAGTGGCAGTAGACGATAGTGATACAACACCAGCGGATACAGCGGTCACCATCGATGTCCTGGATAACGACTCCGATATCGACGGCGATACACTGACTATAGACTCAGTGACTCAAGGGACTAATGGCTCCGTCAACAATAATGGTAACGATGTCACTTACACCCCAGACCCTTACTTCAACGGCATCGATAGCTTCACCTACACCATCAACGACGGTAACGGCGGTACCGATACAGCTACCGTCACTGTCACTGTACTTAAAACGCTTACCAGGATTAATATTCAAATAGATACCGGACCGACGGCTTCAATATTTATTTGGGATGATACCACTGGTGGGTGGGCTATAGACGAGGTTACTCAACAGCTAGTAGATGGGACTAATCACGTAACATCTGATACAATTACTGTTGCTGGAGGACACTATTATTACGTCTGGGTAGAGGCGACAGGCGTTATACATTATGTAAAGAACTATCCTAAGGATTGGACCGTCACGGATGCTCCTGAAGGTGATAGCGAGGCTGCCTATGGATATGCGAGCGCAGACTCTCTCTACTCAGTTCATTTTACTATGAAATGAAAGGGGTTAGCTGGGTTGCTAGACTATTATTAATACGTTCCCCAGTTTGGTTGTACTAAGATAAGAGCAGCATATTATGATGGCGAGGCCGTTTTAGAAGTCCGCGACGAGAAACAGATACCTAGAGGCGAATCAAGATTACAGTTAATCCGTTATCCAAGCGTAGAATAACCAGACGCCGACGCAAGCGCCTTTATCATTCTTTAGTACTCATAGGGGTGGGCTGTCTCTTTACACTTGTGGTCTTACTGGTCCAACCATTCTATAGCATAAATCTGTGGTTGTCGGACCAGCTTTTCACCTCTGAACCCCCTTCCCCTAATATCGTTATCGCTGGTATCGATGACAATACCTTTGAAACTTATGGTCGGTGGGCAGACTGGCCACGCAGTCTCCATGTCCAGGCTATTGATAACTTAAGCCAGGCTGGAGCCAAGGTAATCGGCTTTGATGTCATCTTCACCGATAGCTCCCCCGATGACGAAATGCTGGCGACAGCAATGGCCGAAGCGGACAATGTTGTCCTGGCCGCCGTTGGCACTCAACCTGTCTCCCGTGTCGGAGCTGAGATTACCTATGATAATTTCCTGCTGCCGATATCCTCCCTAGAACAGGCCGCCAGTGATATTGGACATGCCAACGTGGTCCCCGATGGCGATGGCACAGTGAGGCGACTACCGCTGATTGTTAAATCAAGCTCAGGACAAGTCTATCCCGCATTAACCCTTGCTGTACTCCACAGGCATTTCTCCATGCCTCTACCGCAGGAATATCTGCTAGAAAACGGCACAATTAACTTGTTGGCTCGTGATATTCCGGTTGATACCTCTTACAGTCTACGCATCAACTTCGCCGCCGATAATGAAAAACGGCCGTACGTCTCCTATGGTGATGTTATCAGCGGCGACTTCGACCCGTCGTTAGTCAAGAACAAGATAGTATTGATCGGGATGGCCGCTACCGGTGAGCCCGACACCTGGGCAATCCCCACCTCAGCCAGCAAGATTCCCGGAGTTTTTATACACGCTTCTGCCATGGATACCATTCTAACAGAGCGTTTCTTGATAGAGCCCGGCATCATCATCACGCTAATGATTATGCTGTTGCTAGTTGGCATCACTGCCTTTGCCTTGCCCCGGTGTGGGAATTGGTACTGGACGGATGTAGTTAAGGGGGCAGGAATAACCATAGGCTTATTTGTTGCCTGTCTGGTAGCCGGCTTCTTCGCTTTCGACAGAGGATATATCCTGGGCCTACTTTATCCCTTGTTGCTACTACTAGTAGTCTACGTCGGTAATGTTCTTTACATGGTCGTTATTGCGCAGTCAGATAAAAGGTTTGTTAAAGAGCTTTTTGGTCGATATATTTCACCGCAAATAGCCAAGGAGATAGTTAGCCGAGCTGATGCTGGGGAACTTCACCTCGGAGGCGAGCAAAGGGAGATAAGTGTGTTCTTTGCTGATATTCGTAATTTTACCCAGATAAGTGAGCAGTTGTCTCCTGAAGCTACAGTGAAAATGCTCAACACTTACTTATCAGTTGTTGCCGATGCAATAGTACAGCATGACGGTATAGTCAACAAGTTTGGCGGCGATAGTATCATGGCGGTATGGAACGCGCCACAACCTCAGCCAGAGCACGCATTGCTGGCAGTAAAGGCAGCTTGGGAGGCACAGCACAAAGTTGCTGGACTACAGCAAAGCGATGGGCAGCTGCTCCCGGTGCAACTTGGCATTGGCATTAACACTGGCATAGCCTTAGCCGGTAATATAGGCTCAGTTGGGCGCACTGAATATACGGTCATCGGAGATTCCATTAACACTGCTTCACGCATTTGTAGCAGCACCCCTGGCGGTGAAGTCTGGATTGGTGCTGAGACGTACAATCAAACAAAAGACTATATAGAAACCCAGGAACTCGAGGCACAGAGGCTTAAGGGGAAGTCAGCACCCATTGAAGTATATCGAGTCACTGGTATGCGCCCCTCTAACCCCTCAGAATAAAAGTAGGCCCTAACCCTCCTAATTGCCATCTTTGCCTTTAAGGAGAGTCTCTCGGATAAGCCTCTCTAGACCATTGGGCACAACAGGTTTGATTAGATAATCAAAAGTCGGGAAAGAGCAAACGGGCTCACTTGCGTTTCTTAAGCGTAATCTTCATCCAGATGTCTGTTAGCGTCATCTGGTAGCTGTCTTTGAATGCCGTTTGCTCTAGCATGTCCTTAATTATGGTCTGGTATTCTTCCTTGGTGAAACCATGTAGTGTAGAGACTCTATGTCCGAGTCGGCCAACCAAGAACCCGTATTTCTCGTTCAGTTTTCTTCTATCAGCCTGGTTGTCAAAAATCTCAGGACACCCATCGTATATCCAGGCTTCCTTGCCGGTTTTTAGAACACGGTAGCACTCATCAAACACCATGCGTGGTGTCTTCCAGTGATGCGAAGCGCCCGTACTAACCACAAGGTCTATCGAGTTACCCTAGAAAGGGAGTTTGGCCGCGTTGCCAAACACAAATCGAGCATTATCAATGCCTTTGGCATGGCGTCTGGCAATCTTGACCATTTGCTTGCCGAGATCTATGCCATAGACCTGCAGGCTGGGTGACCTCTTGGCAATCTCTATCGACAAATAGCCTGTTCCCGAACCTAAATCAAGAATAGTCCCGTTTCTCACCCTTTCCACTACGTCCTTAGCTATCTTTGTTTCAGGCTTTCGAAGAACTTTTGCCACTGTCGCATTGTAGAATATGGCACCAGGAGTTGGGATTGCTTCAGGCTTCCTCAGTACATCCTTGACGAATCTTGTTAGAGACATGGTCATTCCTCGAGCAAGATGTCGCTGAAATCACGCCATAGTGGGAGGTCCACTTCGCCCATCTTAACATATCCTTTGGTATTCTGGGTACATAATCCTGATTTGTAGTAGGCCTAATTGACATGGTGTCCCTGGAATCCGGTGCGTGAAGAGCATACGTGGTTTGGGCTGTATTTATGGGAGAAGGAAAAATATATAGTTAGTCAATCGTGACAGATATGAATACCCTTCCATCAGCTGGATCCCGGCCTATATCAATTTTTATTACGCCGTCGGCGCGTGTCGTAACACACTTCCGCTCAATGTTCTGACCATTGCGCTTATGGACTGTCCATCCTTGCGTTACCTGATCATATCGACTTGTTGCGCTTGTGTCTCCAAATCGACCATCCGAAATGACAGTGAGTCTAGGCTTAAAGTGGTTGAATATGTCACTGCAAAAGCCTGAATCTCTACCATGATGTGGGGCGACAAGGATACCTCTTCCCGAAATCGCTTCTACAAAATCATCGCTTTTGAGTAGTTCATTCCAAGAGGAAGATTCATTATCGCCTGGAATTAGCACTTTACAGGTTTCATAAGATATTATGGTTACCACACTGTGGTTGTTGAGATTCGACCTACTGCACGATCTGGATACAAAGAATCGAATATCCACTCCTCCGTTATTGGATGGACGATTTGGGTCTTCTTCGCCTGACAAAGGCCGGTCATACCTGTTGTTGATCTCTAAATATTTTTGGATGATGTTGGGGTTTGCGTTTTGGTTACCTGCCCAAATCTCCTCATTTGTCAAGTGGTTGGGTCTGTGTAGTACTCGCGGGCTCAGTCGGTCAAAATTTACAATGTCGTCTAAATGGTCACCGTGAGGGTGAGTTATGATAACTTCATCAAGTTGATAGATATCATACTCATTTTTTAAATGGAGCAACGGGCTAAAATCTCGCCCGGTTCCTTTGTATGAACCAGTACCCAAATCCTGTACAATATGCTTGGAAGCGGGGGTTTTGATGTGCACAGCATTGCCGTGCTGGACGTCCCAAATAACGATGGTTAGCATCATAACCTCCTTTATTACACCTTGTTATTCACAGGTGTAGATAATAAGCCCTTGATATATTGTTCAGCCTCTCGCCTTGCCCGTAACAAGAATAGGAGTAAGGCTATAAGGCTAATCAACGAGATAATCCCCGCCTCGCTGTTACCCAGAAGATAGGATATCCCAGAGGCGAAAAAACCAATAATAAACACGAATGTGAGACCCCGGTATAGACTATACAGGGTATTCGCTAGATGAGCTTTCTGGGCAAGACCTCGATCAAGAGTGTAGTAGTCAAACTTTCGATAGATTTGGTGACTTACTACATGTGGATCTAACACAGGGGTAGCTTCCCCAGTTTTGCCGAGACAGGAAAGGTCAGACTCTCGAAAGGCAAAAAATTCTTTGGCAATACGCATGACTTGATCTCGTAGCGGGTTTGGACATAGTCCATAAGCATCTACCAAGTAGATCTCTGAAAAGAATCTACGTCGCCAAAAAAAGAACTTGAGAGCAGGTTCAACGGTATATTTACTGCATTGTTGAACCAAGGCCCCGACCACAAAACTGAATACTGTGAAAAGAACGAGGTCTATGACCACATTTGTAGTAGGCGTGACTATGTGGCTATTGGGCCAAACAAAGTAAAGCAGCCCCAATAGCGTAGTTCCAGGCACAACATTGGCAAGCAGGTCGAAGTATGAAAATTTATTCTGCATATTCAAATTATAGCACACGAGTGCATACGAATTGCCAGATTCCACTAGACACAGGTTGCCGCTATACTCTTGACTTTCTAAATTCATGATTGTTATGCTTACCCCAGAAGGAGGCAAGCGGCCTCTGCCTTTTTTACCGGCTACATGGGGTTCAGGTGGAGCTTGAAAATTGGCGACCTAGATAATAGATGGCAGTTCTTGTTGAGCGAATAGGATTAAATATAAAAAATCATGGGAGAGAATAGGAATAATGCGCGAAATTACAACGGCGGAAGATGCTGTAAAGAGAGCTGATTCGTTCCTAAATCAATACTACCTTTTTCGTAGATTGGAAGGCGTTAAGAAAACGGGGAATATTTGGGTGCTTCAATACGACGTAAGTGTGCTTGGACCCCCCAAAATTGTAATCGTCAAATTTGACGCGAAAACAGGGGGCTTAATTGAATACGATAAAGGTAAATAATGAGGTAAAAGACTCTATAAGAAAACACGTTCAGGCCTCTTTGGAATACATGGAAAATGGACAGTTGATGCTACAGAAACAAGAGGTTGGGAAGGCGAGCGAATTGCTTTGGGGAGGCGTTTCACAAGCATTAGAGGCTCTGGCCGAGAGTCGAAACATCAGACTCGCGAATCACCGCAGTTTGAGGTGGTTTGTTGCTGAACTAAGCAGAGAAACAGGTGATAAAAGTATAAATAACATATTTTATCAAGCCGAAGCTCTTCATAGTAACTTTCACTCTGTTGATATGACTGCACAGGATGTTGCAACCAACGTAAACGCTATTCGCGACCTTGTTTCAAAGCTACTGTCTATGATTCCACCTGAATTGGCAAATCAGGAAGACTCCTAGAATCAGTAAAGGAACAGTTAGGGCTTCCAGATGCCGGAGAAATGTTTAGGAAATCTTCAGTTATATATTACTTATTTATTGTATTTAATGGTTTGATGTTATAATATTTACGAAAAAGGAGGCAAGCGGCCTCTGCCTTTTCTACTAGCTACATGGGGTTCAGGTGATCGGAGGTTCAAATCCTCTCACCCCGACTTTGAATTGGAAATAAAGTGGGTAGGCTACCTGAGTGGTCCAAAAAGCCAAAGGTGGCTAAATTTGGTCTAGGCAGCCTTCCTTCTACGCACTAGGAAAATCGCCAGTCCCCCTGCCACCACCACAGCTATAATCCCGCCAATAAGCAGCGGCATGAGCGGTGTCTTTTTTTGCGGGCTATATGAGACGCTTACCCCCCTGTCCAGCAGGGTTTGAATATCGTTCCTTGCCTGGGAATCCGCAGTAATGTCGAGGCAGTTGTATAGGAGGTCAACTGTGTCCCCTTCATCAAGGCCGATGTTATCCGCCAGGGGTGAGATATCAGATATCCGATTATAAATAAGGTCAAGCGTGGTCAGGTTGACAAGTGAGCTCAGGGGTGAGATATCGGATATCCGGTTATCACTAAGGTCAAGCGTGGTTAGGTTGGTAAGTGAGCTCAGTGGTGAGATGTTGGATATCCGGTTAGAAATAAGGGAAAGCATGGTCAGGTTGGTAAGTGAGCTCAGCGGCCAGATGTTGGGTATCCCGTTATAATCAAGGTCAAGCGTGGTCAGGTTGGTAAGTGAGCTCAGTGGTGAGATGTTGGATATCCGGTTAGAAATAAGGGAAAGCATGGTCAGGTTGGTAAGCGAGCTCAGTGGTGAGATGTCGGATATCGGGTTACCACCAAGGCCAAGCGTGGTCAGGTTGGTAAGTGAGCTCAGCGGTGAGATATCGGATATCCGGTTATAAATAAGGGAAAGCGTGGTCAGGTTGACAAGTGAGCTCAGTGGTGAGATATCGGATATCCGGTTATAAGTAAGGGAAAGCGTGGTCAGGTTGGTAAGCGAGCTCAGTGGTGAGATGTCGGATATCGGGTTAAAAGTAAGGTCAAGCGTGGTCAGGTTGCCACAGTATTCTAAACCCGTAATGTCAGAGATGCTTTTATCTGGGGCATTAAGACTTGTAAGCCCTTCAAGGTCGGACCGGTAGATGTCTCCGGTAGGTTTCCCTATTGCCTCACGGATGGCAGCATCAAGTTTTGCATCAGGGAAGGTGACCACCGGGTCGTCAGCCAGGACAGGGCTTAACGGGGTTGCCATGCCAGCCAGTCCCACAACTATCACAAGCGCAAGTGCAATCCGCGAGATTTTGCCTATCAATTTGTCTTTTTTTATTGCCGTACCTCCCTTTTGTACTCTTCTATTATTGATTCATGGGTTAGATAATCATATAATATTACAGGAAAGGAGGCAAGCGGTCTCTGCCTTTTCTACTAGCTACATGGGGTAAAAGTTGGGTAAATAATGCAACCTTTTGGTTTAATCCGCATTATAGTAAATAAAGATTGGTAAGGAGGCACCAGCATGACAGGTAAAATGAAGCTCTACATTGGGCTGCTGGTGCTAGGATTGACAGCTATAGGAAGTGGAGTATGGATGCTGGCAAAATTCCCGCCTAATATCGGTATTCCTGAAGAGCCTCCGGTCATATACGAGCAACTCGACTATATCCTAGGGGGAGAGTCCAGCTACCTCTACATTTACGATGATGGTAGTATCATCTATATCGAAGAGAAAGGATTCCGACCACCTGGAGCCAAGCATACCAAAACCTGGAAAATGGGTAAACTTACACCCCACCAGATAGATAACCTCCTGACGTATTTCGAGAACAGCGGTCTGAACGAACTAGACGAAGACTATTGGTTCCCGGGAGAACCGGCTGGGCGTGGTGGCATGTATATTGGTGATATGGTGTTCACTATTTCCGTCAATAGCGGAAACCTGAGCAAGACGGTAACGGCGTCGCAATACCTGACGCCTCCGGATATGCCGCCTCCGCTCAATGAGATATACACAAAGCTCAAGAACATTGCTGAAACTAAAACGGAGGAGATTTACCACGAAATTATCAAATTAGAGATTGGATCCTGTTAGGCTAGATTATCGATGCACTAACTATGGTTTGCTTAATGCAGCTTAGATAAGAAGAAATAGAGTGAGTAATGAAATATGGTGAAGGAACCGATGAAAAGGTGGGTTTTGCTGGGTATTGTAATATTTGTGTTAGCGGGAACGGCTATCGCGCTTAGTGCTGTCGGCGTCTTACCAGGAATATTCGCCCCAAAATGGTCTCCGGAACAAGAGCAAGCTATCGAGATTGGTAGAGAATTCCTTGAAGACATAGGTCTCCAGACAGGGAAAGTTTTTTCTGTCGATCTTATAGACGAAGTACCTGACGGCTATTTGTACTACTGGCACTTAGCGGCGGGATTAGAGACACATGATGTGCTAGAGGATGAGTGGTGCTGGGCGATCAGGTTCGAACAGGCACTTCGCCCAGGACATTGGTTTGAAGTTTTGGTTGGTGTGAACACAACTGAAGTCGTGGGTGGAATGCAGTGCAGATAGAGCCTCCAAAGGCTAGTCTAGACTCTGGTGCCATAAATGGATTTCATCGAACCAGCGTCATGTCTGCTATTTTACTCTGAGCGGTAGTGAAGGGTCTCTAGACGCTGTCTTGAGCATTGAGAAAGCTACTCCACGGGTCTATCCTGAGCGAGATTCTTTGCCTTCGGCTCAGAATGACAGCTTTCGTGAAAGCTATTTACGGGACTAGACCCTAGGTAGCAAGCCCCGCCGCTTTCAGGATATCTGGAACCACCTCTTCCCGGCCTATAGCCATGACATGAACTCCATCACATATGGATTCTTTTTCCAGAGTGGCAATCATCCTGCCAGCGATTTCTATACCCTTATTGATTGCCTCGCCTTTGGGGGCAGCCGCTAGTTCGTCAATCAAGTTTTGGGGCACAATGACGCCCGGGACATTCTCGGTCATATACTTCGCCATCCTGGCTGATACGAGCAGAATGATGCCGGCCAGTATCTTGACCGGGAACTGGCGGGCATATTCCATAAACTTGGCAAATTTGTCCAGGTCATAGATGGCTTGAGTCTGGAAGAATTCGGCACCAGCTTCAATCTTCTTTTCAAACTTGATTAACTGAGGCTCAATCGGGTTTGCTTCAGGTGTGACTATGGCTCCGGCACAGAACTCCACAGCCCCGTCGAGTTCATTATCTCCCAGGTCTTTGCCCGCTTCCATCTGCCGAATGGTCTTCAGCAACTGTGCTGAATCCAGGTCGAAAACGCCCTTGGCCGCCTTGTGGTCGCCAACTACAACAGCATCTCCAGTCAGGCAGAGGACATTTCTTATGCCTCTGGTGTATGCGAAGAGAAGCTCGGCTTGAAGGGCGAGGCGATTACGGTCGCGGCAAGTCACCTGTAATATAGGCTCGCCACCTTTCTCTTTGATAGCCAGACAGCCACCAATGGAGGGAAAGCGCATTACGGAACTCTGGTGGTCAGTGACGTTCAGCGCATCTACTTTATCCTTGAGAAGGTCAATATGGTGGAGCATCTTCTCAATGTTCGTCCCCTTTGGTGGACCAATTTCGCTGGTTATCACAAATTTATCAGATTTGAGAACTTCCCTAAAACTCGGTGCCATAGCTCCTCCTTCATGTAATCCTGGTCGTTCGCGGCCTGAGAACCGCATTGTAATCTCTGGGGGAATATAACTTACGCATCAAATCAAGCCGCCCCTGTGCTTCCAGTCGCTGATATATGAGAGTCCAGGCACAATCCTTTTCCTTATCTACCTCGCACTTACCATTGTCGGTGCCACCACATGGACCGTTCAGCAAACCTTTGTGGCACGCCGTCAGAGGACAGATGCCAGCAGTTTGCCCCAATACACACTGACCACACTGGGCACAAACCTCTTGAAAACAGCCCGGCCTATCCTCTACGCCTATAAAAAGAGTATCCAGAGCGGGAATGACTGGTTTGTCAATATAGGTACTAAGCTTATGCACTCCCAAAGCACAGGCCATGACCAGAATACAGTTGGCATTCTGAATGGACCCATTGTTTTCTTTAATAGCTACTTCGGTCATCTCATCACAGGCGGTGGGTATAACTATCCAACCGGTGACCAGCTTGCCCAGTTCTTGTAGTCGTTCCCTCATTTCCAAGACCTCTTCCTTTCCACCGGTTTTAGTCATTGTGGCGCATGTGCCACAACCAGTAATATACACCCGGTCAAACCCTTCTAACTGCTGCTTGATTTCCTCAAAAGTCTTCTGTTTAGTAATAGATTTCATGCCTGACCTCCCACAAGTTAAAAAGTCAAAGGTTAAAAATCAAAATGACAAATCAAAAATAAAACTTTTAAATACCTTCCTCTGCATCTTTGCTTTTTGCATTGTACTTTTTTATTTACTGTTGCTCTGTCATTTTTGCACTTTTATTTTTGCTTTTTACATTACTTTTCCAGGTCGCATCTTAAGCAACGCTTAGCCTCTTGTCTCGCCTTTTCCTCAGAAAAGCTCAGCTCTATCTCCTTAAAGCTACCTTTCCTCTCCTGGAGAGGGAGATGAGGTGTTTCTGGTCTGAATTGTGGTTCCCAACTTTCCTCTTCCTCCACACTTATTTCTTCCTCAATAACGCTGGGCTTCAGGTCATAAATCTCAACCCGTGAGGTATCGTCCCGCAGATATTTGTCTATAGCAATGGCCCCTCTCCTGCCAGCCGCAATAGCTTCTATAACCATGCCCGGACCGGAAACAAAATCTCCACCGGCAAATACCCCGGGAACACTAGTAGCTAACCTGTTTTCATCAACCGCCAGCCTTTCCCACCGGGTACGCTCAAGAGCACTATCCGGGGGTAAAAACGACAGGTCTGGAGCCTGCCCCACAGCAGCAATAACAGTATCCGCTGGGGCAAAAAACTCCGAGCCAGGAATAGGAATCGGGCGACGGCGTCCACCGGCATCGGGCTCACCCAGCTTCATGTGTACACACTGCAAACCGCTCACTTTCCAGTCGTCGCTTACTACGCGGCTGGGGCTGACGAGGAAATTAACCTGGACGCCCTCAGCCAGAGTCTCATCATACTCCACCTCAGTGACCGGCATCTCTTCCCGCGACCGACGGTAAAAGATATTCACTTCACCGGCACCAAGACGAAGAGCTGTACGAGAGGAGTCAAGGGCTACATTACCGCCGCCAATAACAGCCACCCTGTGTCCAATCTTAATAGGCTTGCCGACCTTCACATCTCTGAGAAATCTTAAACCATAGTAGAAGCCCTCGATGTCCTCCAATTCTCCTGGTATACCAATGCTCTGGCTCCTTTGAGCCCCAGCGGCAATGAAGACAGCTTCAAAACCACTGTCTTTGATATCTTCTATTGTGAAATTTACGTTAATTGGCGTGTCGTATTTTATCTCCACTCCCCGCTTGGCGATATAATCTATCTCCTTTTCAATAACTTCCCTTGGCAAGCGGAAGTCAGGTATAGCTACCGAGAGCATGCCTCCGCCTATGGGGAGGGCTTCGAAGACCGTAACAGGATAGCCCATCTGAGCCAGGAAGTAGGCGCAGGATAACCCTGTAGGTCCTGCTCCTACCACTGCTACTTTTTGACTGTGAGTTTGGGGAAAGGGTTCTGGCTCAGGTAATTCCTCGATGTGGTCAAAATACCAGTCGGCGGCAAAGCGCTTAAGCGCCCTGATAGCTACGGGCTCATCGAGTTCCCCGCGGCGGCACCTCCCCTCACAGGGGTGATGACAGATGCGACCGCAAATAGCGGGGAAGGGATTGCGCTCCCTGATGGTGTTGACAGCTTCTATATACTCACCATCGGCAATTTGAGCTACATATTTGGGAACATTGATGCCCACCGGGCAGGTATGCTGACATGGTGATATCATAAGGGCGTCGCAGACGGCGGCCGGGCATTTCTTCTCCTGTATGTGGGTTTCATATTCATCTCTGAAGTACTCAAGAGTGGTAAGCACAGGGTTGGGACAAGTCTGTCCCAGACCGCAGAGTGAGCATTCCTTGACCGTCTTAGCTATGTTAAGCAAAGTATCCATATCCTCTTCACGTCCTTTGCCCTGAGTGATTCTGGTCAGTATCTCCAGCATTTGTCTGGTTCCCAGGCGGCAAGGGACACACTTCCCGCAGGACTCAGATTGAGTGAAGCTCAAGAAATACCTGGCTACTTCTACCATACAGGTAGTCTCGTCCAGCACCACCATGCCACCAGAGCCTATAATTGAGCCCAGCCGAGCCAGTGTTTCATATTCCACAGGGGAATCGATAAACCGGGCAGGGATGCAGCCACCTGAAGGACCCCCCGTCTGCACCGCTTTAAACCGCTTGCCCCGGGGGATACCACCCCCAATATCAAAGATGATGGTGGATAGAGGAGTGCCCATAGGCACCTCTACCAACCCGCTATTGGCAATCTTCCCCGTCAGAGCAAAAACAGCCGTTCCCTTGCTCTTTTCTGTGCCTATACCGGCAAACCAATCAGCCCCGCGGTCAATGATTATGGGAATGGAGGCCAGACTTTTGACATTGTTGATATTGGTGGGCTTTCCTTCCAGACCCGATTGGGCGGGAAACGGGGGGCGGGGACGAGGCATGCCCCGTCGGCCCTCGATAGAAGCCATTAGAGCTGTTTCTTCACCACAGACAAAGGCGCCGGCGCCTTCCTTAATGTGCACCGCAAAATCAAAGCCTGAGCCGAGAATATCTTTACCTAAAAAGCCCTTCTTTTGAGCTTGCTCCAAGGCAGCATGAACTCGCTTGACCGCCAGGGGATACTCAGCACGGACATAGATGTAACTCTCATCGGCACCCATGGCATATCCAGCAATGGTCAACCCTTCAACAACTGCATGGGGGTCTGCTTCCAGGATAGAGCGATCCATAAAAGCACCGGGATCGCCTTCATCAGCATTGCAGATGACATATTTCTTTTCCCCGGGAGCGCTGCGGCAAAATTCCCACTTGCGACCGGTTGGAAAACCAGCGCCACCCCGCCCGCGGAGGCCAGATTTCTTAACCTCCTCAATAACCTGCTCAGGGGTCATCAAAAGAGCCTTTCTCAACGCCCGATAACCTCCACTAGCAATATAATGCTCGATTTTTTCCGGGTTGATGTGCCCACAGTTACGCAGGATGACGCGCTGCTGTTTCTTATAGAAGTTTATCTCCGAATAGTGTGGCATAGCTTTGCCAGACACCGGGTCACGGTAGAAAAGACGCTCCACGGGCTTGCCATCTCGAAGATGGGAACTGACAATTTCTGGGGCATCCTCGGCCTGGACACGGATGTAGAAAATGCCATCAGGTTCAACAACTATGCTAGGACCTTGCTCACAAAGGCCGTGACCGTGACAGCCACTTATTTCCACGGCAGCGTTGTTCAGCTTTTGCCGAGTTACCTCCGCCTTGAGGGCCTCATAGACAGCATCAGACCCCATAGAAAGACACGGCGTCTCCTGGCAGACAAAGACAGTACGATTGTCTTGCATACTACCCTCCACTCTCCCGCTCCCTGAACAATTGCTCCACTTTTTTGGGATTCACGTGACCATAAACGCGGTCAGCGACGACTATGTTGGGGGCCAGTGCACAGACGCCGATGCAGGCCACGGTTTCCAAGGTGTATTCCAAATCAGGGGTGGTCTCGCCTTCCTCTATATCCAGGTGCTGCTTAACCAATTTCAATATCGTCTTCCCTCCCCGCACATGGCAAGCTGTCCCCCGACAAACTCTAACAACTTTTCTGCCCCGTGGCTGAGTGTAGAGCTGGGTATAAAAACTAATCACCCCCTGTACCTGACTGGGAAAAAGCCCCAAGCTTCTGGCTATAAGCGGTATAGACTGAGGAGGGATATACCCTAACTCATTTTGTATTTTTTGCAGCAGCGGTATCATTGCCCACTTCTGCTGACTATATTCAGAAACAATGGCATTTATTCTTGCCAGGTCAGCCTTTGTGATTGTCTTCGCTTTAGCCATGAAGCCCTATCCTTTCTATTTTCATATTAAGTAGCACGGGGGCTTGTTCCCCATTCTTTTGCCGAGGACAAGCCTCGGCGTCACAACCTCTCCCCTCAAGGGAGAGAAATTTTCTCTATTTTTACGCTGCATGCTTTCAGTGAAGGCGCTTTTGTTTCCGGATTTAAGGTAATGTCGAATAGCTCATTAACCGGAGTCTCCGGGAATGAAACTGGCATAAAGAGCATACCTTCACGTAGTGTATCGGTAATCTTGACCATTGTAGTCACCTCGCCTACAGCTGAGCTTACCTTGACCTTCTCACCATCAGTGATGGCAAGTTTTCTGGCATCAGACTCACAAATTTCCACAAAGGCCTCTGGGGAGAATTTTTTCAATCGTAAAGACCTGGAGCTTCTGGAGCCAGTGCCAAAGTGATAAAGAGTAGTCCCGGTGAGCAGAGTAAAGGGATAATCTGATTTTCTCTCCCCTGCTTGCGGAGTATATTCAATGGGGGAGAAACGGGCGAATCCCTTTAAGAGTTGCCTGCCATAGGTGCGTCCTGTTTCCTCGTAGGCTAATTCATCCTGTCTTTCGAAATCAGTATAGGCTTCGTATGAAGGAACTAATTCCTCAATCTCACTCATAACATCCTGTAGAGAGGAATATTGCATCGGGGACCCCATTTTTTCAGCCAGCCGCAGGATTATCTCCCAGTCCGGCAGGCTTTCACCAATAGGCTTGATCGCTCTACGCACCCTGTTTACCCTGCCCTCAAAATTAGTGAATGTTCCTTCCTTTTCGGCGAAGCTTGCCGCTGGCAGGACTACATTGGCCAGTTTGGCCGTTTCCGTAAGGAACATGTCCTGGACCACGAGGAAATCGAGGGAAGTCAGGATTTCTGTAATGCGTCTCGAATTTGGAAAGCTCAAGATAGGATTTTCTCCCATGATGTACATGCCTTTTATCTTCCCCTTTTTTACCTGTTCCATAATCTCCAGGGTCGTTAGTCCAGGCTCAGCCGGCAAACTTGCTCCCCAACGTTCTTCGAACCTCTCCCTGGCCTGGGCATCCGTTACACTCTGATATCCAGGCAGAAATTTGGGCAGTGTTCCCATGTCGCAGGCGCCTTGTCCATTATTTTCTCTTTGCAGCGCATATACGCCACCACCCTTGCGCCCGATATTTCCCGTCAGTAACGCCAAATTTGCCAGGGCCCCCACACCGTCCGTTCCTGTGGTATGCTGCGTGATTCCTGTGCCATAGACAATTGCCGCCCGGCTTGCCTTGGCGTATAATCGAGCGGCGGCTCGAATGTCTTGACCTGTAACGCCAGTAGTCTTCTCGACGTACTCCAGGGTATACTTTTTCAAGCTTTCGTCAAAAGCTTCAAAGTTATCTGTTCTTCTGGCGACAAATTCCTCATCCAGCAAGCCTTCGTCAATAATCACCTTGGCCAGACCATTTATAAGAGCCACGTCAGTGCCGACTTCAGGTCGTAACCAAAGATGGGCAAACAAAGAGAGCTTTGTCTGCCGAGGATCTATCAACAATAATTTGACACCGCGCTGTTTGACAGCACGCTTTATGGCATAACCGACGGCAGGGGCTGAGGAACTGAGATCAGTCCCAATGACTAATATGAGCTCTGATTGCTCCAGATCACTAAGATAATTTGTAGTGCCAGAGAAGCCAAGTGAGGACCCCAGGCCTATACGACTGGCGGAGTTATACAAGCGACCGCCGTTATCAATATTATTGGTGCCCAGCACACATCTGGCGAATCTCTGTAAAAGGTAGTTTTCTTCGTTAGTGCACTTAGAGGAGCCCAGGATGGCTAGGCTGTCACCGCCATATTCATCCTTCATTCGCTGGAATTGAGTGCCCACCAATTCTAAAGCTTTTCCCAAGGATAGTTCCTCAAAATTTTCATTACCCTTGACCAGGGGGGTGAGCAACCTATCCGGGCTATGGATAAAATCACAGCCATAGCTTCCCCTTACGCAAAGCAAACTGCGATTTACCGGTGTTTCCTTACCGGGTATAACTCGCACGACCTGATTATCCTTGACTTCTAAGCAAATACTGCACCCGCAGCCACAAAAGGGGCAAGTCGTTTCCGTCGTAGACTTAGTCGTGCCCCCATATATCCTATCCTTTTCCATTAATGCTCCTGTAGGGCACAGCGCCACACAAGTTCCACAGAAAGTACACTCGGAGTTTTCCAGGGGCAAATTGTTCAGTGTCGCCGGTATAGTGGTAAATCCTCGTTGAAAGTAGTCAATAGCACCCTCAACGACTAGTTCCTGGCAGGCTCGAATACATTTGGCGCACAGTATGCATTTGCTCAAATCCCGTTCAAGGAAGGGATTGACCTCCTCAATGCTGGCCATCTGGGGAATCCTTTGCAACTCCACCAATCCGACGCCCAGGTCTGAGGCAATTTGGCGTAGCTGGCAGCGATTGCCTTTATCGCATACCAGACAGGAATCAGGATGACTGGTAAGCATCAGCTTAACTATGGTTTTGCGGCGCTCCATGACTCGGGGGGAATGCGTGTTGATTATCATCCCTGATGCTATCGGTGTAACACAAGACGCTAATAAGGCACTATTTCGTTCGTCTTCTACCAGACAGACACGGCAGGCCCCGACCGAAGTGAGTTGAGGATCGTGACAAAGTGTGGGGATATCTATGCCTGATTCTTTCGCTAGTTCTAGGATGGTCATCCCCGGATAGCCACTTACCTCACGACCGTCAAGAGTAATGGTTATCGGCTGCAAACCAATATTCTCCTTCATAACCCAGCAAGTGGGGGAAAGGCATTCCAAAGGGAATTACTTATTTTTATCCAGACCCTCCGGCCAGTTGGCAGACACGTAGGCAAAAGACCGAGGGAAGTATCTTCCTTCACCTACTGTCCTTATGCCAGTCAAGAGGTCGGAACTGGCAGCGCTCTTGGCAATAAAGCCGTAAGCTCCTACCTGCTTAGCAACAAACATGTTCTCTTCTTCGTCATATTGGGTTAGAATTAAAACCTTTATCTCCGGCCATTGCTTGGTTATTTGTTTCGTTGCTTCAAGTCCACTCATCACCGGCATGACTATGTCCATCACCGCTACATTCGGCGTAAGACGCTGTACTTTATCAATGGCATCTCGCCCATCAACAGCTTCACCTATTACCTCCATATCTTTTTGCAGACTCAGCAGAGCGCAAATTGCTTCCCTGACTACAGCATGGTCATCCACCACCAGCACCTTGATTTTTCTCAGTGTCTTATCCAGGAATTTCTCAGCCCAAGCCACTATTGAAGCTGCCTCGACTGGCTTGATTAAATATTGTTCGGCCTCAAGCTTCAAGCCCTCGTCCATACGCCACCCCTTAATCAATTGCTTTTCCGGTGAGGCATCAACCACAATCAGAGGCACTTCTTTGAAATTGGGGTTTTGTTTTAACCATTGGTGGAGTTTAAAGGCATCTCCACGCGGTATTATTGTTCCCAAAACAATCAGGTCAGGTTTTTCGTGACGCGCTATCTCCTCTGCCTGTGATCTGTTGCCAGCAGTAAGCACCTGCCAACCTTTTGCCAGTAATTTAGCTTGCATATTCTCGATGAAATCCGACTCATCATCCACCAGCAGAATTTTAATGTTCTGCGCCATCTTTCACCTCCTTGCCAACTACACTTTTTAGGAGTTTATTTTAGCCTGCTACTATAAATTATAAAGCCCGGTCTACTGAAGGAATAGAGGTATTTACCCCAGAAGATTGAGAAATATCACCGCAATTTTCTGCAGGTAATCGCTCATTTATGTGGATAACACTACCCATTAGTGTGGTGTGGGAAATAAGTGGTGTCGTGAATACTACGAGTTAATAACCTCAGACGGTGATAATACCTTTGCGCAGAGCATATTTGATTAGCTCAGTACGATTGTGGATATCAAGCTTGGCCATAAGATTGGTCTTATGCCTCTCCACTGTTTTCGGGCTAAGAACTAACATAGCCGCTATTTCTTGGGTAGTATGCCCCTCCGCTACTAGTTTAAGCACCTCTCTTTCCCGATTTGTTAACTGCTCATAAGGATCTTGACTCCCCTTCATACCGGCTACTTGTTGATAATCCTCGACTAAAAATCTGGCTACGGAAGGAGACAGGAAAGAATCCCCCCGGTAAACTGAGCGGATACCGGCGGCAAGCTCCGAAGACACTGCTGTCTTACTGATGAAGCCGGAGGCGCCGGATTCGATCACTGGGAATACATACGCTTTGTCATCATATTGGGTCAGCGCTAATACTTTCACCTTGGGAAATTCCTTTCGTATCCTTCGTATGGCCTCCACCCCACCCATAATAGGCATAGAGATATCCATAAGTACCACATCAGGTGTAAGCTCCTTGACCATTTCCAATGCTTCCTTTCCATTGGCGGCCACGCCTACTGCTTCTATATCACCGGTAAGAGCAAGCAAGGCACAAATACCATCACGTACGATAGCATGGTCATCAGTCACCAATACTCTTATTTTCGCCATATCTAATGTCTTGACCTATTGGAATCTTGGCCCAAAGCGTAGTTCCTACTCCAATCTTGGACTCCATACCGCTGGTGCCGCCGAGGAAGCCGATCCTCTCTCTCATACTGAATAATCCACGGCCCCGCCCGCTTTCCTCCACGTCGGTGATTTTGGAAACATCAAACCCTTGGCCGTCATCGCTAATAATTAGCGAGAACTCATCTGGTTGATATACCAGCACTATGGAAGCATTCTTTGCCTTAGAATGCTCGGCAATGTTGCCAATGGTTCCCTGAATAACGCGGAACAGAGCAGCTTCTACATCAGAAGGAAACCTCATCTCAGTCCCTTTAACCTCCATTGTTACGTTAATGTTTAAGGGCTGAAGACTACTGTTGGCATGTTGGCGAACAGCAGCGACTAACCCCAGCGTATCCAATACTGCGGGGTGGAGATTGGAAATTATCCTACTTACTTCCTTATGTACCTGCACTGTCAGCGATTGGACTTTCTTCAGTCCAGCAATGAATGTAGCATCTTGATTACCAGACTTCGCGGACATTTCCATCAGCGCTTCTAGCTGAAGTGCTATCCCAGAAAGGGATTGACTGGTCTCATCATGTAGCTCACGGGCAATCCTCCTCCGTTCCTCTTCCTCTGCTACAAGATTCTGTCGTGCAAGTTTGCGTAGTCTTTCCCTTGCTTTTCTTAGCCGCTCGTGCAGTGTTGCCTGCTCGATGGCTGTGCCGAGTTGGTCCCCAATCGAGTGCAAGAGATGCACGTCTTCTTTGGTGAAGCTATGTGGCGTACGGCTAGCAACATTGAGCACTCCTAGAACATTATCTTTCGCTCGGAGGGGAACACAAATGAATGCCCTTAAACCCTCCAAGCTTAGCAGGTCAGTCCGAAGGGCATTTGGTTCTGAGGAAATGTCTTCCAGTAGCACTGCCCTGCCGCTTTGAGCTACCTTTCCCGCAATTCCCTCGCCGAGTTTAAGACGCAATTCTTCAGTATATTTGGCGGATAGACCATGATAAACACGGTAGAACAGCGTCTGAGTGGGCTCATCCAGGAGCATTATCCCTCCAACGGTTCCATTCATTATGTTAAGCACATTATCCAAGCCAATCCCGAGAATATCATCCAACTCATGCAGACCGCTGATTGCCGCCGAGACCCGGCTTAAAGCCATAAGGCCATGATAATATTTTTCGGTCTCGCTGCCCTGATCAGATAGATTTAAATCAGAACTAGCTGGACCAGCAGCTTTCTTAACTTCCTCACCTTTTTTCATTGCCAGTTACTTCATAAAAGCAGCCCTGCATTTTTCAGAGCCGGCCAGGAAACTCACAAGGTTTTCCACCTGGAAAGAATGCTATTCCTCAACCAAATAAGCCTATACAAAATCATGACCTTTTGCAACTTCTTATGTTTGCTCCAATTAAACAACACATTGTATTCTTCCCCAAGTGTGTTGGTGGACTGTGAGGGTCAACAGGAGACCCCGATTGAGAATGCTCAAGTCAAATTTTACAAAGTCATTTACAGTGGGATATGACTGATATATAATATATCATAGTGTTATTATCAATAACTGGAGGAAAGGCTATGAATAAAAGTCGTCTTGTGTTATCCCTGTTGATTCTAAACTTGCTAGGCTTTATCGGTACTGTTGTCGTTAATGCGCTGGCCGTTATACTCCCTATAAATAACATAACGACCGGCGAGTTATCTGACCTGTATCCTAACTTGTTCGTACCAGCGGGGCTGACTTTTGCAATCTGGGGGCTGATCTATGTATTGCTTGGAATCTTCGTCATATATCCATTAATACCCTCTGTTAGAAGAGACGCTCAGAAGGTTGACTTTGTACAGAGAATCGGGCCGCTATTCTTTATTTCCTGCCTCGCCAACATCGGCTGGATATTTGCCTGGCATTATAAAATCGTTCCCCTATCCCTGGTCCTGATGCTGATACTGTTGGGATGCCTGCTAATAATTTACTTGAGGCTAAATATTGGCAAATCAGAGACACCGAAGGCTGAAAAATATTTTGTGCATCTCCCTTTCAGTGTCTACCTTGGCTGGATTACCATAGCCACGATTGCCAATGTCACTGCCTTACTGGTGAATATCAACTGGAACGCATGGGGTCTTGGTGAGCAATTCTGGGCAGTAGCAGTTATTATCGTTGGTATCGCTATCGCATTATCCGTTCTCTTCACCCGGAAAGACATCTACTACTGCCTTGTGGTTGATTGGGCATTAGCTGGCATACTCATAAAACGACTTTCACCTACAGAGATGCCCGCTCAGAGCGTAGTAATCGTCACGATTGTTGGCCTGGTGCTTATTTCCGCTGCCGTTATAGCTCAACTAATAAGAAAAAGGGTGTATTAGCCAAAGTAGTGGTACATCTTAATCTCACTAACACCTGCAGCCCTTGCCCTACAATAACAAGTGGCAACTGCAAGACATGAAGTGCATAACAGGTAAGTTTTTCTAAAAACCGCCTGAACTGCTTTCTCACTTACCAGCTTACTATTATGGGTTGATACGAGATCGGGGCCAACCCCTATCACTCAATTTACCGGCTTTTCACCAATCCGACGAAAATCTGGAGGGAACGAAGAGGTGCTTGACAGTGTGTGAAGGGGTGATACAGTATAAACTAAGAATTAGGGAAACTAAATCATTACCGGGGTAAACTTATTATTTCTATTGATTAATATGGATTTAAGCGAAGAAAAGCAGCTCGTCAGGCAAGCACAAAAAGCCCCCGATGCTTTTGCCGAGCTTTATGACCAGTATTATCCCAAAATCTTTGGCTATGTATTGAGGCGGACTACCAATCTTGAAGCTGCCCAAGATATTACTTCGGAGACATTTCTAAAGGCATTGAGGAAGCTCTGGCAATTTCACTGGCGCAATATCCCTTTTTCGTCGTGGCTCTATAGAATCGCAACCAACGAGATCAACCAGTACTTCAGAAAAGCCGAATACAAAAAATCCATATCAATGGAAGAATTACAAGAACAGGGTTTTGAACTCATATCACCCCATGACCCCGAAAGCGAACTAATAGAAGCGCAGGAAAAATTAAAACAATATCAGGATTTTCTGGAAATTCAGGGAAAAATCGTTCGGCTCCCTGCTAAATACCAGGAGGTCATTGCTCTCAGATTTTTTGAGCAGAAACAGATTAACGAAATCGCTGAAATCCTGGGGAAAAAAGAGGGAACGGTAAAATCCCTGCTCCACCGGGCAGTGGAGAAATTAAGAGAAACAGAATAAACCACCCCACGAAAATCTTACGATTTTCTGGAGACCCTATCCAATTCAAGTCAAATTTACTCACGAGCCCTAAAAAGTCGCAAGTTTTTTGGGTTAAATAATGCAACCTTTTTCAGCCTTGTGCATTTACATTAATAGAAGGAGACAGAGTTTATGAAAAATGACGACTTAATGAAGAAATTAGAAAACCTTGAAACTCCGGAAATCGAACTTTCCGGTCATAGACAATCATTAAAAATGGCTTTACTTAGCTCCGGGCGTTTTAAGGAGAGGACCATTATGGATTGGGCAAAAATATTAGCGCCCGTCACTGCTGCTGTGCTTCTAATAGCGGTCGTGGGATTTCTGAATGTAATTCAACCCCGATTGCAAATGGCCCAGGCGAAGGAAATCGCCATGAGCGACCTCCAAGTTCGAGATTTGATGGAGGAAAATGAATTGGAGATTACAGAAGTCAAACTACAGAATGGTGAGGCATATGTTTTGCTTGGTTACCAAGCTGCTTCTTGGGAGCGGCATGCTGGTGGAGACATACTGATTGCTCCTGGGGAGGAATCATTTTCCGCAAGCAACGTCAGTGTTTGTGGATACATCCTCAAGGTTGATCTTGTGGAAAAAAAGGCGACTGAGTTCGGTAGATTATATGACATCATAAGCCTTCAGGACATAGAACTTGATGACATAGACTTCGTGCGGTTAGCGCCAGAGGCTGCGGCTCCTGAGGAGGCTGACTTGGACTAGTTAAGATGTAGGCTGGCCCTTCTGATGTCAACAAATTGAGGAGAAAATAACAGGCGTTTAAAGGAGGTAAATGAAAATGAAAAGCAATATTATTAGAGTGGCTTTGTGCCTGGCGTTGATTGGCACCGCGCTGGTAACTCTGCAGTGTACGGTGGTTAATCCCGGGCCTGTGGAAATCAGCAAGTTCTCTTCCTATGAGGAATTGAAGGAATTTGTAAATACGAACACACAAGACAAGGGTATGCTCCATATGCCGAACCGCTTTTGGTCAGGAGCTGGTGAAACGGAAGAGGATGCCCTTGCCCCCGCTGCTCCCGGTGAGTCCGACTACTCCACCACTAACATCCAGGTTGCCGGAGTGGACGAGGCAGATATCATTAAGACCGACGGAGAGTATATTTATTTCGTTTCTGGTAATAAGACTATTATCGTGAAGGCCTATCCCCCTGAAGAGGCTCAAATCGTGTCTCAAATTGAGCTAGAGGGAAACATAATAGGAATATTCATCAACGGAGACAGGCTGGTACTGTTTGAGCAGGAAACGCCTTATTATCTTTATTATGATGATGTGCCAGTTGTAGAGGAATCTTACATCGGCTACATATCACCAACAATAGCTATCAAAGTATATGATATCTCAGACAGGGATAACCCCCAGTTGCAAAGGGATGTTTCTAGTAATGGTCAATATGTTAGTTCACGAATGATCGGCGACTATGCCTATGTGGTGATAAATGAGCCTGTGTATGAGGAAGAAGGCGAACTGCTCCTTCCCAGGATTCATGTTGGTGGCAACGAGACGGAAATACCTGCCACAGATATCTACTATTCGGATGTGTCTGATTACTATTATATGTATACGACAATAATAGCCATAAACACTCAGAACAATGATCAGGAGCCAACATATGAAACAATCCTGCTGGGAGCCAGCAGCAACCTGTATGTCTCTCTAAACAACATTTACCTGACTATTCCGGTGTGGGGGAGCGACATTTTCGGGAGGGAGGTCTGGGACTCCCCAAAAAGCTCTATCCACCGGATTCATATAGAAGGTGATGAAATCGAGTATGTGGCCAGCGGTGAGGTCCCCGGCATGGTGCTAAACCAGTTCTCTATGGACGAGTATGCCGACCACTTCAGGGTGGCGACCACAACTTGGGGGGAAACAACCAGCAACCACGTATACATTCTGGATATGGATCTCAACATCGTCGGCTCGCTGGAAGACCTAGCCCCTGGGGAAACCATCTATTCCGCCAGGTTTATGGGCGAGAGAGGCTATCTGGTAACCTTCAAGCAGGTTGACCCGCTATTCGTGATAGACCTCAGTGACCCCAGTCACCCCAGAGAGCTCGGTTACTTAAAGGTAACTGGCTACTCAGACTACCTTCACCCCTACGACGAAACCCACATTATAGGTATAGGTAAGGAGACAACGGATGCTGGGGAATTTGCCTGGTATCAAGGAGTGAAAATATCGGTCTTCGATGTCAGCGATGTCGGCAACCCGCAGGAGATATCAAAGCTTGAAATAGGGGACAGGGGCACCGACTCGCCGGTTTTGTGGGACCACAAAGCCTTCCTATTTGATAAGTCCAGGAACTTGATGGTGATACCTGTCATGGAGGCAAAGGTAGATGTGACGAAGTATTCTGAGGAGGAGCTTGTGTGGGCTTACGGCGAGCCTGTCTACCAAGGCGCGTACGTATTTGACATATCTATAGATAGCGGGCTTCAACTCACAGGTAGAATCACCCATATTGAGAATCTCGATGACCTGGAAGAAGGTTATTACTACTATTACTCTCCTTTCTCAGTAGAGAGATCACTTTACATAGGCGATGTTCTCTACACTATCTCGCAGGCCAAGATAAAGATGAACAACCTGGAAAATCTGGATTACATCAATGAGGTGGAGCTTCCATACTCAACCTGGACGCCTTATGACTACATCCCCGAGGAGTCTCGGAGCGAGGAACCTGCTCCGCCTCCAGATACTGACTCTGGAGATGAAGAGCTTCTAAGTAGCTAAATTTGAACCGAAGGGGAGAATGGATAATCCAGATATTCATAGGAGGTGAATGAAATGAATAGTAGGTTGATAACCGTATTAGTCATAGTATTGATGCTGCCTGTGATAGCCTCTGTTCAGTTCGCTCAGCCGGCAGCAGGCGAGGCGCTCAAATCAGATCAAGACCGGATAACTTCACCGGATGTCAATCTCAGCGATGAAGCACTGCTGGTTGAAGGAAATAGTGCCTTCGCCTTTGAGCTTTATCAGGCGCTGAAAGGGGAGGAAGGAAATCTTTTCTACTCTCCCTATAGCATCTCAATGGCGCTGGCCATGACATACGCCGGAGCCCGCGGCGAAACCGCAGAGCAGATGGCCGATACTCTTCACTTCATTCTTGAACAGGAGAAACTGCACCTGGCATTTAACTGGCTCGATGGCGAACTCGCCAGCAGGGGTGAAGGCGCTGAAGGTAAGGACGAGGAGGGATTCAGGCTGAACATTGTTAACGCCATCTGGGGGCAAAAGGACTACGAGTTCCTGTCCGAATTCCTCGACGTCCTGGCTGAGAACTACGGCGCCGGGATGAGAATACTGGACTTCATAAACGAGACGGAGCAGTCACGGGTCGCCATCAACGATTGGGTCAGCAACCAGACGGAAGGTCGCATTGAAGACCTTATCCCGCCAGGCGCGATTGATGCTCTCACCCGCCTTGTGCTCACCAATGCTATCTACTTCAATGCTGCCTGGGAGAACACTTTCGATGAGGACATGACAGCAGACGGCCCGTTCTACCTCCTCGATGGCGGGCAGGTCAGCGTGCCGATGATGAAGCAGACGGAGTGGTTTGGCTACACAGAGGGGAAAGGATACCAGGCCGTTCAGCTGCCATACGATGGCAATGAACTCTCTATGGTTATCCTCCTGCCTGAAGCTGGCAACTTCCAGGCCTTTGAAGAAGGACTTCAGGCTCAGCAGGTATGTGACATCATAAGCGATCTACAAACTACTGGGGTCACGCTGACGATGCCCAAATTTGAATTCGACTCAGAATTCAGCTTAGAGGATACCCTTGCAGAGATGGGCATGCCAGATGCGTTTTCTCTCATTGAAGCGGATTTCTCCGGAATGACTGGTAATCCTGAGCTGTTCATATCAGCCATTTTTCACAAGGCATTCATTGCCGTGGATGAGGCAGGCACCGAGGCTGCTGCCGCTACCGCAGTGATTATGAAGCTGGTAGTGGCACCTGGATTTCCTGTAGAAGTCACCATTGACAGCCCCTTCATTTTCTTGATACGCGACATTGAGACTGGTGCCATTCTCTTTGTGGGGCGCGTTATGAATCCGCATGCGTAAGTAAATGCCGCCTGTATTGCACGATGGCTAAATTTGAACGGAAAAGCAAAATAAACATTCTGAATATTTATAGGAGGTGATTGAGATGAAGAAGGCATTGATATCAGTATTAATCGTATTGTTGTTGGTGCTGCCGTCGATAGCCTGTGACCAGCAGGTAGGAGCCGAACTGGTGATGTCGGACAAACCGCGTGAGACGGCACCGGACGTTAGCGAAGCAGACCTGGCCCTACTAATCGAAGGAAACAGCGCCTTCGCCTTTGAGCTTTATCAGGCGCTCAGAGAGCAGGAAGGTAATCTCTTCTATTCCCCTCACAGCATCTCAGTGGCCCTGGCCATGACATACGCCGGAGCGCGCGGCGAAACTGCTCAGCAGATGGCCGATACCCTTGAATTTATTCTTGAACAGGAGAGGCTGCATCCGGGATTTAACTGGCTCGATGCAGAGCTTGCCAGCAGGGGTGAAGGCGCCCAGGGCAAGGATGATAAAGGGTTCAGGCTGAACATCGTTAACGCTATCTGGGGGCAAAAGGATTACGGCTTCCTTCCCGCCTTCCTTGATGTCCTGGCAGAGAACTACGGTGCCGGGCTGAGAATACTGGACTTCATAAACGAGACGGAGAAGTCTCGTCTTATCATCAACGATTGGGTCAGTGACCAGACTGAAGGTCGTATCAAAGACCTTATCCCGCAAGGCGCGATTGATGCACTGACCCGCCTTGTGCTAACCAATGCTATCTACTTCAATGCTGCCTGGGAGGACCCTTTCGATGAGGACGTGACAGCGGATGGCCCGTTCTACCTGTTTGAGGGCGGGCAGGTAATAGTGCCGATGATGAAGCAGACAGAGTCATTCGGCTACACCGAGGGGGAAGGATACCAGGCAGTTGAGCTGCAATACGATGGCAATGAACTCTCCATGGTCATCCTTTTACCTGAAGCTGGCCAGTTTCAGGCTTTTGAAGAAGGACTTCAGGCTCAGAAGATCAGTGCCATCATAAGCGGTTTGCAGTCTACTGGAGTCACCCTGACGATGCCCAAGTTTGAATTCGACTCGGAATTTAGCTTGACGGATACCCTCGCCAAGATGGGCATGCTAATTGCCTTCTCCGGTGACGCTGATTTCTCCGGAATGACTGGTAATCGTGCGCTATTCATATCAGACGTTGTGCACAAGGCATTCGTTTCTGTGGATGAAGCTGGCACCGAGGCGGCTGCTGCCACCGCAGTGATTATGCCAGAGGCAGGGCCGCCTGAACCGACTGTCGAGGTCACCATTGACCACCCTTTCATCTTCCTGATTCGCGACATTGAGACGGGCGCTATTCTCTTTGTCGGGCGCGTTATGAATCCCGGCGCTTAAGTAAATGCCGCCTGTATTGCACGATGGCTTGGATTGTTCAATCTGGAGGTGAATGAGATGAATAAGAGATTGATAGCCGTATTAGTCATAGTGTTGCTGCTGCCAGTGACAGCCTCTATTCAGATGGCTCAGCTGGCAGGAGGCGAATCTATCAAAGATGGCAGTTTGAGTGAGCAAGCATCGCTGGTTGAGGGAAACAGCGCCTTCACTTTTGAGCTTTATCAAGCCCTTAAAGGGGAGGAGGGTAATCTTTTCTACTCTCCCTATAGCATCTCACTGGCGCTGGCCATGACATACGCCGGAGCGCGTAACGAAACCGCAGAGCAGATGGCCGACATTCTTCACTTCATTCTCGAACAGGATAGGCTGCACCCAGCGTTTAACTGGCTTGATGCAGAACTTGCCAGAAGGGATGAGAGTGTTGAAGGCAAGGACGGGGAAGGGTTCAGACTGAACATTGTTAACGCCATCTGGGGGCAAAAGGATTATGAGTTCCTGCCTGACTTCCTCGATGTCCTGGCCGATAACTACGGTGCCGGGCTGAGAATACTGGACTTCATAAACGAGACGGAAAAGTCCCGCCTCATCATCAATGATTGGGTCAGCAACCAGACTGAAGGTCGCATCGAAGACCTTATCCCGCCAGGCGAGATTGATGTACTGACCCGCCTTGTGCTGACCAATGCTATCTACTTCAATGCTGCCTGGGAGTATCCTTTCGATGGGAACATTACAGCAGGCGGCCCGTTCTACCTGCTCGACGGCGGGCAGGTCAGCGTGCCAATGATGAAGCAGACGGAGTCATTCGGCTACACCAAGGGAAAAGGATACCAGGCAGTTGAGTTGCTCTATGATGGCGGTGAACTCTCCATGGTTATCCTTTTACCTGAAGCTGGCAATTTCGAGGCTTTTGAAGAAGGCCTTCATGCTCAGCAGGTTGATGCCATCATAAATGATCTGCAAGATACTCGGGTCACCCTGACGATTCCCAAATTTGAATTTGACTCTGAATTCAGACTGAATGATACCCTCGCCGAGATGGGCATGCCGATTGCCTTTTCTCCGGGTGACGCAGATTTTTCCGGAATGACTGGTAATCGTGAGCTGTTCATATCAGACGTTATACACAAGGCATTCGTTTCTGTAGATGAGGCAGGCACAGAAGCAGCTGCTGCCACCGCAGTGATTATGATGAGAGCAGCAGTTTCTAAACCTCCTGTGGAAGTCACCATAGACCGCCCCTTCATCTTCCTCATTCGCGACATTGAGACGGGTGCTATTCTCTTTGTCGGGCGCGTTCTGAATCCCGGTGCCTAAGTAAATATTATGTGTATTGCACGGTGGCTTGGATTGTTCAATCTGAAAGTGAAATTATTCCGAAATTGCTAAATTTGAACGGAAGAGCAAAATAAAAAGTCTGAATATTTATAAGAGGTGAATGAGATGAAGAAGGCATTGATATCAGTATTAATCGTATTATTGCTACTGCCGTTAATAGCCTGTGACCAGGCGGCAGGAGGCGAGTTGCTCATATCAGATAAGGAGCGGATAACTTCACCAGATGTCAATCCCAGTGAGCAAGCATTACTGGTTGAAGGAAACCGCGCCTTTGCCTTTGAGCTTTATCAGGCGCTCAGAGAGAATGAGGGTAATCTATTCTATTCTCCTCACAGCATCTCAGTGGCGCTGGCTATGACATACGCCGGAGCGCGTGGCGAAACTGCTCAGCAGATGGCCGATACCCTTAACTTCATTCTTGAACAGGAGAGGCTGCACCCGGCATTTAACTGGCTCGATGCAGAACTTGCCAGCAGAGGTGAAGGTGCCCAAGGTAAGGACGGGGAAGGGTTCAAGCTGAACATTGTTAACGCCATCTGGGGGCAAAAGGATTATGAGTTCCTATCTGATTTCCTCGATGTCCTGGCCGAGAACTACGGGGCCGGACTGAGAATATTGGACTTCATAAACGAGGCGGAAAAATGCCGCCTCATCATCAATGATTGGGTCAGCGACCAGACCGAAGGTCATATCGAAAACCTTATCCCCAAGGATGAGGACATGATTAATGAATCTACCCGCCTGGTGCTAACCAATGCTATCTACTTCAATGCTGCCTGGGAGTACCCTTTCGATGATGACATGACAACAGATGGCCCATTTTATCTTCTGGACGGCGGGCAGGTAATAGTACCGATGATGAAGCAGACGGAGTCCTTCGGATATACCGATGGGGAAGGGTACCAGGCAGTCGAGCTCCAATATGATGGCGGGGAACTTTCCATGGTTATCCTACTGCCCGAAGCTGGCAATTTCCAGGCTTTCGAAGAAGGACTTCAGGCTCAGCAGGTCTATGACATCATAAGCGGTCTGCAACCTACTGGGGTCGCCCTAACTATGCCCAAGTTTGAATTTGACTCGGAATTTAGTCTGAAGAATACCCTGGAGGACATGGGCATGCCGATTGCCTTTTCTGGGGCTGCCGATTTCTCCGGGATGACGGGTACGCCAGCCTTGTACATAAGAGCAGTGCTGCACAAGGCTTTTGTCTCGCTAGATGAGGCAGGCACAGAAGCGGCGGCGGCCACAGCAGTAATCATGGAGGAAGAGGCACCTGAACCTCGTGTGGAGGTCACCATAGACCGCCCCTTCATCTTCTTGATTCGTGACATTGATACGGGTGCCGTTCTCTTTGTCGGGCGCGTTGTGAATCCCGGTGCATAAGTAAGTGCCGCTTGCATTACATGAAAGCCTGGATTGATATACTCTAGAGGTAAAGAATAGGGTCGAGGAATTAACCTCGACCCTATTCAATTTGAGGAATACCTGTGCCAGCCTTAATTACTACGCGGTGCTAAGCCAAAGCTTGTCTCTGAAACCTCTATCCTCGAAAAGAGATTGCATTTTTCTGACTACTGTGTAATGCTGTGCTCATCCGAGTAGATAGTCTCTCTGTTAAGAATAGCGTAAAAGGAGGGTCACATTTATGAGAATAGCAATCATCGGAGCAAGCGGACAGATTGGAGCATTCATTCGAGACGAAGCACTGGCACGGGGGCATCAGGTAACTGCGATTGTGCGCCATCCTGAGAAGATAACTGTGCAGAACCCAAGTCTTACCGTTGTGAAATCGGATATTCTAAAAGACAAGGTCGACGAACTGGTGAAAGGTCATGAAGCGGTCATAAGTGCCTACAACCCCGGCTGGAGCAATCCCGATATCTACAATGAGCAAATCGAGGGTTATAAGGCGATTATCAGCGGAGTCAAGAAGTCGGGAATCAAAAGACTACTAGTTGTCGGTGGGGCTGGAACTCTTGAAGTCGCCACCGGTGTGCAGCTTTTGGATACGGCGAGTTTCCCGGAGAACATAAAAGGCGGAGTGCTGGCAACCAAGGAAGTACTCTACATGCTAAGAAAAGAAAAGGAACTTGAGTGGACATTCTTGAGCCCGCCAGCCTCGATCGCCCCCGGAGAGCGGACGGGGCATTACCGGCTTGGGAAAGACCAGCTTCTCAAGGACAAGCAAGGCGAAAGCAAAATCTCCACGCAGGACTACGCAGTTGCCATGCTCGATGAACTTAAGCATCCGCAGCACATTCGCGAACGATTCACTGTCGCTTACTGAGGGGGCTTTCAACCCCCACGAACTACAGATGTATGGAATAGGAGTACACAATGGCGTCTGTGAAGGATGTGCTGGACAAACTCCAGAGCAAGGCTCAGCCAGAGCAGTTAAAAGGAATGGCCAAATATGGCATGACAGTGGAGCAAAGGTTAGGCGTCTCAGTTCCCGACATGAGAAAATTGGCTAAAGAGATAGGGAGAGATCGCGAGCTGGCATTGGGATTATGGAGAACTGGAATAGCGGAAGCAAGAATCTTAGCTGCGATGATTGATGACCCTGATAAGCTAACTGAAGAACAGACGGAGGATTGGGTGGAAGGCATCGATTCGTGGGATGTCTGCGACCAGGTATGCATGAATCTCTTTGAAAAGAACCAATTAGCCTGGAAAAAAATTGTCGATTGGTCTCAGCGAGAAGAAGAGTTTGTCAAGAGAACCGCCTTTCCGCTGATAGCTTGCCTGGCCTGGCATGATAAGAAGGCTAGCGATGCGAGATTCATCGAATTGCTCCCTGTGATAATACGAGGAGCTACGGACGAGCGCAACTTCGTAAAGAAAGCAGTAAACTGGTCTCTCAGAAACATCGGCAAAAGGAACATCAAGTTGAACGAAGCCGCAATAAATGCTGCCAAGGAAATCCAGCGACTCGACTCGAAGGCTGCCCGTTGGGTTGCTTCTGATACTCTCAGAGAACTGGAGAGTGCCGCTATCCAAAGCAGGCTTAGGAGATGAACATTAGCCCACAATGTTTGATTCAAATCACCGCATTGTTGAGGACTTCTTCTGCATGAGATAAACTTGTCGTGCTCTCAGTAAAAGACCAAAAAGAGACAATGAGTCACCAGGGAAGCAAATCCAAAGGGCCTATGAGACGAGTACTCTGGGTTTTGCTGATCCTCATTGTGGTGGCTGCTGGGATTATCCTGGGTATATCGGGTTATGCTGCCTCGTCGTTGACCCGGTTTGAGCGAGTACCCATCGAGTGTAACCCCGCCGACTTCGGGTTAGAATATGTGGACATTTCTTTCCCCAGCCGGGACGGTCTAATGCTGCGCGGCTGGTGGCTGGAAGCAGGTGATGATAACCCGGTTATTGTGGTGGTTCACGGGTCAGAAGGTAATCGAGCTCACCCAGCGGAAAGAATGTTGGGAATTGCCAAAGATCTGGTGAGTTATGGCTATAATGTCCTCATGTTTGATATGAGAGGGCATGGAGAATCAGAGGGGAAACATATCTCGGCAGGCTATTATGAGAGAAATGATTTGTTGGGCGCCACTGACTATATCAGGCAACGTGGCATTGATAGTAAAATAGGTGTCCTTGGTTTCTCAATGGGAGCCGCTACTTCCTTAATGGCTGCTGCTGAATCTGAGGAAATCGATGCAGTGGTAGCTGATTGCGCTTACGCTGATATCGTTAGCATTATCGAGTCCGAATTCTCAAGGCGAAGTAACCTGCCGAAATTCTTCATCCCAATCATCTTATCTATAGCCAAGAACATATACGACGTTGACTTCACTGCAATCAAGCCGGAGGAAGCGGTGAGGGAGATTTCTGTACCCGTATTCATTATCCATGGAGGACAGGACGACATGGTTCCTGTCCAACATGCGTATCGACTGAAAGAGGCTAGCCAAAATCCTGATAGCACGTTATGGATAGTGCCAGAAGCACAGCACGCAAACTCATATCTTGTGAGGCCGGCAGAGTACAAGGAACAGGTCATATCCTTCTTCGACGAAGCTCTTGACTGAGATTGGGATAGTAGCGAGGGGGGAAGCAGCGCAGAGCTAGCCAGCCGCATGGAAACCAATGCTGAACACTCACCTGACATGTTACTTAGTTGCACACTGAGAAATGTTGCTCCTTACCTCCATAGTATGTCTTGGATACCGCAACATATTGACACTTCGTTCGTCAGTGATACAATAGCACTTCGAGGCTTATACACGTGGAAAGACTTAGCATTTTTTTGACTACGGTAGTATTAATCGTAGTGATGGCAGGTTGTACTCCTCCTCCTACTATTGAAATATGGGATTGGTATGATTTACATGCCATTAGAAATGACCTGGGCGGAGATTATATCTTAATGAATGACCTCGATTCTACTACTGCAGGTTATACGGAACTGGCGAGCGAGACAGCCAATGATGGGAAGGGGTGGGAGCCAATTGGAACTCCTGATGAAACCTCTGATGAACAGTTTACTGGGAGTTTCAACGGTCAGGGATATGAGATAAGGGACTTGTTTATCAACCGCCCTGACGAAAATTATGTGGGGATTTTCACTCATATTTCCTGGATACGCTATATTGATAATGTCGGGGTCGTCGAGAATGTCGGGGTGGTCAACGCCGACGTGACTGGCTCTGCACAGGTAGGCAGTCTGGTAGGGCATAATGAGGGCCTTGTAAACAATTCGTATTCCAGCGGCAGCGTAACTGGTGATTCGCGTGTTGGCGGTCTGGTGGGTTGGAATCAGGCTACTCTGAGCAACTCCCATTCCAGCTGCAGCGTGATTGGCGATTCGGGTGTCGGCGGTCTGGTGGGGGATAATTGGTACTATAGGGGCATTCTGAGCAATTCCTATTCCACCGGCAGCGTGACTGGCTCTACACAGGTTGGCGGTCTGGTGGGAGTGAATTTTTATGGCAACGTGACCCATTCCTATTCCACTGGTAGCGTGACTGGCTCTACGCAGGTTGGTGGTCTGGTGGGATACAACAAGGCCACCGTGAGCAACTCCTTCTGGGATAGGTTAACTTCCAGAATGGAAGAAAGCGACGGGGGGACGGTCAAGGCCACCGCGGAAATGATGGACATCGCCACTTTCACAGACACAGAGACCAAAGGGCTCGACCAGCCGTGGGATATAACCGCCGTCGCTCCTGGCGAAACCAATGATGCCTACACCTGGAATATCGTTGACGATGAGACCTATCCCTTCCTGAGCTGGCAGTCCGCTGTTTAATATAAAATGATGTCTATGAATCATTTTACCACCTATTTCCTTCAAGACTAGTAAGTACTAAAATATGGAACTAACCGTAGGAAATCAGGATGTGCAGAATGCAATTTGAAAAATCTGCTATGATCCGCGACCGCATTATCGAACTAAGAAAAGACAAGGAA